>Ga0315331_10003893_pt1 | contig 11281 bp, 7 predicted proteins | sample M160m34915metaG_FD_203456 | JGI IMG/M metagenome (GOLD analysis project Ga0315331, IMG submission 203456) | Ammonia-oxidizing marine archaeal communities from Monterey Bay, California, United States - M1 60m 34915 | ecosystem: Environmental > Aquatic > Marine > Intertidal zone | place: USA... | reverse complement strand
TTGAATTTTCTTCAAAAATTTCAGTAGTAATCTTTTGGCCTACTTCTATTTGATCAAAATCATCCGATTCAAATTCTTGCAGTATAGAAAACTGGCCACCTGATCTTTTCTGATGACCTAATTGAGGCGAGTTAACTCTCTTGCTTTCAGAAAATCCTACTTGAACTGAATCATAACCATCCTTAGATTCCGTTTTAACTTGAGTTACAGTACAAGGACCTGCTTGAACAAGTGTAACAGGCAAAGCATTACCAGCGTCATCATATATCAATGACATTCCAATTTTTTTACCTATTATTCCATTTATTTTCATTTTTTTCTCTTTATCTCTAAAAATTCTTATTTAAAGCTTTATTGCTATATCCACCCCTGATGGAACACTCAAACTCGTCAAAGAATCTATCGTTTTTGATGAAGGTTCAAGTATATCGATTAATCGTTTATGTGTTCTCAACTCAAAATATTCTCTTGAGTCTTTGTTTACATGAGGAGACCTTATAACTGTGAACATCCTTTTTGTTGTAGGCATAGGAACCGGCCCTGCAACTCTTGCCCCTGTTCTTTCTGCTGTTTCTAAAATTTGTTGAGCAGAAACATCAAGAACTCTATGATCAAAAGCTTTAAGTATTATTCTCATTTTCTGGGTTGGTGGCATTAGCTTTCCTTTCCTTTACTTCCTGAAATTTCTGTAGCTATGTGTGCGGGAACTTTAGCATAGTGATCTAGTTCCATTGAGAAACTAGCCCTCCCTGTAGTCAAAGATCTCAAAGTTGTAGCATACTGAAATGTTTCGCCTAACGGGACATATGCTGTTACATTTTGTGAATTTGTTTGTTGTTCCATACTCAATATTTGAGCCCTTCTAGAATTTAAATCTCCAAGACAGTCTCCTAAAAATTCCTCAGGTGTAACGATGTCTATTTTCATAATCGGTTCTAATAAAGAAGGCGATCCACTTGTCATAGCTGCTTTAAATGCCATTGAACCAGCAATCTTAAATGCCATTTCAGAGGAGTCAACATCATGGTGAGACCCATCAGTTAAAACAGCCTTAACATCTACAACAGGATAACCTGCTATCACACCACTAGTAGCCGCTTCTCTAAAACCTGATTCTATTGGTTTGTAAAACTCAGTTGGCAAAGTAGCACCTGTAATTTCAGATTCGAATTGAATACCAGAGCCTGGCTCCAAAGGTTCAAGCCTTAGGGTACAATCTCCATATTGACCTTTACCACCAGATTGCCTTATAAATTTTCCTTGTTTCTCAGAAGACTTCGTAACAGTTTCTCTATAAGCAACTTTAGGCGCGCCTTGAATAGCGTCAACATCAAATTCTCTTTTAAGTCTTTCAACTATAACATCAAGATGCAGTTCTCCCATCCCTGCTAGAACTGTTTGTCCTGATTCTTCATCAGTCCAAGTTTGAAGTGTTGGATCCTCTCCTGCAAGTCTTGCTAAAGATTCTCCCATTTTATCTTGGTCTGATCTAGTCTTAGGTTCTACTGCAACTGAAAGAACAGGGTCAGGGAAGTCTATAGACTCTAATAACAACGGATTAGATTGATCACAAAGTGTATGTCCAGTTATAGCGTCTTTTAAACCAATAGCAGCAACAATTTCACCTGCTTTTGCCTCTTTAATTTCTTCCCTAGAATCAGCATGCATTTTCATTAATCTTCCAGCTCTTTCTCTAGACCTAGTCGATGAATTATAAACATTTGCTCCTGATTCTAATATTCCAGAATATATTCTTAGATATACCAATCTTCCAACATGCTGATCAGTTACGACTTTAAAAACTAAAGCACTAAAAGGATCAGACGAGTCCGGTTTTCTTTCTATTTCAACTGAATCATCAGACACATCAGTTCCTTTAATAGAAGGAACGTCAATTGGAGATGGCAGATAATCGATAACTGCATCAAGAAGCGGGTGAACTCCTCTATGTCTTAGAGCAGAACCACAGAGTACTGGAAAAATTTGTAAATTAATAACAGCTTTTCTTAATGCTTTTTTTAATTCTTCTACAGATATTTCTTGATCATCAAAAAATTTATCCATTAAGGCTTCATCTGTCTCAGCAATTTTTTCTATAAGTTCATTCCTGTATTTCTCTACTTCGTCTTTATAATCATCAGGGATATCAGTTTCTTTATGTTGAACAGCATCTTCTGATTCGTATATAAATGCTTTTCTTTCAATCAAATCGATCATTCCTAAAAAGGAAGATTCAGCTCCCATAGGGATTTGAAGAGGTACAGCATTGGCCCCAAGTCTGTCATGAACAGTTTGAACCGCATTGTAGAAATCTGCACCTAAACGATCCATCTTGTTTACAAATATCATTCTTGGAACGTTATAGTCATTCGCTTGTCTCCAAACAGTTTCAGACTGAGGTTGAACTCCTGAAACAGATTCAAGGACAACTACTCCTCCATCTAAAACTCTCAATGACCTTTGAACTTCAGCTGTGAAATCCACGTGTCCTGGGGTATCAATAATATTAACTTGGTGATTTCTCCAAGATGCATTTGTTGCAGCAGATCCTATAGTAATACCTCTTTCTCGTTCAAGAGACATAAAATCCATTACAGTAGTTCCATCATCAATATCACCAATTTTGTAGGTTTCTCCTGTAAAGTACAGAACTCTTTCAGTTACTGTTGTTTTACCAGCATCAATATGCGCTATAAATCCAATATTTCTTGTTTTTGATAAATCTTGTTCTGCCATAATTTTCCTTCTACCACCTGTAATGAGCAAAAGCTCTATTTGCCTCAGCCATTCTATGTGAATCTTCTTTTTTCTTAATTGCATTTCCTGTATTGTTTACAGCATTCAAGAATTCAGTGTAAAGAGAATCTTCAATAGATTGCCCTTTATTTGACCTTGCTGCTTCTACAACCCATCTATGTGCAAGGGCCACTCTTCTTTTTGGCCTTATTTCAACAGGCACTTGATAAGTAGCTCCACCTACTCTTCTTGGCTTTACCTCTAAAGTCGGCATAGTATTTTTCATAGCTTCATCGAATAATTCTATTCCAGGGCGTTTAATTTCTTTTTCTAATTTGTCAATCGCGTTATATACAGCTTTTCTTGCTACGGATTTCTTTCCGCCTATCATTAGGCGATTTATGAATTTTGATAAATCAGTACTTCCATATTTTGGATCAGGATTGATTCTTCTTATTATTGATTTTCTTCTTCGAGACATATTTTACCTTTTACCTTATTAACCTTGATCCCTAATAGTACCGTATTTACTTCGCCCTCTTTTTCTACCTTCTACACCGGAAGTATCAAGAGCACCTCTTACAATATGGTATCTTACACCTGGAAGATCTCTAACTCGCCCTCCTCTGATCAATACAACAGAGTGTTCTTGTAAGTTATGACCTTCTCCAGGGATATATGCAGTTACTTCCATTCCATTAGTAAGCTTAACTCTAGCAACTTTTCTTAATGCAGAGTTTGGTTTTTTTGGAGTTACGGTTCTTACTTGCAGACAAACTCCTCTTTTTTGAGGGCTTCCAAATTTATCATTCGTCATCTTTTTGGTTAAAGAATTAAACCTAAATCTTAGGGCAGGAGCTTTCGCTTTTTTCCTTCCAGTTGATCTCGGTTTCTTTATTAGTTGATTGACCGTAGGCATATAATTTCCTTTTATGCATTTATTGTTTACATTCTTTTAAATTTGACATTTAATTTAAAAGCTATTTGATACCACAAACTACTAGTATACGAATTTTCTGCATGAAACGTCAATGAAAAAAGGTTAAGTTTGCAGGCAATTTTGTAAAAAAGTATTTTTCGTATTTAAAATTTCAGTATAAAATCTTAATTATTAGAAATAAAAAAATGAAAAAATGTACCAAAACATAAATTTATTCGGTTTCAATCTAAGATCAGAAGATTATTTGATTAAGATATTAATGGAATCATTCAAATCAATTAATATTTTATGCGTGGAAGATTTTAATTTAAGTGAAAATAATCAAAAAATATCTCTAAAAATAAATAATAACAATCATCCTCTAATTAAAAGTGATAACACAAAAAATGGTTTTTTTGAAATAGACTCAATACAAAACCCAAATAGCCTAAGCATAATAAACCTTCCTACTTCATTTTCAGAGAATTATTCTAAGCTAATTGATCTAAATTTTCCTAAAATCTTCAATTTTGAAAATCATGAAATTTTTGAAACGTATTTTTTCAATAAAAAAGATCTTTCTAGCCAAATAATTACCATGCCTATTTCAGAGAAAGACTTAATAACAAGAATAAATATATGCTTCTACCAATCAAATGTGCTAAATGAAAATGCAAAAGAGGAAAAAGTTATAAATCAAGGCTTACTGAAGATTGATACTGAAAAGTATCTAGTAACTCTTGAAGGTAAAAAAATAGATCTTACTTTTAAGGAATTGGAGTTACTAAAAGTTTTATCTTCAAATCCAGGGAGAGTGTTTTCTAGAGAAAATTTACTAAAAAACATTTGGGATTACGATTATTACGGAGGGACAAGAACTGTTGATGTTCATGTAAGAAGATTAAGAAGAAAAATTGAAGATCATAAATACAATTTCATAGAAACTATATGGAACGTTGGGTACAAATTTAATGAGCTAGAAATGGAATAAGGAAATGAACAAAAAATCTGATACAAAAGAACATATTTTACGACAAGCAAGTGAGCATAATGTTAAATTTATAAGATTATGGTTTTGTGACATTTTAGGAAGATTGAAAGGATTTGCGATTAATGTAGAAGACCTTGAAGATTGTATAGATAAAGGAGTTATTTTTGACGGTGGAGCTATTGAAGGACTAGCGAGACAAGGGGAATCAGATACCATAGCTACACCAGACTTAAATACATGGCAAATACTACCATGGAGATCTGATGAAAATACAGTAGCAAGACTTTTTTGTAATTTGAACACATTGAATAATCAAGAGAAGGTAATTGATAGCAGAGAAGTTTTACAAACAAAATTAATGCAAGCAAACAAAGATGACTATAAATTCTATGTTTCACCTGAAGTAGAATTTTATTTTCTAGACAGTGAAAAAAATATAGTAGACGAAGATGATGCTGGATATTTTGACCAGAGGTCTGTTGTAAATAGAGGCTCTAATTTTAGAAGGGAGTGTGTATTAAGTCTTGAAGAAATGGGAATCCCTGTAAGGTCTTCTCATCATGAGGTATCAATGAATCAGCATGAGATCGGACTTAGACACACAGATGCTCTTACAATGGCAGATTCTATAATTAGTACAAGATTAATTGTTAAGCAGACGGCATTAAATCATCAAGGCTTTGCAACATTTATGCCAAGGCCATTTGGAAATCTAAATGGAAATGGGTTGCATTTATATTTGTCTTTGTATCAAGGGGATGAAAATATTTTTTATTCTAAAAGCACAAAAAACAATTTATCAAAATCAGGAGAAAGTTTTATGGCTGGAATTCTTGAATATTCTGCTGAAATGAGTATTTTAACAAACCAGTGGATAAATTCTTACAAAAGATTACTACCAAATTTAGAGGCTCCTGTTGCTGGGAAAGATCTGTCAAATAGAATGTCAGATATAGTGAGGATACCTCATATTTATCAAGAAGATAAGCATAACGCAAGAATTGAATTTAGATTACCAGATTCTGCTTGTAACCCATATTTGACATTTTCTGCAATACTTCATGCAGGATTGTTAGGAATAAAAAATAATATGAAAATAGAAAAAAAATGGAAATCTAATATCCCTTCTAGTCTTTATGAGGCAATCAAAGTTTCTGAAAATAGCAATTTTTTAAAGGACGCAATAGGTAATGAAGCTTATAATAGTATTTTAGAGAATAAAGAAAAAGAATGGATTGAACATCATTCTGTAGTTACCGATTATGAGAGAAAATATTACATGAAATTTTTGTAATTATCTAAAATTTGTAACTTAGAAACAAACAATTTAACATTTTTGTAACGGATTTAAGATAATCTATTTGCTTGGATTATTTTTTTTTTAATATGAGCCAAAAAATAAAAAAATTAGAAAACTTAAAAAAACTTGCTGAAGAAGGTTTATGTACCTATCACATGGAAAAGGATGCGTGTGGAGTAGGTGTTGTTGCAAATATCAAAGGTGAAAAATCTAATAACATTGTAAAAAATGCACTAGATGTACTTGTAAATCTGGAACACAGAGGAGCTTGCGGTTGCGACCCTGAAACTGGAGACGGAGCGGGTATAACTATCCAAATTCCTGACAAATTTATCAGAAAAGAATTTAATAATTTAGATATAAAATTACCTGAACAAGGTAAATATGCAACTGGTATTGTATTTTTACCTTCTGAAAATGAGTTAAAGGAAAAGATATTAGAAATAATGTCTCATCTGATAAGTAGCAATGAAACAAAATTACTAAAAATCAGAGAGGTTCCAACAAATCCAGCGGCAATCGGTGAATGGTCTAGAGATGCAATGCCAACAATAAAACAAGTTTTCATAGAAAATAAAACAGATATGAAAGACGAAGACTTTTCTAGAGCTTTATACATATTAAGAAAAAAGATAGAAAACGAAGTTGAAAAACTAAAGAATAAAAAAAATAAACTAATAATAGAGAATGAATTTTATATATGTTCTTTATCTAACAAAATAATAATTTACAAAGGTTTATTAAAAACTGAGCAAGTACCAAATTTTTATTTAGATCTAAAGTCTAAAGACATAGAAAGCTGTTTTGGTTTAGTTCACTCAAGATTCTCAACAAATACACTTGGTTCTTGGAAATTAGCACATCCATACAGAATGTTAGCTCATAATGGCGAAATAAATACAGTAAGAGGAAATCGAAACTGGATGAAAGCCAAAGAACAAAATTTAATAAGTGATAAATTTCCTAACAATAAAGATATACTTCCTATATGCGAAGAAGATGCTTCAGATACAGCATCATTAGACAATGTATTTGAGCTTCTGTTTCATGGCGGAAGGCCTATAGAACATGTAGCTTCGATGATGATTCCAGCTGCTTGGGATCATAATGACCAAATGGATCAAAAAACAAAAGATTTTTATCAGTATCATGCAGGCTTAATGGAAGCATGGGATGGTCCAGCAATGGTTGCATTTACAGATGGAAATAAATTAGGCGCATGTTTAGACAGAAACGGATTCAGGCCATTTAGATACACAGTTACAGAAGATGATATCTTAGTAATGTCATCTGAAACAGGTGTTCTAGATATTGATTCAAAAAAAATCAAACTTAAATCAAGAATGACTCCAGGAAAGGGGTTTTTAGTAGATTTTGATGAAGGAAGAATCGTTGACTCTGACGAAATAATGAATCGTCTAATTAACCAAAAGCCTTATTCAGAATGGTTGGATAAAAACTCTTTAAACCTAGACGATATTACTAGTAAAAAAGTTTTGTTTAATTATGAAGGAGTAGATCTTCTTGAACAACAAATGGCTTATGGCTATTCTAATGAGGATATAGAAATTTTGATAAAACCTATGAGCTCTTCAGGGAATCAACCTAATGGTTCAATGGGGAATGATGCACCATTAGCAGTTTTATCTGACAAACCTCAAAATTTATTCTCTTATTTCAAACAATTATTTGCTCAGGTTTCAAATCCACCATTAGATCCAATTAGAGAAAAAATGGTAACTCAAGTTAGCATATTGGCAGGGAAAAGAGAGAACTTGCTTTCAGAAACTCCAGAACACGCAGAGCTAATTAAAATTGAAAGACCGATTTTATTAAATGAAGAACTAAATAAAATCTTAGAAATAAATCAAAAAGGAATAAAAGCTAAAAAAATATCTACATTATTTAATGTAAACCAAGGTAAAAATGGTTTTATTGATTCACTTGAAAATATAAAAACAGAAGCAGAAAAATTAATTAAAGATAATGTTTCAATAATAGTTCTTTCGGATAGAGGAGTAGATGAAAAAAATGGAGCATTGCCTTCACTCCTAGTTGCAGGAACTCTACATCATCATTTAATAAGAAAAAATTTAAGGGACAAAGTAGATTTAATTTTTGAAACTGGAGAAGCTCGAGAAGTGCATCACTTTGCTCTACTTTTTGGATATGGAATATCAGCCGTTAATCCATTTATTGCGCTTGATACAGTTAGAAATTTATCAGAATCTCCTGATTCAGAAAAAAATCAAGATAATTTTTGTAAAGCTGCTATTTTAGGCGTATTGAAAACAATGTCGAAAATGGGTATTTCAACCATGCAAAGTTATATGGGAGCACAACAGTTTGAAGCGGTTGGAATAGGAGAAGAATTAATTAAACAATCATTTACATGGACACCTTCAAGGATTGGTGGAATTGGTGTTGATGAAATAAGCGATGATTATTTAATGTTTCATAATAATGCTTTTTCAAACTCTGAAATTCCATCTAACTTAAAATTAGACCTAGGTGGTTTATATTTATGGAGAGGCACAGGGGAAAGACATATGTGGTCCCCTGAAACAATATCGCTTCTTCAAAAAGCTTCTACTCAAAATGATATAGATGCATATGAAGAGTTTGAAGATGCTGCAAACAAAGACTATTTCGGTGACATAACTATAAGAAATTTATTAGATATAGATTATAAAAGTTCAAATTCTGTAGATATCAATGAAGTAGAATCAGAACTGGAAATCTTAAAAAGATTTGCAACTGGTGCAATTTCTTTAGGATCAATTTCTAGAGAAGCACACGAAACTCTTGCAATAGCAATGAATCGAATTGGTGCAAGATCAAATACTGGAGAAGGGGGTGAAGATGAATCAAGATTTACTCCTGACGCAAATGGAGATTCAAGAAACTCTGCTGTAAAACAGGTTGCATCAGGAAGGTTTGGTGTTACTACAAATTATCTAGTAAATTCTAAAGATATTCAAATAAAAATGGCACAAGGTGCAAAACCAGGAGAAGGGGGTGAAATCCCTGGCCATAAAATTTCTGAATATATAGCATCTATAAGAAAAACAACCCCTGGAGTAGAGCTAATATCTCCTCCTCCTCATCACGATATATATTCTATAGAAGATATGGCTCAGCTAATACATGATCTGAAAAATGTAAATGAAAACGCTAGGATTCATGTCAAGTTAGTTTCAGAAGTAGGAGTTGGAATTATTGCAGCTGGAGTTTCTAAAGGTAAAGCAGATGTAGTTTTAATTTCAGGATTTTCTGGAGGAACAGGTGCTTCCCCTTTATCATCAATAAGGCATGCAGGATTGCCATGGGAACTTGGTGTTGCTGAAACCCAACAAGTCCTTGTAGAACAAGGTTTAAGAGATAGAATTATTGTACAAACTGATGGGCAACTAAAAACAGGAAAAGATGTAGCTATAGCAGCTATGCTTGGAGCAGAAGAGTGGGGAGTTGCTACAGCATCTCTTATAACAATGGGATGTATAATGCTGAGAAAATGTCACCTGAATACTTGTTCAGTAGGTGTTGCAACCCAAGATCCAGAATTAAGAAAACTATTTAAAGGGACCCCAGAAGCAGTCGTAAACTACTTTAGATTTCTAGCTCAAAGCTTGAGGAAAGAAATGGCTAAATTAGGTTTTAAGACTGTAAACGAAATGGTTGGCAGAGTAGATAAATTAATTCAAAGAAAAGATATTGATCATTGGAAAGCAAAAAAAATAGATTTATCAAGAATACTATATAAACCAAAAGGAATAGATGGGCAAAAATCATTTTGTAATACATCACAAGATCATCAGCTGGAAATAGCTCTAGACAAAAAAATTCTTAGAGAAATCAACTTAAATAGCATTTCAAATCAGAAACAAGAATTAAGCTTTAAAATTAAAAATATCAACAGAACAGTTGGAGCCATAATTTCAGGAACATTAACAAAGAAGTTTGGAGAAAAAGGGATTCCATCTGACAACTTAAAAATTAATTTTCATGGGTCTGCAGGTCAAAGTTATGGAGCTTTTCTATCAAAAGGTATTTTCTTTAACTTAATAGGTGATGCAAACGATTATTTTGCCAAAGGTCTATCTGGTGGAAAAATTTCAGTCAGTCCTGATAAAATCAATCCTGATTTTATAGCAGAAGATAATATTATAATAGGAAATGTTGCGCTATATGGTGCTACAGGTGGAGAAGTATATATTAATGGTAAAGCTGGAGAAAGATTCTGTGTTAGAAACTCTGCTGCAGATGCAGTTGTGGAAGGAATCGGAAATCATGGTTGCGAATATATGACAGGTGGAAACGTTGTGGTGCTTGGAGAAGTAGGAAGTAACTTCGCAGCTGGTATGAGTGGAGGGATAGCATATATTTATGACTCTAAAGAAACTTTTGAAAAAAACTTTAATTCTGAATTATCTAATATAGAGAAAGTTTTAGTAAAATCAAAAGATGAAGAAAAATTATTATCTTTAATTAAAAACCACATAAAATATACTAATTCTGATCAAGCTAATAGAATAATTAAAAACTGGAATACTGAAATAACAAAATTTAAGAAAATAATTCCAAGAGATTATGCGAAAATATTAGACATAAAAGAAAACAACAAAAGAGAAAAAATAAATGGGTAAAGTTTCAGGCTTTAAAGAAGTTAATAGAAACACAGAAAAACGTCTTTCTGTAAGCAAAAGAGTTAAAAACTGGAAAGAAATTTATGTACCTTGGTCAAAAAAAGAGGCTTCAGTTCAAGCATCAAGGTGTATGGATTGTGGAGTTCCTTTTTGTAATAATGGATGCCCATTAGGAAATCTAATACCAGAATGGAATGATCTCGTCTATAAGCAAGATTGGGAGACCGCATACAAAAGATTATCTGCAACAAATAATTTTCCAGAATTTACAGGAAGAATTTGTCCTGCACCCTGTGAAGCATCTTGCACTCTTTCAATCAACAATGATCCAGTATCAATTGAAATGATTGAAAAAAATATAATTGAAAAAGCATTTGAATCGGGATTTGTAAAACCAGAACCTCCTACTAAAAGAACTGGAAAAAAAATAGCTGTTATTGGTTCTGGGCCTGCAGGTTTAGCAGCTTCTCAACAATTAAACAGAGCTGGTCATAGCGTAACAGTTTTTGAAAAAAGCGAAGAACCTGGAGGGTTACTAAGATATGGTATCCCCGAATTCAAACTGGAAAAAAGCGTGGTTAAACGAAGAATTGAATTGATGAAACAAGAAGGAATTGAATTTGTTTGTTCAACTAATGTAGGAATAGATATTAAAGCAGAAGAGCTAAATAATCAATATGATGCAATTT
>Ga0315331_10003892_pt1 | contig 11283 bp, 4 predicted proteins | sample M160m34915metaG_FD_203456 | JGI IMG/M metagenome (GOLD analysis project Ga0315331, IMG submission 203456) | Ammonia-oxidizing marine archaeal communities from Monterey Bay, California, United States - M1 60m 34915 | ecosystem: Environmental > Aquatic > Marine > Intertidal zone | place: USA... | reverse complement strand
CCAAGTCGGGTCACTTTCGGAGACTACGGCGGTGCTGAAGTCCCCGGGAGTGGCGGACCCATAGGATGTCCACGAGCTCCAAGTTCCTGCGCTGCTGGGAAGGTTGCCTACAGCAGCAGCTAAGTGCGGGGCAAAAGCGCGAAAATTGGGCAAGACGAACAGCTTAGACAGGGTAAACCCCCCCGTATGAATCAAAGAGGTGGCGTCCGAATCTACAAACCCCAAGCCAATCGTTGCGTGTCCGTACCTGGTGCTTTGGGTGGAGTATGACTGTGCTATGGAAGGGGTAATCAATGACGAAGCCGCCACATCTACGTCCTCAGAGGCCCAGAGATGGCAGAACCCCTGGCTCGCGTCGGCGATCATCAAGATCTCCGGGGTAGTCTCGCCCCAGTCACTGTCTACAGCGGAAAAGCTGTCGGTATTGTTCAGGTCTGAGCCGACCCACAGTCCGAGCCTAAGTGAGGAAAAATCATCCAAAAACCTAACTGCAGTGAGGGCAGACCCGTCGTCGATGTCAATGCCGACCCCCGTACTGAAAGATCCTTCATGGAGGGACGAGCGTACAGAGCCCTGCATGACCACCAAAAATCTCTCGTTTTCGAGATCCGACTCTTCCTTGTAAATACCCGAGTTGCCAGCATCTGAGCTGCGGATCGTAAACGATGTGCCGGATTCGGTAACCTCTCCAAGCACCTCAGTTCTGTCCCACTCCCGCGAGTCGGAGTAAGTAGAGATGACTGTGGAGTCCGAGGGCCTTCTGGATACGAGGGAGGTTGGGACGTCCTGCCCGGACCCTACTAAAAATAGGCCGTACTCTTCGACGTTGATGTTGTGGATCTCAACGAAGTCCCCGGCATCCCCGGAATCAATGCCTGCAAAGGCAACGACCTTGTTTGGGGGCTCTTCTGCGTAATAGTTCCCTATTCTGGCCGCGGCTTGGAGTGTTCCTAGTGCCTCGAGCGAGGACTCAAACAGCAAAGTCTCGGTGTACTCCCCATCAGACTCCGAAGTGATGAAGACAAACACCTTCGAGAGCCTGCTAGTAGGATCCAGGACCACTCGGATGCTGTCGGGAGCATGCAAGTTCGCAGACCAGTCGTAGTCCGTAGTCGTAGACACCAGCCGGGTCCCTGCTCCGTCCTGTGCCGGCCCTGCGACCTCGATCTTCAGAGTTCCTCCGTCGTCCTTAAAGAAGACGAAGACGCCAGTATTCAGCGGCCAGTACACAAATCCCGCAACGACTCCTGAGTAGGTAAGATCCGCGAAGTAGTCGGAATCATTTGGGGTGTAGCTCTGAATCCCTATTTGGATCTCACACCCTACGGGAGTGGTGTCCGAAATATCGGCCTCTACGAACAGCACTCCTCTCTCAGTGGCCTCCCCACTTATTCCCTTTTCGACCAGAAGGACGGGGCCGTAGGTACTGTCGAGAACAGAGTCCCCGGTAGAATCATACGGGACCTCCTCGTCAATACTTCTGTCTACGGTTGCGGCAGGACGTGACTCTGGCAGAGCGTCGTTAAATACATCAAAGTAAGTGCCGGTGCTGCCGGGGATGATGGTCGGGAGATACTGGGTCTTAGAGAACGTGGCGATGCTGTTCACCGAGGACCGATTGATCCTCGAGTCCAGGTCACGCACCCCGAAATACAGAGATTCCTCAGGGTTGACCCCTGTATCGGACTCCCCAGGCTTGAGGTTTTCTACGTAGGGGGAGGCCACTAGTTTCTCGCCTTGATGTAGATGCGCTCTCCATCAGGAATGTCAGTCTCGAGGTCATCAAGCCTAACTTCTCCAGGAATGTAGAACGTAGTCCTATGGCTGCCGTTGAAGTCCGCCTCGTCATTTTCACTCCCGATGCCATCGTGCGACTTTGTCAGCACCGCCTTTCTGTCCAGATCGTAGGTGATGATCTGAACCGTCAGAGGATGGGAATATGAGGTGACTCCGTAGCGGTGGAGGTACTTCTCAAAGATAGAGACATCCAGCTTTTCATCAGGCTCTAGTCCGTCGATGTAGTCAGAGATTGCGTTGCCCATGGAGGAGTTACCTCCAGAAGCGGACACATCGAAGTACACGTAGGACGGCAAGAAGTGACGGGCTAATGGGTCGGCACATAGAGTCCTGTTGTCTGAGGACAAAAGCAGGGACTGGATGGAGGAGACAAGCGGGGAGTACTCATGCTTGATGAGCATCGACAGCCCCTCAACGCTCACCTTGTTGTCCTCGACGTCGTTGAGATCTGCAGGCAGGAACCTTGAGGTGAAGTGCAGGGTAGCCTTCTCCTTCAGGGAGTACGAGAAAAGAGGATCCTCTACCTCCATTCGATAGCCATCGGCCGAGTACGTCCCGAAGATAGGGGTAAGAGGAGTCTCCTTCGGGATATTGTAGACCGCATCTCCGCCCAAGGACTTGGTTCGGATATCGAAGTAGTACAGGCCGTTGTCCCTTCCCTGAGCCTTCATGGCTGTGGAAGACATGTGGACAACCTTCTCTCTCACGATCTCGTAAGGCTGTAGGTAGCCCCGCACAGGCCCGTAGGTCAGGTCCCTGATGTGAGCGTTGTCTGCCGGGTAGCTGGCCCCCGCATAGGTACAGATGAGGTCCGAAGAGGCCCGCGAAACCGTCGGATGATAGGTCGCCACTCTCCACTGAGTTGGGATGTGGTTGTAAATCCGGATCGGCACTACTCCGTGCAGCTCCGTCGCTCCGTCAATGGCCGAGTCCTCTAGGTCGTCGATGGGGGCCTTTACTACGGCGTAGTGAACTCCCGTCTCGGATACCGGGAACGCTCCGTCGGGGATGTCGAGCTCCACCGTGGAGCTGTCGGTCACTGAAGTGATCTGGTAGCTGCCGTCCACTCCCTCGTAGTTAGAGCAAAAGATGGTGAGGTGTCGGCCTACGTCGTCCGAGGTGAACGGAGCGTTGGTATCAGTAAACGCGGTGCCAGAATCGATACTGCCCTCGTTGCCCGCCTTGTACATCTGAGCGGTAGTGGAGGTAAGGCTCCTGTCCAACGTAATCGCTGTGTCGGAGACCGACTGGACGATGTACGAGCCCAGGTCGTCCCCTTCCTCGATGAACAGAATGTCCCCAGGCACGATCTCGTCCCGTTCAAGGTCCGAGGAGGCGCTTAGGAAGGTAAACTCGTTGTCTCCATTATTGAGGGACGGGAGGCTGATCTCAGAAGATCCGTACGTAGTCTGAACCGCCACTACTCGGTCGAACTTCTCAGGCAGAACTTCTCCGCCAGAGCCGGCCACTGCGAGACTCACTTTTTGCTCATAGACCCTAAGGATGTCGATGCCGGAGCGAACTCCCGCCAGCAGGGGAGAGGCGTACGCCTCGGAAGAGAACGTAGCCGTGAAGGTCTTTGCGTCTGCATAGTGGGTCGAGAGGTTTAAGTCTCGGTACAGATCCTTGGGCGCAACCTTCCCGGAAGGAGTCTCTCCCGGAAAGACCTGGAACGGAGCTTCGGACCCAGTAGCTACGTACAGCAGCTCTGCTGCTCCTGCGGTAGCAGAAAACAATGTAGGAGCCGTAGGGTGCATGTAGACCGTGTGGGCCTCTCCAGTAGAGCTATTGCCTACGGACCTGATTGCGTAATCCACAGCTGTGCTTGCAAATGGGGACGTAGCGGGAATGGTCACCGCCTCCATCGTCACCCCGAACCCTGCGGTCAGGGGATCCAGAGCGCGCACTCCTACGGTACTTTCCCCGCCTACCTGCAAGAAGGCGGAGGAGTCTACTGGGACGTAGAACAGGATAGCCCTTGTGGTGCCGTCACTGTCCAGGAAGGGGATCGTGCTGTGAGCGTTGAGGGACTGGACAATAGTCTCTACGTCGTACTCACTGCTGGAGAGGATAAGAGTGCCCAGCAGGTTGATTACCTCGTCTACTTCCGCTGCGGAGGTCGGAACTAAACTTCCTCCCCATCCGGCCCCATCGACAGTCCCGTAAAAGGAGTAGTCTGCATAAGTGAGTAGAGTAGTGACAGAGGTGACGGTGCCCGTAACTGGAAAAGCTTGCGGGTCGGGAGCTCCCGGAGACGGAAAGAAGTATTTGGCATTCGCTAACGACTCCGTGCCTAAGGTCAAGCTGTCCAATAGCGACGGTCTCGAACCGTAGGAAATGGTGAAGTCCAAAGAGCTTCCCGAGGAGGTCGCCCCAGAAAGAGAAGCAGTGGGGGACCAGTAAAAGGAGAACCCGGACGCCCCTACTTCGTACGAAGGAAAGTGATTAATTACTGTCGCCTGACTTATGATCTCATCGAAGATGGCCGTTTTTACGAGCTCAAGTGCCTCCGACAGTCCAGCCCCCAGGGAGTCTGCTGCGGCTTTTTGTCCTGACGCTGTGCTGCTTTCAGGAGCTACCAAAGAAGCAAGTGTTGCATAGCTGCTGTCGCTAAGCTGAGTAGCTCCTCCCGTCCCCGCTGCTCCATCCGTATCCGCGGAGGTTACGGTTACCGAGTGAGTAGTAGTAAAGCTAGTTCCTGTTGTCTCAAACGTGTAGGACTGGGAGTTAATTACGAATGGCTGAGATCCAGGAACAAGGCTGGTGCCCTTACAGACTAGGCCGACTAGTCCGTCCGAAGTCGACTCAATCATCCCAATGATCTCTCCCGTGTTGCCACTATTGTCCGCAACGATATCCCCGATTTCCGGGTCTCCTAGGTCCGACAAAGTCCCCGTAAAAAACACAACCTCATAGTGGCCAAAAGCTGCCCAGTCCATAGTGGCGGTTAGTTGGGCGGAATGCGCTCCCCTAACGGAGACCGATCTAGGAGCATAGGCGGTGCTGGAGGACGCATTTAAGGTGGTCTCGGAGAAGCTAGCTCCGGCCTCGCTGAATCCAATGAGGCGAGTAGCGTCCGTTGCCTGGTCGGCATCCCCGGAGATTTTTACGTCAATGCCCTCCTGGACGCTCGTCACTGTCAACGTAAGCGTGTGGTCCCCGACCTGATCGTAGGTGAACAGGAGCTTGGTGCTGTCGGCGTCCATCTCGCTTTGAAGCAAAGATACAAAGGTACCGGGATCTTCCTCAGTAGAGATAGCGGTGCTCAAAGTGGTCGATACCAGCTCCTTGAGGCCGAGGGTCTCGAGAGAGAAGGTGAGCTCTGACCCATCGAGGTCAGACAGAGGAAGGGTGATGGCTCCCGAAGTGATGGACGCGGCAGCGGTGTCCGTCTCGTACCAGGTATAGTTAAAGCAGGAGCGGTTTCCATACGCGGTAACCGATGTAGGCTCCAGGAACTTCATACGAGTGATCTGCTCGCAGGTCGTGTCCCCCACGACGTAGTCTACAAAGAACGTCTGGGTCAGCTTCTTCAGAACCGAGTCCGGCGTGACGACGAACTCTTCGGGAACGTCAAACCCTGAGGAGGTCAAGAACTGGAATAGCCAGGTCATGGCCTGCTGAACCACTTCCCACGGCCCTAGGACTGTTCCGGCGTCTGCTCCTGTCCGAACCGTGGACTGCACATTGAACGGCGGGGGAGTAGGCAGAGACAGGGCCGTAGAGGTACCGGCATGAGTATCGAAGTACTCAGCAAGGCCCTTGAAGGGCTCCACGGGAAAGCCATCATCAATGCAGACGAGGACGATTTCGAACATCTTGTTCTTGTTGATGTAGTCGTCGGAGTCGGCCCCTGCAAATCCATCCGTCCCTGCCGTGTTGATCGCTCCCCCGTTCACCAACGAGTAGCGGTACACCTTGCTGATGACGTAAGACCCGGCATTTGCCCCAGACAAAACGGTAAGCGCACTTCCCGGAGATGCTTTGGTAAGTGCGGGCTTACCTCCCCGCAGCTCTCCGTTGTTGTACTTGTCCATCGCGTCTTGGAACGTGATGTCGTCTCCGAACTCATTGCCCCAGTTGTACTCGGGAATTGCCACGAAGACGTTGTTGCATCCGTCAAAGATCTCCTGGGGAATCAACACCTCGTACTGCGCGATGATGTTCCACGCTGTGGTGTCTACTGCGTCTAGAGAGATGGGAGCAAAGAGATCAATCAGGGACCGGAAGTCATCGCCCATCTCGAAGCTCTGAACAATACTGACCAACCAGGCACGTAGGGCCTGCATGAATGCAGTAGCCTCTGTAGGCAGGTCCAGGTCCAGGTGGACTCGGATGTCGTGACCTCCGGAACCGTCCGGCATATCTACGATGCTGATGACAGCGATGTAGGCGTCTTCGTATTCTGTGCAGCCTCGGGAATAGCAATCTGCGGGCTGACCGTAGTACTTTTCGATGGACGCCAGGGTAGAGGCCTTCATAGAGTCCAGGTCTACGACAGTATTTGCCGAAGGCATCCACTCAGGGCCCGGATCTGGCAGTACAAACCCATTCAGGCCCAAGTAAGAGGCCCTGGCTCCGGAGAAGGCGGCGTAAGCTTCAGCTCCGACAGACTCTGACGGAGGAATAGTAAATCCGGAGCTCTGCCCGGACACGTCTACTGCCTCTACTCCTCCGGGGGAGATCCTGACGAGAGGGGCAGTAAGGCCCGTACCGGGCTTAAAGATTCTATACTCAAGGTCCGAATCGGTAGCCCTTAGAACTCGATCCAAGATAGGGGCCTGGGGTCCGAGGATACTGTCAAACCCTTTGATTGTGTATTCCCCCATGTTGTCGCCAGACAGGATTTCCAGGACATGTCCGATTTCCACTCCATACAGGCTTAGGTCTTGGTAGACCCTGACTGTGGGAGTCCCGATGACCGTAGATAGGTCATTTGCGGAGGCTTCCGCAAATGGGAAGACCTGGAACTGAGGGTTGAATACGTCTACGCTGCTTTCATCAGTGATTCTGAATCGATAGCCCTGCCCCAGGACGGTCATCTCGAGATCTAGAATCAACTCAGGCCCGCGAACGTCCAGAATCTTATAGACCCCTGCATCCGCCCCACTGATGATGTTGAGGGTCATCCCGTGGGTGACTCCCAGATCCTCCCAGATAGTCTGGGAGATGGAAACGATCCTTGCGGTCGCCCCGCTGGTTCGGCCCTTGATGAACCTGCCCGCCACCCACTCATTGTCCGAAGTAAGGGCCGCCAGGTCCGCGTAGCCCTCCGATAGATCAAGGTCCAGGAGGTAGGCGGACGTATCGTCTTCCAAGATCCCGGTCCCGTCATACTGAGTGACAACCTCACCTTCTCCCAAAGTGCCACTAATGGGAACGATGTGGAGTCGAAGGCGGGCATGGACCTTATTAGAGAGAGCTCCTTCTGAAAGTAGCAGAGGGGCAGAGATCTCTCCCGAAGTCACCAAATTCGTGCCTTCATGCAGGGAAAATTTCCCTCTCTCAAGAGAGGTGCTGGCCGTGCCAGAGCTAGATGAAGAGGGGCGCACATACACGTCGTAGTGACCGCCAATGTGGACAGCCCCATCCTCTACCAGAATGCGTCCCTCATCGTCGGGGTTAGTGATCCCCCCAGGGATATGGGAAATCGTAATGGTGGCAGTAGTGTATGCGGTAAAAAACACCCCAGGCAGTACCCCAGGAAGCCCACTGGCGACTGGCACGTCCATGTCCGGAGCTTCGTCCAGCTTCACCAGGTACACGGTAGGGATGTTTTCTAGGTCCCCTTCTGAGTTGTAGATGACACTTTCTACGGAAAACCTCTGCATGGCCTTTTCTTTGCTGGGCTTATACAGGAACTTCCAGAAGTTGAGATCTAGAGTGTCTCCGTCCTTCAGAAAGCGGTCTCCGTCTACTCCGTGGTCCTCGAACATGGTGAACAGCATCGCGTACCGGCCGACGATGAAGCACATCCCGGAGCAAAGATTGTCCATCCCGCCACCGCCGGTAATGCGGTCTCTCTTCATTTCGGGGTCGCCGTATCCGACAACCTCCATATTGCGGATACTTGTAAACTCTGAGAACAGCCGAGCCCGAATACCGCGGCGAGTATTGAGGCTTCTCTCCGTCAAGGAGGCCTTCGTTCTGCTCAGAAGCTCCGGTCCCGTCTCAGCAACACTTCCTCCTCCAAACTCGAAGAGGTTTGTGACCCGAGAGATCCCGCCGATCCCGCCAACGGAGGTGATGGCGTTGGGCTCAATGTTGTACTCGTCTCCCTCTTCCTCTGCGACTACCGTGACATCAATGTAGTACTGATCCCCGCTCCTCTGCACAGCCACTGTCTCTGGGCGGAAGAACTGAGGAATGTTAGGGAAGAAGGACAGCCCCTGGCTCGTTCGGAACTCCGTAGTCACCATGATGGAAACAAACGTAGGCTGGCTGAAGTACAGACGCACAATCCCGGAGGAGCGGCTTCCAGTTCTTCGGGTAACGAAGAAGTTGGCTGCCAGATCCTCTGCGTCGGCCAACCTCATCACGTCCGAATTGTTGATGGACTGCCCCGCTCGGATGATCTGCAGCTCCCGCTTAAAGCTCTCCAGCAGCAGCTGAAGGGGACGAATTAGCAGGTCAACTACTGCATCGCCCTTTTCCGCAGGAATAGAGGGAAACTCCTGCCGTAGCCGGGTAAGGAGAAACTCCTCGATGTCGGTATCAAAGGGGTCTACCCCCATTGCAGAGAACACCGGGGCAACCACTTGGGAGTAGAAGGCACTGCCTTCTCCGGTGTTCAATGTTGGATCATAGGCTTCCATCTTCTCGACGAGAAGGTCCTTGATCTGCTGGGCCTGGCTGTCCGTGTTTGCCATGGAACTTTCCTTAGATGTTTAGGCCCGCTACGATTCTCTGTCCGGCCATAGATATCACGGCCAGTCTAATATCGAGAGAGGTATCCGTCTTACTGAATGACGCGGAGAGGACCTCAATGGCCTGGACCTTCTCCTCAATCGGGGCAGTTGAAAGGGCTTGGTCCGAAATTATCTGAGAAACTGCCTCGCTTACTCTAAGCCGAGCAAAGCTTGCCAGGCTGTCCGCGGACGTTTCTGTAGACCCCAAAAGAGACAGAAGCCCACTACCGTGCGTAGGGGAAAAGATGTCAGACCCTGGAGTGGTGAACAGATACTTGAGAACCTTCTGGATCAAAAAAGTAGAGGAGGGGACTACAGTAGCTGTCCCGACTGCCTCGAAGCTAATGATGGACCCCTTTGGGGAAACCGCCGCATCTGCCTTTAGGGCCGTAATGGACCTAATTGGTCCTCCCAGTTGGCTACGCGGGACGTCCGCAAGCAGGCGGGTATCGCTCAGAACTACGAAAGTGGGAGATCTGTGGCCATTGATAAGGACAGCACTCAGTCCGGTAAAATCTCTTCCCCGAATGTCCATAGATAGGATGCCCTTAGACCCTCCACCGAAAAAATCGATGTTGTCTACGTGAGCTACCTGATTGATGGCTAATAACGGGTAATCTTTCATGTGCCGGTCTCTATAGTACCGTCCCCTAAGGGGACACTCTTTAGTTGCTCTAGGAGGCCTTCCACTGTGTCATTGGTCACGACCCCTTCCTCGCTGACAACACGGACTATCCCGCCAAATAAGGCCACCTTAAGCTCTCGGATTCTCTGTAGCCTTCCCACTCTCTTGACTGTCTGCAGGACTCCTACTGTGAATGCTTGTCCGGAATCCGCCTCTGCCTCTGCAAGGCCGTACGAGGAGTCCAGGTAAGGGTCTACGATGTCCGGGTTGCTGTCAATCTCGTAGAGGGCGTCCTCTATGGAGGACTCGAGAGTCACCCCATTTGCAAGATCCCTGGCGTTCAATTGCTGCAGCATAGAGGTCGCTTGGGAAATAGTTCCCCGAGAATCCCGGACAATCTTTACCGCGGAGCTTTCTAGGGCCGTGGCCATATTACACCTTCAGCTCTGGGTTGATGATCTCCATAATCTGCCCTACCTGGAACGCTGTCTTAGACGAGAGCCTCGCATCATTCACGCTTAATGTTCCCAATACGGGGATATTAGCGGATAAAAGTCCCTTCTCTATGACGTCCAGACCGTCGGACTTTATCGCATCCAGCACCTCCATAACCGCTCTCTCAGAAGAAGAGGAGGTAGGCGGAGAGAAGGATTGGACGGCCGACAGGATATCGCTAGTAGCGGAGACTTCTACTCCCAGAACCTGGGCAGACCTAGAGGCCTCAGTAGTCAAGCTGGCTATCGGAATGGCCGCACGAGACAGCGCATCGACTATCCTGTACGCCTCGGGCCGGCTTAGCTTGTGAAAAGCAACCTTACGCAAGACGGAGCTTGGGCTAGACAACAGTCGTGGAGAAATATCTCTTACTGTCGAAGACAGAAACGACAAAAGCTCCCGCTGTGATGGGGTGCGAATGATAAGTCCTGCCTCATGGATCTCCGAAGACAGGGTCATCTCGGTGCCTGAAATAGACACGATTTCGGTAGATGTCGTCCCCGCTTCCACAATGTGCCCAACCCCCACCATTAGAGTAGCGGGATCCACTGCTTTGCCGGAGTCGGTCTTCAGCGTAAGCACCGATCCGTTTACACTGGGAACAAGGCCATAGGGAAACTTAGCCCCGGTATGCACCTGAAAGAGTATGGATGCTGGAGCAGAAAATGCCTCATACGCGCCCACAGCGGTCGCTATCTTCAGTAGCTCCTCTTTGGGAGCAAGCGAGGAATCCCGCAGGGATGCGGCAAGGTTGGGAAGAATGGGAGCAACCGCCCCAGGCCCCAGCATCCCCTGAAGATTGGAGGGGACGACTTCCATTTGGGCCGCAAGGCCTGCCGCTGCTTCCCCTCGGAGACCGGCCTCTGTGGCAATGCTTGACAAGGAGGCGGTAGATCCGCCCTTTTCAATCTTTTTGTTCCGACTGCTCGAGCGTACCAAATCGTTAAGATAGTCAGCAGCGATGCCTTTTACGGCAGCGATGTCTCCCGAATCAAAGCGGACATTCGCCACTGCTGTACTCAGAGATGCCTTTTTTGCGGAAAGCTCCTTGCTTTCCGAAGAAGAAGCCTCCTTGGTAGAAAAGCTGGACTCCGCTAAGACTATGGCTTCGCATACCAGGGCATGAAAAGTCCTTAGTTCCGCCGCCATGGCATTGGACGCCAGGTAGTACAGGTACACCCGAGCGTCGGGGTCAGACAGGAAGAGCCTACAGGCCTTTCCTCTTAGAGTGTCCCACTTGATCTGGTCTGCTGATGAGCCCGTCGTAGGCTCAGCTCCAGACTTCTTTCTGGATAGGGTCTCGCCCGCGGCGGTGGAGATCTCATCCAGGCTGATCTTCGTGGCCATTACGGCACCGTGACCGAGACAGAACCCAAGGAAATGCTGAGCTCGGGAAACCTTTCCTCGTAAGTCCCAGAAGCAGTAAAGGTGACACTGCACGAGCCAGAGGCTACGCCT
>Ga0315331_10003890_pt1 | contig 11288 bp, 12 predicted proteins | sample M160m34915metaG_FD_203456 | JGI IMG/M metagenome (GOLD analysis project Ga0315331, IMG submission 203456) | Ammonia-oxidizing marine archaeal communities from Monterey Bay, California, United States - M1 60m 34915 | ecosystem: Environmental > Aquatic > Marine > Intertidal zone | place: USA... | reverse complement strand
GATGTATCTTCTTTTAGGTCTTTCAACTTTGTTAATAGCTTCTAACATTTAAGGATTTTTTTCAAAAATAACCATTTGTTTTTCATTAGATAATTATTAAATGAATGTTAAACAAAAAAATAATTAAATAAAATATTTGTAAAATTGTTTAACTTTTAATAAAATAAATTAAACAAATGTTTGGGGTCTTTAAAAAAAAAACAAAAAAAGATATTTTAATAGCTAATTATAATAAAATTAAAAAGAAAGCTTTCGTTCAATCAAAAATAAATAGAAGAGAAAGTGATCGTTTAGAAGCAGAAGCATACGATATTTTGATACAGATAGATAATATTGAAAAAGAAGAAAAACTTTAGTTTTGAGTGTTGCAAATATTATTCTACCTAACCAACTATTTAAAAACATTCTTCTTCCTAACAAATGTGTTACTTTTTTAGTGGAAGAACATTTATTTTTTAATGAGGTTAATTTTCACAAGCAAAAGTTAGCATATCACAGAGCGACTTTAAAATTCTATGAATCTTTTCTTATTCAAAAGAGCTTTAAAATAAATTACATTGAAGCTCATACTATTCATTCAGACATTAGAAATTTAATTGCCCATTTATCTGAAAAAAACATAAATACAATAAACTTGTACCGTCCAGAAGATAACTGGCTAACTAAAAGAATATCAAGTGCTTGTAAAAAACACAGCATTAATATTAATTGGTACGAAAATTTACTTTTCATAAACTCTGAAAAAGAAAATGAAAACTATTTCAAAGTTGAAAACAAAAAATTTCATCAAACAACATTTTATAAAAGTCAGAGAAAGAAATTAGAAATACTCATTAATGACAACAATACACCTGTTGGTGGTAAATGGACATTTGACAATGAAAATCGCAAAAAATATCCTTCTAAATTATCTCCACCAAAGACAGTCTTTTGTAAAAACAATAATTACAAACTTGCTGTTGACTACGTACAAAAATATTTCCCCAATAATATCGGTGAACTTGACCCCAACAATAATTATCCAATAAATTATGATGAAGCTGATAAATGGTTAATGGATTTTTTTAAAATTAAATTTAACGACTTTGGCATTTACGAAGATGCTATTGTCAAAGATGAAATTTTTTTAAACCATAGTGTTATATCACCAATGTTAAATATTGGGTTATTAGAACCTATTAATGTATTAGATCAAGCGCTTTCATTTGGAAAAAAGTACAACATTCCAATAAATTCTATTGAAGGATTTGTGAGACAATTAATTGGTTGGAGAGAATTTATTAGAGGTATTTACCATTGCAAAGGAAATAAACAACGAACTACAAATTTCTGGAATTTCAAAAGAGAAATTCCTGCTTCATTCTACGATGGAACTACAGGTATTGACCCTATAGATGATACCATAAAAAAAGTATTAAAAACTGGATATTGTCACCACATAGAACGTTTAATGATTATTTCCAATTTCATGATGTTGTGTGAATTCAATCCAGACAGTGTATATCGTTGGTTTATGGAGCTTTTCATTGATGCTTATGACTGGGTTATGGTTCCAAACGTATACGGCATGAGCTTATATGCAGATGGTGGATTAATGACCACAAAACCATACATAAGTAGTAGTAATTACATTATTAAAATGAGTAACTACAAAAAAGGAGAATGGCAAGAAACATGGGACGGATTATTTTGGAGGTTCATGAATAAACATCGGAATTTTTTCTTAAAGAATCCAAGAATGGGAATGCTCATAAGAACGTTTGATAAGATGGATGAAACCAAACGCAATACTTTAATACAAAATGGTAACGACTTCATTAACAAACTAAATTAATATGGAATTATCCAAAACTGAAATAGAAGATTTAGATAGAATAAAAAGACTTAATATCATTAATGCAATTACTGGAATTAAGCCAGGGAATCTATTAGGTAGTAAATCTTCAAAAAACGAAACAAACTTAGCAATATTTAGCTCTGTTATTCATTTAGGAAGCCACCCTGCGTTATTAGGAATTATTGTGCGACCAGCAAATAACATTAGAAGAGATACTTATGAAAACATTCTTAACACAGGATTTTACACAATAAACCACATTAACAATGATATTGTACAAAAGGCACACTACAGCTCTGTGAAATTTGACAAAAATATATCTGAATTCAACAAGCTAAATCTAAACGAACAGTACATAGATGATTTTTATGCGCCATTTTTAAAGGAATCGTATGTTAAAGTTGGAATGAAATTTAAAGAAGAAATTAACATTAAAGCTAATGGAACCAAATTAATTGTTGGTCAAATTGTTCAACTAAGTATTCCGGACATTGCCATAAGTAAAGAGGGCTATGTAAATCTAGAAATTTTAAATTCTGTTGGAATTGGAGGCTTAAATTCTTATTACACCCTAAAACTGAAAGAACAGCACCCTTTTGCAAGAGTAGAAAATTTACCCAATTTTAATGCAAGTTAGAGAAGACAAACAAAACAGCGATTATTACAAAATTTGCCCTGTTTGCAAACAACTCTTTAATAAAAGAAAGAAATGGAGAACAACTTGGCTTAATGTTATTTACTGTAGTAATAAATACAAAAATGAAAAACAAACAAAAAATTAGGACTCTTGACACTCGGGATATAGACCGAATAATATCCATGGCATGGGAAGACAGAACTCCTTTTGATGCCATAAAAAATCAATTTAATTTGGATGAATCTAGTGTTATAAGATTAATGCGATTAGAATTAAAACCTTCTAGTTTTAAAAGATGGAGAAAAAGAGTTAATGGAAGAAAAACTAAACATTTATCGCTACTAAAAAGTAAAATTGTAAGATTTAAAAGTAAATCTCAAAGAGACATTTCTAACAATAAAATTTCAAAGTCTAAATAAAATTACTCTACTGCTTTACTACCTTAACCATCTTGGTTTTATTGGAATAGCTAAGAGATATTAAATATATGCCTTTTTCAAAACTTTCTAAGGAGATTGAAGAATCCTTAACTGATTTAAGTAACCTTCCGTTTAAATCAAATACTTTAACATTTAAAGGTTCAGAATAGTCACCTAATCTAAATGAAATACTATTTTTTGTAGGGTTAGGAAAAACATTTATTTCCAGCGTTTCAGACTCAGAAACATGGGTGCTTTCTGGACAGCTCTTACCGTTTAAGAATTCCCAAATAACCTCAGGAGAATAAAAATCCATATTAATATTCCCTAAACCTCCAATAAGTGTTGGAATTCCTGGCCATTGGTGACCTCCCCCATTAATTTTTATTAATTCCAAAGAGCTATTAGAACAACTTGAATAAATGTGTCTTTCTGGAAATGAAAAATCAAAAAGATTATTATCTGGCATTGGTGTTATCTGGGGAGTTAAATTACAACCTAGGTGAGATCGCCATTTCTCAATACTTGCATCAACTGAAACTCCCGAACTAGCGCCACCATTATAGCTTACAACAGGATCTGATGTTCCATGAATGTGTAATACAGATGTTGCATGACTGGGAGAACAGTTATTATAAACAGTATCACTCATGTTTCCTGAAACAGTTGCAATTGCAGCGAAACAAAGAGAGGATTCACATGCCATTTTATGAGACATGAATCCCCCTGTTGAAAAACCACACAAATATCTCTTGTATGGGTCTGAATTAAAGTTGGTTTCAAAATAGGTGTAGAGAGCTTCAATAAAGCCAAAGTCATCTGCTGTTGAAACTGTTACGTTCATGTTGGCATTAAATGAATTATTAATCCCATCTGGATAGCAAACAATAAAATTATTGTCTTCAGCAATGTCATTAAAGCCAGTAATATTCATAATGCCGTTTCCAGTTTGAGTTAAACCGTGCATTACAACTAACAATGGAAGCTGATCCGAAGAATTCCAGTTTGAAGGAGTATAATAAACAAAATCTCTTGTAACTCCATCATGCTGAATAGAAGAGTTTATTTGGGTTTTAAATGAACTAAAAAAAAATATTAAAAAGAGTAAACTAAGACACCTCATTTTCTAAATTTACATAAAGATTTTCACATATAAAAAAGGACAATTTGTTATAAATCTTCCTGCACTTAAGTTCTTTTAGTTAATTCGATCCAATACTCCTTACCCATTCTAGAGAAATGGGAATTCCTACATTTTTCAAAAATTAAAATATCAAAAAAAGGTTCAAACAGTTTTAAGTATTCGGATTTACCCCCTCCATATGGTGGATCTTCTTTTAGGGGAATATCATAAAAAAGTAAGCCAACAATTTTTCCACCTTTGTTAAGCAAGCTATAACACATCTTAACATATTCTTCTCTTAGTTTTGGATTTATAGCGCAAAAAAATGTTTGTTCAATTATTAGATCAAATTTTTGATTCATTGAAAGATTAAAAAAATCAGCTTCAATTAACTGTTTTTCTGGGAAATTAGCAATACGTTTTTTTATGTTTTGTAAAGGTTCTTTGGCTAAATCTACAACTGTAGTATTAATATAACCATTTAAAAATAGATATTCTGCTTCATATCCGTTTCCAGAACCTGGAATTAAAATATTAAGTTGTTTATTATTTAGCTTATCTACAAAAGCTTTAATGGGTGGAGACACCTTTCCTAGATCCCAGGCTGTAGTATTTTGAATATAACGGTGAGACCAATATTGTTTATTCAAAACTGCTTAAATTTTGCCAAGCACCAGCATTATGAGCAACAATATCATTTTGTTTTAAAATAGATTTTGCTCTTGCCGCTCTTGCTCCAGATTTACAAACAAGAATAACTTCTTTATTCTTAATTTTTTCAAGCTTTATTTCAAGAGTATTTAATGGAATATTTTCACTTGATTTTAAATGCCCTGCTTTAAATTCTGAAGGTGTTCTAACATCAATAACAACTGCTCCAGTTTCTAAAAGCTCTTTATAATTAACGCGCTCTCCAAATAATGACTTTATTAGCTTTAGCATATTTATTTTTGATTTAAATTAATAAATATTAAAACTTTTTAGCAACTAATTTTCAATTTTATACTCTAAATCCATTGTAATTGATGCAGTCTTTTTTCTAGATGAAGTATTAAATGTGCCTCCCCAAGAATAGCTTTCTCCACTATTCTGCCCTACTATTTGCAACACTCCCATATCTGCACTAATTAAATCTCCTAGCTCTGCACCAGAATTCATGGCAATTTTTTCTGCTCTAATTCTTGCATCTTCTGTTGCCTTAGAGATTAGGTCTATTTTTAAATTAGAAAGCCCACTAAAATAATACCTAGGCTCAAAAGAATAAAAACGTACACCACTATTTAAAACTTCGGTAATTAATCTAGAAACTTTCTCTACCTTATCTACATCGTTAGATTCGATCATTACCTGCTGGCTTAGCTCGTAGCCCAAAAACTCATCCCCTATAATTTTACCTTCATTGGAATACAAAGTCTTGTTAATTTCATTGGTTCTAACGGCACCAAAAATAATTTCCGCATCGGTTAAGCCTTTAGATACTAAAAAATTTTGAACAATACTTTTGTCTTTGTTTATCTGAGAATAAGCATCTTTAAGATTACTGTTTTCTTTAGTAAATTTACCTTCCCATACGATTAAATCAGAATCGAAATTGGTTTGTCCCATGCCTTTCACCTCCACATATCCTGTATGATCTTTTGGATACCTGTTTAAATAAGTATAAGATAGAATTACGGTTGCTAGAATTAATGCTATTGAAAAAATAAGTGCGCTTGTCTGTTTCATAGTTTTATTTTTTGTGGGTTATAATTTATAATTAATTATTAGTGTATTCATTTTCTTTTTGAATTGAAAAAGGAAGAACATCGTATTCAAAATTTACTCTTTCTCCGTTTTCTTTATAAACATCTAAAAGAATAACTTTTATAGGCTTTTCTAAATTCAATTCCGAATTAATGTTCCAGCTTATTGTATTTTGAGCATATCCTAATTTTAATGTTTCTTTTTTAACTTTTTTATTTACTCCATCTTGTTTTACCAAGATTTTAACTTTAGAAAAATCTGCACCAACAAGTGAAAATGACCAAGGATAATTATATAAAAATTCTTTAGGAAAATATCCCTGTATTGGCCAGGTTATTGGGAATTCCTTGTAGTAATTCTCTGATTTATAATCATTCTCATCTGTAATTACAACCAAACAATTGTAACCACCTGTAAAACCATATTCTGATTCACTACAAGTAGAACCTGTTCCAAAGTGTGTATTAAAAGGGTTTATTATCCAACGCCTGTGCCCCACTCCAGAAACACCAGCGTCTGCTATATAACCATCTATACAATCTGCACTCCATCTTCCAGCATACAAATTTCCATGAGAAGCCCCTTGATAGCCACTTTCAGAATAACAGCTATAGGTTTTTTTAGGATGATGATCCAATAAACTATTGGCATTCATAATTAATGCAGCAGCTTGAGCTTGCTGGTTGTACTCTTGCTTAAAAGTCACATCATCAGAAACCCCTATCATTCTTCTAAAGAATTTAATTCTCTCCAACATATTATTATAATATTTTTCTGAAAGTGAACCAGCGTTGCAATTTTTTAAGTCTCCTGACCAATTCACATCCTCTACTGTTAATGAACTAGAATTATGAGAGGAAATATAATCCTGAATCAGGTATTGCTTTCTTAGCTCCATCAATTTTTTATTTTCTGAGTAAAGATGATTTGCCAGCACCATTTCATTACACATACTTTTGGTCTTGTTACTGTCTAACAGCTTTTTAAAACATGGAATAAACCACAGAGAATGATGGGCTCTTTTTTTATGAGGATTTAAATAAGATACTTTTAACAATCTATTTACTGCAGTCTCATAGTTATTAGACCGCACATCTATACTTATTTTTTCTTCATAGATTTCATCAACAAGCTTAATAAAATTATTGAAATCTTCTGTATAGTAAGCATCCCAAGAATCATTAGAAACAAGCTCAGGAATAACATCACATATGGCTTCGAAATTATCAAAGCAAATTCCTTTAATTTGATCTTTATAAAAAGAAGAGTCGTAATTTAAAATGGTATTCCAATTTTTCATTTCTCTCTTAAGGTCTTTAATATTTCCTTCTTCTAAAGCATCCAAAGAACGGGATAAAAACAAATCTGCCCATAGATTGTCTTTGAAAGCAAATACTTTCTTTTTATAGTAATCTCCGTATGGCACTACCAACTCAATAGAATCTCCATTAAACGGCATTCCATTAGTAGATATTTGTTGTTTAAATTTAGCAGCTAAGTCATTAGATTTGTACATGTTAGCATAGTGATAGTGAATAAATGCATTTTTCGCATGGCTCTCTTTTACAAGTGAAGGGTCAATAACATTTATTTTATCGTAAAAGTCTCTAGCTAAACTAAGCTCAATTGAAGATACTTTTGAAAGAGTATCTGAAAGTGATTTTTGGAAAGAAAGAGATTGAGCGTATATGTTTTTTTTAAAAGAATTTGTGGCTAGTTCTCCGTGCATGTAATTCTTAAGAACAGCATAATTATTAGACTTAAATAATCTCATAAATTGTTTTTCGAAGAGTTTATCTAATTTATGTCTGTTATTTTCAGATAGAACTAAACTCTTGTTATTGTGGGCACTAATTAATTTTTTTAACGTGTAGCTATATAAACCAATATATTCACTTTTGTAATCGTTAATTTCTAAATTATATGCCGCCAATAAAAATTGACTGAGTTCATTGTTAGATGCTTCAAAATACTTTGCTGCAGATCTGCTTTTTGAACCTCTATTAATTAAAGAAATCATATTACACAAGCTAGAATCGTACAGCTCTTTAGCTTTCTGGTTATACTCCAAATCTGAGTATCTTTTGTATTTATAGGCTCTTTTTAAATATCTATTGGCATAGGAGAGATTAGATGCCGATTCTTTAATTGTATTTTTTTGTTTTTTAAGGTAAATTTCAAAAAGTATATCGTAATACTCTGCTCTAATTTCTCTAGAGATTTTGTTTCTCGATTGATTCATAAACCATAGCGATAAATCGTATTTATTTTTCTTAAAATAGTACTTACCCATTTTGTATAAAACAGGCTGACCGGCATTATAGATTAAAGAAATAGAAAGAAAAAAAGTGGTGACAATTGATTTATATACACTAGAAGCATTCATATTTTAAAGTATTAAATGATTAAGAGTAAATATTTATCTATAGTTCTGTTATTTAAGGTTTCTATATTTATAATTACAAAATAAAAAAAAGGAACATTTTTTATTTATCTACTAAAGTCTGTTGTCCAGCAATGTGCATTTTTGGATCCTGGAATATGGATGTAACCAATCCCCACCAACCTATGGTCTGGATTAAACATGTTTTTGCAATGTCCTGGTGAATTAAACCAAGAAATAAACGCTTTCATTGCTGTAGATGGTCCGTAAGCACAATTCTCATACACACCTCCAGAAACTCTCCAGACCTTGTCTTTAGACTCATAAATTAGAAATTTTTCAGTTCTAGCATGTTCATCACATATAAATTCCAAACTATCTGTTTCTGGGTTTCTATCATATGTATCGTGGCCAATGTAATTTTGTGTTGCCTGATCATAAGAATGATACCTTGCAGCTCTTGAAAGATCCTTATCTATCATAACTGGTTCTAAAAGAGAATCTTTACGTGCTTTATTTAAAATTTTTAGGAATTCTTTTTCCAACATCACATTTGTGCTGGGCACATTTTCGGTGCCAAAGGCAACACCAAAAAACTCATATCTCTTATTTGAATCTAAGTAGGAAATAAAGGAGCAAAAAAGACAAATAAGAAGAAGAGAAATTGAAAAAACAATCCATTTTTTAGAATATAAAATCATAGCTTAATGTTTATGTGAATAATGGTAAGCGTAATGATTTTTCTATAGGCGTTTGTTTAGTATTGTAATGCGTCAATACTAAAAAGGAACATTTTACATTATTATTTATTAAAAATAATCCATGAAAATTTGATAGAAATATTTCATTATTAACAAACTCCTAAAGCAAGACTTAGCAAAATAATAATCCCAAAAAAGCACCTATTTTAAAATTTTATCTAATTTGTTTTTTCTTTATAAAATTTATGATAATAAATTATCACAATAAACGTTATTATTAAATGAAAATATCAAAATTATTTATACCATTAATTTCTATTACCTTCTTAATTTCTTCCTGCAACAAAAACGAAGCAGTATCGATGCATTGGGATCAAACAGGTTGTTCTAACCCTTGGGACGAACACATTAATCTAGATACGTTTACTATTGAGGGGTATCATCAAGGAATTTATGACTACCTATCACATGAAGGAATTACAGCAAATTATATTTCATCTAAATTTGATTCTTCAAAAGTAGAATTGTGTTTTGCTTGTCATTGCAAAACAGGAGATATAATTGAAATTAATATCCCCAAAAAAAACAAAAGAAAATTGGAAAGGTTAGGCTGTAATAATCAATTTGGCTTGACTTTTTATTAAAGATTATAGCATCAGGTTAAAAACAACTCCTAGCACAAGACCTACCACAATTCCTAGCACAAGAACATCCTAAAAACAAAAAAGGTTCTAAGAATAATCTTAAAACCTTCATTTACAAGTGATTGTCTTGGTGGCGCGAGGGAGATTTGAACTCCCGACCTCAGGGTTATGAATCCTGCGCTCTAACCAACTGAGCTACCGCGCCTAATCATTAAGGGCGCAAATATATATAATTCAGTTTTGTTTTTCCTAAATTTTCATCTTAATAAATTGAAGTTTATTTAACTTTTTCTTAAAATATATTTTTGTGACTTCATTTTTTTTCTATATTCACTTTTTGAGTTTTTCAAAAGACATTTGAACAATGAATACAATGCAAAAAATTAAAGTAGAATTGGAGTACATAATTAATACTTCACCTAATATATTATTTACTTGCTTAAGCACTCCTAGCGGTTTATCTGAATGGTTTGCTAATGATGTTAACATCAAAGATGACACCTTTACTTTCTTTTGGGACAGAAGCGAAGAAAATGCTAAGCTTATGAAATCTAAAAAAGATTCAATTCGTTTTCAATGGGAAGATGATGAGGGTGAAGATTATTATTTCCAAATGGCTATTAAAATAGATGACCTTACTAAAGATGTTGCTCTTTTAATTACCGATTTCGCTGAAGATGATGAAGTTGATGAAGTTGCTTTAATGTGGGACAATAGCATAAGTAAGCTAAAGCAAGCCATTGGTGGATAACAAATATCCGCTATCTTTCGTTATCATTTCTAAATAAACGTATTGAAAAAACTAGGCTGGGTTGTTATTAAATCATTCTTAGGTCCATTTATCTTAAATTTTATTATTTGGATGCTTATCCTAGACATGCAATTTCTATGGTTGTATGTTGATGATTTAATGGGCAAAGGACTTGAATGGTACATCATTTTAGAATTGATGATTTACGCGTCTGCTAATTGGGTACCAGTAGCTCTCCCTCTTTCTATTCTAATGGCATCTATTATGACTTTTGGAAGTCTCGGTGAGCACAACGAATTAGTAGCGATGAAATCGAGTGGACTTTCATTGTTTAAAATAATGAAGCCCTTAACCGTATTAGTTGTATTTATTTCTGTTTTTGCTTTCTATTTCTCGAACAACTTGTGGCCCATGGCAAACTTTAAGATGCGGGTATTAATTTCTGATATTCAAAACACGAAAGTTTCATTGGCCCTACAACCAGGAGTTTTTTTTAAATCAGATAATTTCTCAATTAGAGTTAAAGAAAAAGATAAAAAAGGAGACACATTTAAAGACATCCTAATTTACGACCATTCAGATATGAAAAAGCAAACCATAGGTGCTTGGTCGTATAAAAAAGACCCTAGAGATTACAAAAGAATAATTAGGGCTAAAAGTGGAAAAATCATAAATTCTGCTAAAAAATCAAAATTACAACTTGAGCTAAGAAATGGTGTAATAATACAAGAGTGGAACCCATCTAAAATGGATAAATCAAAATTGCCGTTTATGCGTTACTATTTTGATTCTGCATCTTTGAATTTTAACTTAAATTCTTTTGAATTTGAACGATCAAATGAAGATGCATACCAAAAAGAACAATACTTACTTTCTATTAATCAAATTATTGTTTTAAACGATTCTGTAGAAAAAGAAATCTTTTTGAGAAAAGAAAGCTTAGACACCTACGTGAAAAATTCATTTAGTCCTTTTAGGCTTCAAGACAGTACATCGAAAAAAGCTAAACCAATTATTGCAGATAGTTCTTCTATATCATTAGCATATAAA
>Ga0315331_10003889_pt1 | contig 11288 bp, 8 predicted proteins | sample M160m34915metaG_FD_203456 | JGI IMG/M metagenome (GOLD analysis project Ga0315331, IMG submission 203456) | Ammonia-oxidizing marine archaeal communities from Monterey Bay, California, United States - M1 60m 34915 | ecosystem: Environmental > Aquatic > Marine > Intertidal zone | place: USA... | reverse complement strand
AGGTGACGATCCAGATCCTGGCAGCCGAAGGCCGCACCTTTAGACAATGAGACACTCGATCACCTCCTTTCGATTGTTGAACACAGGACGAGAGTATGGGTAGCCGGGTGAATCGCTGCAAGAAAAGAAATGCCGAGCGCCGGTTTTCTTGGTGGAAAGTATTGGATTCGCCAGGTCTTCGGGATCAGTGTGGGCCGGATTCTGTCGACAACACCGGGACGGATAGCTCCTTTGGCCCGGGCCGCGACCGCCGGTTTCCGGACCGCCGCCTTGCTGGCAGGCTTTCGGACAGCGCGTCGAACGGTGCGCTTGCCGGAAGAGGAACCGGATCGGGATATGGAGCGACCGGAGCGCGCCATGGCAACACTTCTCCATTATTGGGTCTATGGATTTTGCGTGTACGCGCTTGGGTATTCTCACCATCACTCAACCTTGAGACTAGGCGGTAGAGAATGGACACAACCAGTGACATTATTGGGGCAATAATGGGACATGGGCAGGAAGAGGCACGCGCGCGGCGAAATCAACACCCGCCCGCGTTGGACTTACCGGCCCGTCCGCTTACCGGTATGATTACAGGAACGACGTGATCCAATGGCAGGACCCGAATGACAAACGCACATCTCGCAGCGGATATCGGCGGTACGTTCACCGATATCGCGGTGGGACATCAGGGCGCTCTTTTTACCTGCAAAGTGCCCACCGTCCCGGACGCCCCCGAAGAAGGCATCTTACAGGGCGTACGCCAGGCGATGGACGAAACGGGTCTGTCGCCGGCAGATTTCAGCCTGATCGTCCATGGCACCACGCTCGCCACCAATGCGCTGATCGAACGGAAAGGCGCGAAGACTGCGATGCTGATCACTGACGGGTTTCGCGATGCCGTCGAGATGGCTTACGAAAACCGCTTCGAGCAATACGACATCTTCATGGATAAGCCGCCGCCGCTGGTCCCACGCGAATTCCGCTTTAGCGTGACCGAACGTGTCGACGCCAAGGGCAATGTCCTTATCCCGCTCGACGAAAGCGCCATCGGCGCCCTGATCGATCAGCTCCGCGACAACAAAATCGAGGCTGTCGCGGTCGGCCTGATGCATTCCTATGCATCGCCGGCGCACGAACGGCTGCTGGGCGATATCCTGGCACACGAACTGCCCGATATTTTGGTGTCCCTGTCCAGCGAAGTATCGCCGGAAATCCGCGAATACGAACGCTGGTCGACCACGGCGGCCAACGCCTATGTCCAGCCGCTGATGTCGCGCTATCTAGGCCGGTTGTCCGGCGAGCTGGAAAAATTGGGGTTCCATTGCCCCCTGCGGCTGATGACGTCCGGCGGCGGGCTCGCCTCGCTCGAGACTGCCCGGCGGTTTCCCATCCGTCTGGTCGAATCCGGGCCCGCGGGCGGCGCGATCCTGGCGGCACGGGTTGCCCGCGAATGCGGGCTTGACCGGGTGTTGTCGTTCGATATGGGCGGCACGACGGCAAAAATCTGCCTGATCGACGACGGCGAGCCGCAGCAATCCCGCAGCTTCGAAGTCGCTCGGCAATACCGCTTCCTGAAGGGTAGCGGTCTGCCGCTCCGGATTCCGGTGATCGAGATGGTGGAAATAGGCGCAGGCGGCGGATCGATCGCCCGGGTGGACGCGCTGTCACGCATCCATGTCGGCCCGGAAAGCGCGGGCGCGGTGCCCGGCCCGGCCTGTTACGGACAGGGCGGCGACGCGCCGACGGTCACGGATGCCAATGTCCGGCTAGGCCGGATCGACCCGGACAGTTTCGCCGGCGGCACGATGGCCCTCGATGCCGATCTGTCGGGCAAGGCGCTCGATACCGCCATCGGAGGCCCGCTTTCGCTATCGACCCAGGCCGCCGCCTTCGGCATTTCCGAGGTGGTTGAAGAGAACATGGCCAATGCCGCGCGGGTTCACGCGGTCGAACGCGGCAAGGAGATCCGCGACCGCACCCTCGTCGCTTTCGGCGGTGGCGCCGCGCTGCATGCCGCGCGGCTGGCCCGCAAACTGAATATCGACGAAGTGATCGTCCCGGTTGCCGCCGGTGTCGGCTCCGCTGTCGGGTTCCTGCAGGCACCCGTCGCCTATGAAGTCGTACGCAGCCGCTATGCACTGCTCGATGCGGCGTTCGATGTCGACGGCCTGAATGAACTGTTCGGCGAAATGCGCGATGAAGCCGAACACATTGTGGCCGAGGCAGCACCGGCAGCCGCGCTTATCGAAACCAGAACCGCCGATATGCGATATCGCGGCCAGGGCCATGAAATTACGGTGGACCTGCCGCCCGGTCCCTATGATTCATCCCTTCGCGAAATCCTGGCGGCGCTTTTCGATGCGGCCTACACCGCGACCTATTCGCGGCGCATTCCGGGACTGGGGGTCGAAGTGATGAACTGGACCCTGCGGTTGTCGGCGGCCGTCGAGGACCCGGCGCCCTGCCCTCCTGCCCCGGCAACATCGAGGCCGGAGCCCGCGGGTACGCGCGACCTATTCGACCCGGATATAGGGCAATTGTCATCCGCCCCGGTCTATCTCCGGGATGCCCTTTCGCCCGGCGACGAGATCACCGGCCCGGCAGTCATCGCCGAAGACGAGACAACCACCATCGTGCTTGCCGGATTCACCGCGCGGCTGAACGCGGTCGGATATATAGTCCTGCAATGGGAGGCCCCATGATCGATCCGAAACCTTCTCCGGATAACGATCCGCTATCGCCGATCCGCCTTCAGATCATGTGGGACCGGCTGATCGCCGTGGTGGAGGAACAGGCCCTCACGCTGATACGGACCGGGTTTTCCACCTCAACCCGCGAGGCCGGCGATCTGTCGGCGGGAATCTTCGATATATCGGGCGATATGCTAGCCCAGGCGGTGACCGGCACGCCGGGTCACGTGAATTCCATGGCCCGCTCCGTGCGCCATTTCCTCGACCGTTTCCCGGTCGGCGACATGGCCGATGGCGACGTGTTCCTGACCAACGATCCATGGAAGGGCACCGGTCATCTGCATGATTTTACATTTCTGACGCCCTGTTTCCGGGACGGTGCGCTGGCGGCGCTGTTTGCCAGCACCTGCCACGTGGTCGATATCGGCGGGCGCGGCATGACATCGGACGGGCGCACGATCTATGAAGAAGGTCTCTATATCCCGCTGATGCGGTTTGCCCATGGCGGCAAGATCGATCAGGCCATCCTCGATATCGTGGCGGCGAACGTACGCGAACCCGTGCAGGTCATCGGCGATCTGCATTCGCTTACGACCTGCAACGACCTCGCCTGCCAGCGCCTGCGCGAAATGATGGACGAATTCGCCCTGTCGGATCTCAACCGGCTTGGCGGCCACATTCTGGAACGCTCCCGTGTTGCCGCATTGGAGGCCATACGCGCGCTGCCCGCCGGGGTGTACCGTCACCAGATGCGCATCGACGGTCTGGAAGAGCCGGTCGATCTGGTCGCCGAAATGACCATCGGCGCCGACGGTATCGACGTCGATTTCAGCGGATCGTCCGGTATCTCGTCCTACGGCATCAACGTGCCGCTCTGCTATACCGAGGCCTACGCGACATTCGGCGTAAAATGCATCGTGGCCCCCGATGTGCCCAATAATGCCGGCTCGCTTGCGACCATCCGTATCACCGCCCCCAAAGGATCGATCCTGAATGCGGAACATCCCGCACCGGTGGCGGTGCGCCATGTGACCGGCCAGATGCTGCCCGACGTGGTGTTCGGCTGTTTGCACGACGCGCTTGGCGGTGCGGTGCCCGCAGAGGGCACATCGTGTCTGTGGAACCTCTATGCCTATGGCGGGCCGGGCCGCGTCGAAGCCGACCCCAAAGAGGTCACCGACGCGCAATCGTTCACCGTTCTCAGTTTTCATTCCGGCGGGACGGGTGCCAGGCCCGGTAAGGACGGATTGTCGGCCACGGCCTTTCCGAGTGGTGTCCGCAATGTGCCGGTGGAGGTTACCGAAGCCATGTCGCCGCTCATCGTGTGGCGCAAGGAATACCGACAGGATTCGGGCGGTGCCGGCGCCTATCGTGGCGGGCTCGGCCAGGTGATGGAACTTAGCCTGCTCGAAGACGCACCCTTTGCCTTTAGCGCCTTGTTCGACCGTATTGACCATCCGCCCCGCGGCCGCGATGGCGGGGCCGACGGCGCCGGCGGCACCGTTCGGCTGCAATCGGGGTCGGCGCTCAGCGGCAAGGGCACCCAGACGATCCCACGCGGCGACCGCGTGGTGATCGAGATGCCCGGCGGCGGCGGCCTGGGAGACGCCCGGACACGGGATGCGGCGGATGTCGCGGCAGACCTGCGGGCCGGGCTGATTTCGAAAGAAGCCGCGCTGTCCGAATACGGCATCGCCCTGACCCAACAGGGCGATATGGATACCGAGGCGACCGAACGCCTTCGACACAACTGATCACCAGAAACGAGGAACATCATATGCGTGTGAGTGCAGGACTGCCGACGGGAATGGAAGGTCTGACCTATCCGATACCGTTCTCCGACCCGGAGGCAGTGATCCATATCGCGCAGCATGCCGAAAAGCTGGGCTATCATTCCGTCTGGGGCAACGACCACATGACGACGCAGAATTATGTGCGCGCTGAATTTGAAACCCCGCCCCGCTTCTGGGAACCTCTGGTCACATACGCTTTCGTGGCCGCGGAAACCACCCCGCTGCGTTTCGGTACCGGCATACTGGTACTGCCGATGCGCCACGATATCGTCGTGACCGCAAAGCAACTCGTGACGCTCGATCATTTTTCCGGCGGACGGCTGGAAATCGGTGTCGGGATCGGCGCCTACCGGGAGGAATTCCTCGCCCTTCAGCCCGGCAACAAGATACCCCGGGGGAAAATCGTCGATGAAGGCATCCCCGCGCTGCAGGCGCTCCTGCGCGACCGGGTCGCCACGTTCGAGGGCGAATACTATGCCTATCACGATGTGGAACTCTATCCGAAGCCGATACAGAAACACGTGCCGTTTTATGTCGGCGGCAATAACGCGAACAACCTGCGCCGGGTTGCCAAATGGGGAGACGGCTGGCTGCCCGCCGCAATCCATATCGATCAGGTCCGCGACAGTGTGGCGGCGCTGCGCGATCTGACAGAGGCCGAGGGCCGGAATTTCAACAATATAGAGGTCGCGCCGCAATATATCGTCCATATCGGCAAAACCCGCAAAGCGGCGCTCGAACGGTTCAGCCAGACCCAGATGTGCGCGCACCTGACATCGCTCCGCCAGTCGACCCTGAAGGGCCAAGGCGACCTTAGCCACGAAGATATCAATCTGATCGGTACGGTCGACGATGTGGTCGAGCGGGCGAACCTGTTGGGCGAGGCCGGGGTGACCCACCTGCTGGGGCTTTATTTCGCCGCAAACGACCTTCAGGAACTGCTGGACCAGATGCAGATCTTTGCCGAAGAGGTCGTGCCGCGCCTAAAATAGACAGCGGGGGCTATCCCCCCGCCCGTATCGCCGACAACGCAGCGGTAATCCCGTCCGGTTCGGCGATTCCGCTGACAATGACGTGGTCGAGGCCTGCCTCGTTGTAATCGGCAAATCGCGCGCGGACATGGGCCTCATCCCCGCAGGCCGCATGAACCGCCATGACCTCGTCGCTGATCAGCCGGTCCATATCGTCCCAGTTTTCCGTCGCATAGGCCTCGCGGAGTACCTGCTGGTCCAGCGCCGTCCCGCCCATCCGGAGGTTCTCCGCGTGATGCCCGCCGCGCAGAATGAAGCCCAGCGTTCGGCGCACCGGATTGACTGCCGCCGCACCGCCGTCATCTATGCTGGTATAGACAATCCCCGCATTCTGGATATGCCGCCCGGCGGCGCCATCGCCAACCCGGGTGAGACAGCTTTGAACAAACGGGGCCGACGTCGCCCCCGAAATGATGACGCCATCGGCATCGCTGCCCGCGAGCGCGAGCATTTTTGGCCCGGATGCCGCCAGCACGATGGGAATTTGGCAGGGCGCGTTGACCAGACGGCGCCGGGAGACGTTAAAAACATCGCCGGCATGGTCCACGGTCTCACCCGCGAATAGAGCACGGCAGACGGCGATGGCCTCACGCAGGGTGGCGAGCGGGCGCGGACGCTCTATCCCGGCGGCATCCAGATCTCCCGGCGCACCGACACCGAGACACAGAACCACGCGGCCGGGGAAAAGTTCGTCCAGGGTCGCCGCCCCCATTGCGGCATGAACGGGATGCATCGCATAGGGGCTGACTGCCATCAGCGCGACTTTCAGGGTCTTCGTTGCCGCCAGTGCCGTGGCCGCCAGGGCGACGGGATCGCGCAGAAACAAATGGGTTGCGATCCACAATGTGACCGCACCGCCCTGTTCGGCGGCGCGCGCCTGATCGGCGATATCCGCAGCGGGCGTGAACCCGTCTATGGCAAGGCCCAATTCAGACATGGTAGCCGTAGTTTTCGCCGAGGGCGCGCAGCACCGCATCGAGATCGGGGGCGACATCGGGGGCGCCGAGGGGCTCGACCCCCGAGTGCCCGAAATCCTTGAGGCCCGAGGCCGTCAGGACCGCGACGACATCTTCGCCCGGTTCGATCGTCCCGTTCCGGCTGAGGGTGTCGACCGCAGCGAACGCGGCGGCCGACGATGTCTCCACCGACAGGCCGGACCCTGTTGCGAGCCGATCGCGGGCGCGGATGAGTTCTTCGTCATCGAGTGTCACGGCGACGCCGACGGACTGTTTGAGCGCCGCACGGGACTGAAAGGTGCCCTGTGTGACGTCTATGGAGTTTGCGATGCTTTTGCTGTTGCGGGCAATGACGGGCGGCATATCGACCCGTTGCGCGGCGGCCGCGGTGAGCGATCCCGATATCTCGGCGGCGACCAGGCGCGGCATTTTTTCGATCCAGCCCCACCGTTTCATGTCATCGAAGCCCTTCCACATCCCGTAGAGCGCATCGCCATAGCATACGGGCAGAACGCACCAGTCCGGCGGCGTCCAGCCGGATTGCTCGGCGATCTCGTAAGCCAGCGTCTTGTAGCCTTCGATTCCGATGGGGTTGCTGCCGATCGCCGGCCCAAAAAACGGCGATGTCGGAAACCAGCCATATGCCTCAACGGCGGCGGAAAGCACACGCCAGCGATCGTCCATGGCGGGCACCGTCAACACCATCGCGCCGTAAGATCGCATCTGGGAGACGATCGCACCGGCCGCGCCCTTATAGGTCAGAACCACACAGGGCAGCCCGGCCCGGGCGGCATAAGCGGCAGCGGCGGCGCCTGCATTCCCGGTCGAGCTGGTGGCGATTGCCGGCGCACCGACTTTACGGGCCCAGGAAACCGCGACCGTCGCGAGCCGGTCCTTGAAAGACCAGGTCGGATTGCGGGATTCGTCCTTGACGCGTATCGGGCCGTGACCGAAACCGTCGACCGCGATCATCGGCGTCATGCCTTCTCCCAGTGTCACGGCCTCGTCGGCATTCAGCGGCAAAAACCCATCATAGCGCCACAGGGAATTCGGCGATTCCGGCAGCGCCTCCCTGTCGGGCGGCGCCGTGTCCGGATAGCGCAGCGTGAGATTGCTGGAAACGCCGGCGGCGGCACAGGACGCGCAGTTCCGATCGAACGCATCGAGCGGATATTCCTCGTGGCATCTCATACATTCGAGGCATTCAGGCTGCGTCATGGATCCTCTGTCTCTGCCGCGCGGGCGCCGCCGCATCGCGATCTCATAACTTTTTAGATCATTCGCCTGCGCCGGTCACGGGGCATCCAGTATCGGCGTGTCGTGAGAAAGCGGGCAGAAACGGTTCAGTGGTAGATATTCTCCGCCAGGGGCGGGATCAATCGACCGCGACAAAGTCTTAGCCCTGTTTGAGACGATGATTGACCGGTATCGGATTCGCCAGGGTCGCTTCAATAAATCAGCCTTTCTTCGCCGCTTAGAGCAGCCGCGTCTGTTCTTCAAGAGACGCATCGGAATCCATATCGACATCGAGCAGGAATGCGACCGGCGCGGATTCGTATGGATTGCGGCCCTCAGCAACGGCCTTCCACTTTATCGTCGCCTGAACGTCGACACCCTTCAGGTCGATGCGCAGCCGTTTGGCAAACGCCCTGATCTGAGTCATGAGACAGGCAACCAGGCCGGTACAGAAATATGCCAGTGGAAGCGGCGCGGTGCCTTCGCCACCATGGAACCCGGCTTCGTCCGTGGCCATATGGAATTCCGGCTCGACCGTCGGTTCGATCTGGCGTCCGGTGATCTCGTTGCGCATCTTGCCGACCGAGGTGCCACGCACCTCCTAGGTCACATTGACGGTGTTGGTCTTTGTCTCGGACATTTACATTCCCATTCATCTCTAAAATCTCGTTCTCGCCGGATATCTTTCGCGCGGCATTCGGCGATGTGTCAGAGTGGCAAAGTTCGTTCAAGCAGAGTTGAGAGATAGATGCCAGTAGGAAAAACGAAGAACCGGGCGGCGAAGAAGATTCACCTCGCGCAGTTTATGGTGCACGGCCCGACCTATCAGAGTCACGCCATGTGGCGTCATCCGGAAACCGCGAAGGCTGGATACGACTGGCAGCGCCCGGCGCTGTACGAGCACATCGCGCGCACCTGCGAGCGCGGCAAGTTCGACATGCTGTTCTTCGCCGACCTCAACTACATCTCGAATTCGTTCCGCAGCACGATCGAGCCGGCGCTCAGATACGGCTCTCAGGTGCCGTCGCACGATCCGATGCCGTTGCTGACATGGCTTGGCGCGGTGACCAAGCGGATTGGCCTAGCATCGACGTTTTCGACGAGTCATGTCCATCCGTTCCATGTCGCGCGGATGTGGGCAACGATAGACCATATGACATCGGGCCGCGCGGGATGGAATGTCGTCACCTCAATCAATCACAACCAGGCAGCCAATTACGGCGCCGAACTGGAGCCGACAGACCGGCGCTACGAAAAGGCCCACGAATATTTTGAAGTGTGCCGGCAACTCTGGGACAGTTGGGAAGAAGATGCGCTGATCATGGATCGGGAAATACCGATGCTTGCCGACCACGAAAAGGTGCACCGCATCGATTTCGAAGGTGAATTTTTCAGCTCACGTGGACCGTTGAATGTCACGCGATCCCCGCAGAACGGGCCGGTCATCATGCAGGCAGGTACGTCGCCGAAGGGCCGCGACTTCGCCGCCCGCTATGCCGAGGGTATTTTTGCCATCCAGCCGCAGCGCAAGGAAGCAAAGAAATACCGCGACGATATCCGCACCCGCGTCGCCGAACTGGGCCGCGACCCGGATGACTGCAAGGTGCTATTCGGCGCGCAGGTTATCGTCGGCGAAACCGAAGACGAGGCCGCGGAAAAACAGGCGCTACACAATTCACTTGTCGAACCGGAAGCCGGCATGACCGTGATGTCGGCGCATCTCGATTTCGACCTCGCACAATTGCCGCCGGACTCGATCATGGAAAGTCATCCCGATGCGAACCTCCAACGCATGAAAACCCGCTATCGCAGCGACGACGGACGTCCGCTGACGGTCGCCGAGGTGGCGCAAAGACATGGACAGGGCGTCGGCGTCCCTCAATTCGTTGGCACGCCCGAGACGGTGACCGACCGCCTGCTGGAATTTGTCGACGATGTCGGCGGCGACGGATTTATCCTGTCGCCGATATACAACCCGGGTTCAATCGACGAATTCGTGGACCTGGTGGTCCCCGAATTGCAAAAGCGCGGCCGGTACCGCAAACGGTACACGGGGAAAATGCTGCGGGATCATTTGAAGGGCTGACCCCGCAGTACTTAGGGCAGCTTTCCTATTCCGCCGCGGTTGCCGGCTTGGGCGGCAGGTCGGGGATTTCGGCTTCGTAGAACTGATCCATGTCATGATCGAGATCATGCTCGCTCAGCGCCTCGGTAAACCGCGAGCGCACGGCTTCGCTTTCATCGGCGTAATCGATCTGGTCGCCGCCGATACGCGATGAAATCCACGATTTTGGCACGCCCTGCGCATTACGCACCGCGACGCCTTCATATTTGAACGCCAGATAGCGCGACGGCGTCGGGCCGGTGTTGAAGTGCTGATGCCACCACATGTTCGGCGGCACGATCATCGTGCCCACTTCCCACGGGTAGTAGCGCGGCTCTTCCCCGTCCGGCCACATCAGCGAATAACCTTCGCCCGACAGGATGATGACATGCGCCCCCGGCCCATGCCGGTGGCCCTTTTTATAGGTGCCGATCGGGAACTGGGAGATATGGGCGTTCATAGAGCTTTTGGCGAAATTGAAGCGGATATGACCGCCGCCCGCACCGCGTTCCTTGGCGGTAATCAGCGGCAGGTTGATGGCATCGGGCACGAAATTGGTGACCAGCTTGAAGCCGTCGGTTTCGGATTTGGCCGCAAAGTAATCGGGCTCTCCGTTGAACCGTCCTTTGAAATCGTAGGCCGTGTTGAAAACGAATTCGGGCTCTTCGTAGACATTGAACATCGGCGGCGCGTTTGTGACGGCGACGAACCGCGCAGCTTCTTGACCCGATGCGTTGAAATGCTGGTGCCAGCAGTTGAGCGGAATCGCAAACAGCGCGCCCGGGCCCCATTCGAAGGTGATGCGGTCACCCTTGTCGTTCCATACGCTGGTCGAACCGCGGCCCGACAGGATCATGATCATTTCTTCGAACAGCATGCGCTGCGGTGCCAGTTTCTTGCCGGGCTCGATCTCGCAAACGTAGCAATCGTTGGTCGTGCGCGATGCATCGTGGTTGAGGTAGACACCCTTGCCTTCGCGCCGCGCCCACGGCTTCAAATCCACCGTGTAGAGATTTTTCACATAAACCGAATCGATGATGTCCAGGCCCTGATCGCGCACCCAACGGACATAGGGTGTTTCCTTTTCGGACGCGAATTTCTTCGCCATTTCATCCGATACGATCGTGCCTTTGTTAGTTTCACCGCTCATTTTATGCTCCTTGTTTTTATAGCGTTCCCGGGCCTGCACCCTCGCGACAGCCCGTCGGTCTTTGTCCCGTTTCTATACTCATTTGTCCGCCACTGCCAAGAGCGACGAAGCGACTCAGACAAAGGTCCGCCCCATGATATATAGCATTCGGGCTTAGCGATTAATCGTGGCTGTGCCCGTGGCTATGCCCATGGTCATGATCTCCGTGTTGGTGATGATGGCCGTCTCCATGGTCGTGCGCATGACCGTGTTCGTGGTCGAGCCGCTGGCCCGACCGCGGGTCGTCGGAAAAGACCAGCGACTTGATCGTCACCGGTACCGTCCGCGACGGCAGCCTGATTTT
>Ga0315331_10003885_pt1 | contig 11294 bp, 8 predicted proteins | sample M160m34915metaG_FD_203456 | JGI IMG/M metagenome (GOLD analysis project Ga0315331, IMG submission 203456) | Ammonia-oxidizing marine archaeal communities from Monterey Bay, California, United States - M1 60m 34915 | ecosystem: Environmental > Aquatic > Marine > Intertidal zone | place: USA... | reverse complement strand
CTACCTCTCCATTGGTCATTGCAATGCTGGCAATCTCCTCGTAGATGCGTTGCCGGCTGAGAAAATCCAGGTGAATGGCCACGGCCAACTGGTCGAGGGCAGCACGATATTCCCCGTCGGCCACCATGCGATCAATCGCATGGTGGTAGGCCAACTTGAGATGCGGAACCGCCTGGTCTCGCTGGAACGAGTAGAGCAACCCAGCCAACATACCGGTCAACAAGACGAACGTACCTACCCAAAAGGTGCTTCGCAGCCAGGCGGGAGAATTCTCGCTGGGGCCAACGACTTGTTCAGGTTCTACCGTGGCAATGGTACTGGTTCCGGTTCAGGAGGTTACGCAATCCGACAAACAGGTGAACCTGATTATCCCCCAATCGCGTCTTGCGTACAACGTCGAACCCGAACAGCAACAACGCGATCCCAACCTAGTTGATGCCAACGGGACCATCTTTCTCGATGTACTTCACTTCCGGCTGCTTCTTCAACTTCTCCACGGCAGCCGGACTGAAACTGGCAGAATAACCATTAATTATTCGTAAAACGGCTCCCATCTTACCGCCAAACTGTCGCGTGTGACGCTTGGCCAACTGCTCCAGCGTTTCACCTTTTTTCGTTTTGCCATCCACGAAAACCGTTTTCTTGTAGACCACGATGTATCGACCCTGGGGGTTCACAGCCTGTTTCTTGGCCGGACGTCGATAGACCAACTTGGCTTTTGCGGCTTTCAGGTACTTGTCCATTTTCACGCGATCATCAAGGAAATGATAACGATCTTTGCTCTTGATATTCGACCTGGTCCCCAGGACGTTATGGCTCACCGGCAGGGACGAGGCCGGAATCGAAACGCTGTCCTTGACCTGGGAAATGACCTGCAGGGCAATCCCTCCCTTGTTTGACAAGCGGGAAAACACAAAGAGTTGATTCCGGACCTGCCACACTTCCTGGATCGAAAGATCCCAGCCACTGGTCGGCACCGCGACCTGCAAACTAATGACGCGTTTCTTTTCCCCTGAATCAATCTTGCCAGGTGCCGCCACATCCTGGCCCAAGCCACCCAGCAGAAGAACCATTACGCCATAACCTGAAATCATCATCATCGCCCAACCTTCTCTAGAAGTCGTCCGGGAAAAAAACCGTTGTCACGAACGGTATTCACTGTACTCACGCATTATTGAGACTTACCAGGAACGGGTCAATGATGCGGGCTCAGCGAAACACCGTCTCATCGATTTCCCGCTACTGTGCCGTCCAGCCTCCATCGACCGTCAGCATGCTGCCCGTCAGGTAACTGGACGCATCACTGGCCAGGAAAATCGCTGCGCCCTGGATCTCTTCCAGTCGCCCCCAGCGACCCAACGCCGTGGCCCCCACGATGAACTTCTTGGCTTCCTCGGTATCCGCAATCGGTTCGTTCATGGGAGTCAGAAACGGTCCGGGACAGATCGCATTACAGGTAATTCCGAACGAGGCCAGTTCCAATCCCAGGGCTCGGGTCATCTGCACTACCGCCCCCTTGCTGGACGTGTAAGGAGTCCGGTTGGCAAGACCGACCAGTCCCAGCGTGCTGCCCAGGTTCACGATACGGCCATATCCCGCCTCTTTCATATGTGGCACCACCGCCCTGGCACATAACCAGACACCGTTAACATTGATTTCCTGGACCTGCTGAAACTCCTCATAGCTCAGTTCGTCGATCGGCCCACGAATATTGACGCCAGCATTATTAATCAGGATATCGATCTTGCCAAATTCCTGGGTCGTCCGTTCCACGAGCTGCGCCACGTCGGTTTCAGAAACAACATCTGCCTTGATACCAATCGCCCTGGTGCCAAAATCACTGGCAATGGATTGTGCAGCAGCTTCCACTTCCTCCGCATTGCGGCTGGCCAACACCACGTCGGCCCCTGCGGATGCCAATCCGGCCGCCATGGCAGACCCCAGGCCCTTGGACCCCCCGGTAACAATAGCCACGCGTCCTGTTAAATCAAATTGCTTAATTCCCGGTAACATGGGTTCCTCGCTTCATTAAAAAAGTTACTCGACGTAGTCAATAAAGACCGGGCTTGACCAGGCCATCTCCAGGTCCTGCTGCGTCACACGAATCCAATAAGGTTGCCACCCGACCTGCGGGGCATCATCTTGTATCTCCCAATCGACCTGCGATTGCTGACCGACAGGAACCGCACCGATGCGAATCACACGGTCCAGTACGCCCAGTGAATATTCCTGGCATTGCTGCTGGATCTCTACCAGGTCCGCCTGGATCGTACACTGTTCTCCTGGCGCCAGGGACATTCTCATCGGTCCCTGGGATCCATGTCGTCCAAAAAATGGTCCACTGATTAGTTGCGTCCCGACCGACAGTTGCAGTGACACCGCTGCAGGATCCTCGTATTCCAAGTCCAGGTCGATCGCCATCGGGTACCCACATCCCCACGCCTGCCAGGCCAGGTTCTGCGTGTCCTGGCTGGTTACACTAGAACGCGGACTGTCAAAACGCTGGCAATGCACATCGCCAATCTCAGCCCCCTGCACCTGCAGCGACCCATCCCAGACGACACCTGAATAACTCATCATGCGGCTGGACCCCGCCCACTGGATGCGGACACGTTTTTTCGCAGGTTGGACATCCAGTGGCGCCTGGCCGATACATTCAAGACCTCGAAACAACTCTACTTTTTCCAGGGGTCCTGTCCCCCTCACCTGGGCGCGAATCGTGGGTGAGGATTTAGTCGTGTATTCACTTCCCATGAAATTCCCATCGGCTTCCAGTGCCACGATCATACGCGCTCCGGTGGTTGCGTAGACGCGTTTAGCTCGCATGGCATCAAAGAAGGCATCCAGGCTAACGTCCTGGGCATAGACCCCGGTCAGGCCTGCCTTGGAATAACGACGTGTCTGGTAACCAGGCCGGTCATCTCCCGGGCGTCCCGTGTAACTGTCGCTGCCGCCGAGGAATCCCATGTGGTACCCTCGTTCCAGGGAGTCCCGCAACATCCATTCAAAAGCACCATGGCTGGAAACTATTTCGACAGCCGGTTCCAGGGACGGGTCATGAAACTGGATATCCGAGTGCTGGCCACCAACATGCGGAGTAATCATGACGTCGGTATTGCGATAGGCATCGTACACGTCGCGAACATGTGACAGTTCCGCGGCCACGCGTTCCGATTGAAACATGGTTTCAGCCGCCTCGTTCCGACGCGCTGCCTGGCCATGACGTCGGAAGTAGATATTGTGGTGTCCACCTTCCCAGGTGCGCCCTGACCACTCGAAACCGGGAATTGGGACAAATACACCTGGCTCGTGAAAGGCAACTTCCTGTTCCTGCTGCACCTCCCAATCCCTCGCCGAGATAACATCCGCATTCCGCTGGTAACCGACAAAATGGATACCAGCCACGTCACGAGCATACCGATAGAATTCACCGATCTTTGCATTCAGGACCAGTTGCCCACCATGAGGGTCTGCCCACAGCAAGGGGTAGGGAACCGTCGCATCCGTAATGATCGTGGGATTACTTTCACCCACCAAACCGTGTTCCTGGTCCTCGGCTCGAACCGTACAGGTTCCCTCCTCGATCGCCTGGCAACCGTCAATCCACAACGTGGCCTCACCGGGCCCCAGTTCAAATTCATCGGCCGGCAAACGAACCTGGTCGGACTCGAACCGGACGATACCTCGGTAACCGTGCGCGGGATTACCCCAGCGGTCTTCTGCCTTGACCAGCAGGCGAAAACCCTCACCAAGCGACAGGGTCGAGGGCAACGTCACGACCAGCTTCACCGGTTGGTCACCAACTACCGGAACATGGGGTGATTGTGCCAGCGTCTGGCAGACACCCGTTCCGGCCAGTTCTACATCCACCCAAAAAAATCTTCGTTGATCTATAAACGTCTGGGCACGCGTGCCTGGATTGCCGGTCCCGGGATCACCGTAAACAAGTGTCAGTGACTCGCCGGGCTGGAGTTCACGCCCTTCAAGTACGATCACGAGTCGTTTCAGGTTAACCGCGTTCACCATCCCCTGCACGCCCGCAGGGGTCTCCAACGTCATGTAGTCAGCCGCCGCCGGATCAAGGAACTGCGGCATTTCCCAGTCCGTATCGGAATCCGTATAGATATGCAGGCAGGTCTGCGGAGGCAACGGCGTACTGCCACAGGTATAGGTCAATCGCCACGTACCATACTGGCCAGCGACAATGGGTTCCGCAGGATCCAGCGCAACCTGTCCAAGTTCGTCACCCTCGATAAATTGGCTCATCCCATCATTCCCTTCCTTTTACAATCCATGAATATAGAAGAGGCCATTCAAGGATTCAATCAGACGCTAATTTGCATTTGCCCCGCAGACACTTAGACTGGGCAGCAAAACACCATTCGTTTCTCCCGTGACTACCGGAACCGCATCATGGAAAAAAACACTCTACTCCTGGCACTGTGCTGCCTGACTCCGCTCGCGCCGATGTTGGAAGCTGCTGAATTGGCAGAGCTTCATCTCAGCGTAACTTTCGATCCAGGAAAAGACCTGGGACAGAATTTCGGTTCCCTGTTCGAAGTACGAGATGCCAAAGGACAGGTGGTCGCCGGAGCTGGTTTCATGGAAGTCTACAACACGCGGTTTCGCAGCAGTCGTCACACGGTGCAGTTTTTCATACAACCCGACCGGGATACCGAACGCTTTACCGTGAAACGGTTACCTCATCCAGACCTGGGAACGGGCACCTACCTGTTTGATCACAACCAACAATTGTTTGCCTGGACAAGCGTGAAAAGTAATGCCTACCGTGGCTGGAACCAGGCCGATCAGCAGTGGCAAACCTGGGCCGAGAACAAATCAGCCCCCGTGATCCGCAGCGGCGACGGTATCATGCAAGTGGGATCCGGCACTCTCGTCTTCAGTAACGGACAGGCCTTGTTCCGAGGAAAACAAATCCTCGCACCTCCGAGCCAGGGCTCCTACCTTAATTTTTACTATGCCCAGGGCCACCTGTTTTTCTATCATCGTTTTCGCGCCGAGCAAGGAAGCTTCACGAAGATCTATGCCTGCCCCTGGACACCGGACCAGGAAGGTCCCATTGATCTGGAAAAGGCCATCGTACTGAAAACACCTTACGAACAGGAAACTCCGTTCTCCTACGGTCAGTTCAAGAATGAAATCCTGACCGTTTCGAACATGGGGGGAATCTATATTTTCAACGGGACCCACTGGCGAACCCTGCTGGCACCAGACAATACCGTGAGCTACCAGGTTTACTCGATGTTGAACTACCATGACCGTTTACTGCTGGCCCAGTACCCAACCGGACATCTTTTTGAATACCAGGGACAGGAGGTAAAGCACCTTGATGGCTGGCCCCCTCAGCTCCCGGGTGTCGCCACCAACGCGCGCGAGGCACAAACCACGGTGATCTACCGGGGAGACCTCCTGGTCGGTGTCTGGCCATGGGCAGAGCTGTGGCGTTACCATCGCGATGACAAGAAATGGCACTCGCTGGGACGCATGTTCACCCACCCGGAAATTACCGATAAGACCACCCATCCTTACGAGGCAGCTGCCACGCAGTTAAAACTGGTCGCGAATCACTGGGGACAGCGGGTCACGGGCATGATTCCGCTGCAAGACAGGCTGATGCTCTCAACCTCGTCCAAGGGAACCGGCCCCTGGCGGCCACAGTACCAGTTCCTCGATGAACCGCAGCGGCGTGAATATGGTGCCGTGCTGAATCTGCACATGCCCGGCAACCTGGCCACGCAAATCAAGTGGCAGGACAGGCCCATGCAGCTTGAATTCCTGGTCCAGGGCAAGCAGATGATCATCCGTCAGGACGGCCAGACGCTGGCAACCGCGAGCGTTCCTACCCGACAGGGTACCGACGACAAGGGCTGGTCCGTCCACTGGGGAACCGGTGTCTTCGGCCCCGTCAATGCGCGGCTGACACGGACCTCGAGCGCAGGGCTGGGCCGCTAGTCGTGGAAAGCCGCTAGTCCAGGGAACGCTGGCTTATTTCTTACCGATGCAGAACAGCTTCTCGTTCACCCGGATAAAGAGCTGGCCCTGGGAAGCAACGATGCCAGAGCGAACCGGATCATCAGCCGGCTTATCCATCCAGTTTTCGCTGATAATCTTACCGTCTTCGGCGTTCACAACGATTACATCACCCACGAAGCTAACAATATAGACCTTGCCGTCTGCCACCAGCGGTGACGCTTCGTACTTGAAAGTGCCCGGCGTGCGCATCGTCCACTTGGCTTTACCGGTCTTGGGATCCACGCGTGAAAGGCTCTTGCGAACATCGCTGAGGATAAAGAAATCACCGTAGGCAAACGCAGGTGTTGGCACGTCCGAAGTTAAATCCCGTGTTTCCTTGCTCGTCCAGGCAATCGACTTGTCACTAAGTTGACCTGTCCCGCCAGTCTTGATCGCGTAAATAGGATCTCGCTTGGGAGCACACACCAGGATCACTTCCTCGCCCACCACGGGGGAGGGGACCAATCGCCAATGCCCGATACGACCGGGATTCCAGGTACCCCAGCGCCACAGTTCCTTACCACTGTTGAGATCATGACCGCTAATCGCGTCACCACCAACAACCAACAACTCCTTGCGACCGTTGAGGGAGACCGGTGTCGGCGTCGTGAAAGCTTCACGCGACTCAGCTTTCGCCTTGCTAGGACGTACGTGACGGAAGAGTTCTTTACCTGTTGCCGGATCCATGGCCAGGATAAACGAATCATGATTCTTCCCATCGCTTTCCTCCTGGCGAACCGGGACATCACGCTGTAACACTTGCAAGTAAAGTTTGCCGTCGAATAACACCGGACTGGTACTAAATGTCCAACCAAAATGGAATCCGCCGTAGTCCTTCTGAATATTGCGTTCCCAGATCTTCTTACCAGCAAAGTCATAAGTGATCAGTTCACCGTTACCAAAAAAGAAAACAACATGTTTTCCATCAGTCGCCGGTGTGGGCGCCGAGTAGTTGCTACGTGAGTCGCGGTTAATCCCCTTGCTGATTTCATGGCTCCAAAGAACTTTACCCGTCTTGCGATCAAGACAGATGGCCTTGAGCGTCTTGGCCTTGGCGTCCGTCGTGGAAACGAAAACATGATCACCCCAGATAATGGGTGTGGCGGCACTGGCACCCGGCAGGTCTGCAACCCAGGCAACATTTTCTGTCTGGCTCCACTTGGAAGGCAGGTTTTTCTCGGTCGTCGAACCATTGAAATGGGGTCCGCGAAACTGTCCCCAGTTTTCAGCATGAGCCACCGAAGAAACCATCAGTACCAAGGCTAGAAATGTTGTCGTTTTCATCCGAGCAATTCTCCATCATCTGGGTTGGCTTAATGTCAGGAATCCGCGCCGGCGACCGGCCGAAACCATCTTATCCGATTTCCTTCAGTGTTTATCTTATTTCCTGCAACCAATGAAATGCAAGCAGGGAACCCACTAACGCCGATCGCTTCAGACGCTAAACAACGACTCGGAAGCGACAGAAACACTGACTTTAGCCATGATCCATCACGGTCAGCTAGCGAGATCCCTGCTCCCGGCCCTAGAATAGGTAATCGTTTCCTGGCCAACCCGTCACTTACCGGAGACTCTTTCCACGATGAAAGCAATGATTCAAACGGTCACCGTTTGCCTGCTGAGCCTCTCCTACAGCCTATCCGCCGCGCCACCACTGCCGAGCCAGGACCCCCTGGTTCGCGTCATTGACATCAATGTTGGTGAGACCGCCCAGGTCACACTGTGCGATGGAACACATGCTCAGGTTAAGGTTCTCGCCCTGGAAGAAATCCGGGACCCAGTCTGTTTTGCCGTACGTCAAGCGACCGTCACCGCAGTTGTGAATGGGGAGAAGATTAAACTGGTTTCCGCAACGTATCACCTACCCAGCAAGGTGGGTGGCGTACAGATCGATTGCAGCATCACCAAGGGCTATAACGAAAATGGGAGCCCTGCTGTCTGGAGCCTGGAAAAAGATGTTCGATTGCGGCTCTGGCCAGGGAAATCTCCCTGGATTCAGCCGACCACTTTCATTTACCCCGTCAAGCAGAAATGGTTTGCGACCTACACACAGATGGCCAACGTACCGGTCTACGTCGACGGTGGTGAACGCCCTGGGAAACGGTCGATCTATTACCACAGCGGCCTGGATATCGGGGGTAGTGAAGGGCAGGTCGAGGTGATTGCTGCCACGGATGCCCTGGTAGTCTCTTCTGGTAAATCGGTCCTGGACGGCCACGGCCCTGAGACACCGGTCCGTTCACGTTACGACGTTGTCTACCTGCTCGACGCACGTGGCTGGTACTATCGTTACAGCCACCTCAAGGAGATTGATCCGGGTATTGTCACGGGGCGCGTGATCAAGATGGGAACGCCTATTGGCCTGCTGGGAAAAGAGGGTGGTAGCGGCGGGTGGTCACACTTGCATTTCGAGATCAAGAGCAAGCAACCCTCCGGCAAGTGGGGAACCCAGGAAGGCTATGCCTTTCTCTGGGAAGCCTACCAGCGGCAATATCAACCTCAGCTGGTCGCCGTGGCACGTCCTCATCACTTAACCTGGACTGGCAAATCCGTGGTCCTCGATGCTGGTAAGTCGTGGAGCAAAACAAACACCATCGCCAGCCATGAATGGCTATTCCATGACGGTACCCAGGCCACTGGGCCACAGGTCACTCGGCGTTACCAGCAAGCCGGGACGTACAGTGAAGTCCTCAAAATTACGGACCAGGACGGGCGGGTGGATTATGACTTCGCCATTGTCCAGGTGATCGATCAAGCGAACCCGGAACAATTGCCCTCCACCATCCATCCCAACTATTTCCCCACGACTGGTATTCGAATTGGTACACCTGTCACCTTCAAGGTCCGTACTTTCCGCACGGGCGCTGCCCAGGAAACCTGGGATTTCGGAGATGGCAGCCCGCGGGTCACGGTCAAGTCCGACGGAAACGCGGTCAAGCACGCTCCCGACGGATATGCCGTCACAACGCACCGGTTCCAAAAAGCAGGACACCATATCATTCGTGTTGAACATACGAACCAGCATGGCCTGCGCGCCATCGGCCACCTGCACGTAAAAGTTGCCAAATAGCCGATCTGTTCAGGGATCCATGGTCCCGCACAGTGGTGGGGCCCATTCCAGTTGTTGATGCTCTTTTGCCAGGGCATCAAACGACTCCGCGATATGATCCGGGATCGCAGACATGCAACGGACCTTCATATCAATATGGGCGCCCACGAATTCGCAGGTTGCAGAAACCACTTCCTTGTCATCGTTAACCAGGAATAACATGTAATGAAATCGGGTCCTGGTCCGGGCCAGGGCCCGGACACGCAGGTGCACGTGCTGGCCCACCAGGCATTCAGAGAGATAGCGAATATGCGCTTCCAGGGCAAAACTACCGGCCTGGTGTTGCTTCATGTATTCACCATCCAGACCAAAGTGACGGAAAAACTCGCCCGTCGCATTGCTAAACAAGTGCGTATACCAGGCCACGTTCATGTGTCCCATCCGGTCCATGTATTCCTCCGGGATGACGGCCTCGTACATCACGGGCAGCTCCTGGAGATTTTGGGGAGTCAATTTCAACACGGTTCGTTATCTTTCACAAAGTTCAAAAAGTCCGGCAGCACCCTGGCCGCCACCAATGCACATCGTCACGACTCCATAACGCACCTCGCGACGTCGCATCTCGTAAGCCAACGTACCGACCAAGCGAGAACCCGTCATGCCAAAGGGATGTCCCACGGCAATGGAACCTCCATTCACATTCAGTTTCTCCGGGTCAATCCCCAGTCGTTCCTGGCAGTAGACGACCTGGACCGCAAAGGCCTCGTTAAGTTCCCAGAGTCCAATATCCTCCACGGCTAATCCATGTCGTTGCAGTAACTTGGGAACTGCAAACACGGGGCCAATTCCCATCTCATCCGGTTGGCAACCGGCAACCGCAAAGCCACGAAAGGTGACCAGTGGCTGGATCCCGAGTTCCTCGGCCCGCTGCCGGGACATCAACAGGTTGGCACTGGCACCATCGGACAATTGCGATGAGTTACCTGCAGTTACCGAACCCTGCCCACTCTCGGGATCAAAGTAAGGCTTCAATGCTGCCAACCCTTCCAGCGTCGTATCGGGACGATTGCATTCATCACGTTCCAGGAAAAAGGATTCTTCCCCGCTGATCTGTCGACTCTCTCGATCCCAGATCCCGCGCTGTACCTGCATGGGAGCAATCTCCTCCTCCAGCAGGTTCGCTTGCTGGGCCTGGGCCATCCGTTGCTGGCTAAGCAGGGAATAGGCATCCTGGGCCTCACGACTGATTTCGTATCGACGAGCAACGACTTCCGCAGTATCTCCCATGATCATATAGATCCCTGGAAAATGTTCCTGGACCCAGGCATTGGGTGCTGTCTGATCTGCAGTCAGTCCCGTGATCGATTCCACGCCGCCGCCCACGGCAGCCACCGCGCCCTCATGCATAACCTGGTGAGCTGCCATGGCAACCGACTGCAACCCGGACGAACAAAACCGATTCACGGTGACTCCCGCGACCTGGGCCGGGAAACCGGCTCGCAAGGATGCCACACGAGCAATATTATTACCCTGTTGCTTCTCGGGATACGCACAACCAATGATCACATCCTCGATCTCATCCGAACTCAACTGGGGAACCTTGCCCAGCACATGTTCCAGGCAATGGGCAACCATCTCATCGGGTCGTGACTGATTCAGAGACCCTCGAAATGACTTGGCCAGGGCAGTCCGGGAACTGGCCACGATAACGGCTTCACTCATATTTTCTCTCCCCTCACGGTAAACCGGTCCCGTTGCTTGTCGACATCTTCACGGTTCGCTAGATTACCAAGGCACGGATCAGGTTCGCAACCGTGTCAAATCCATCCGGTCAACTGTCTGCCTACTCGAAAATCACTACCTGAAGTCTTTCTTATGAAGTTTACCGGACAAGAAACTTTCCCCCTGCCACTGAACGACGTCTGGGAACAACTCACGGACCTGGCCTCGATAGCCAGGATCATTCCCGACCTGGACCGGGTCGAGGAAGTTGACTCGGACCACTTACTTTGCCGTGTTAAACCAGCATTCGCCTTCCTGGCCGGATCCCTGCAGTTAAGATTTTCATTCCAGGAACGTGATCCGAAAAACCAGTTGAAGGTATTGGTCGTGGGCAAAAAGATCGGTGCCGGACTCAAACTCCAGATCACGATCTCGCTGACCCAGGAAAAAGATATGACCTGCCTGGACTGGGAAGCGGAGATCCTGGAAC
>Ga0315331_10003884_pt1 | contig 11295 bp, 6 predicted proteins | sample M160m34915metaG_FD_203456 | JGI IMG/M metagenome (GOLD analysis project Ga0315331, IMG submission 203456) | Ammonia-oxidizing marine archaeal communities from Monterey Bay, California, United States - M1 60m 34915 | ecosystem: Environmental > Aquatic > Marine > Intertidal zone | place: USA... | reverse complement strand
GGAAAGGACGACGATCGGTGCCAGGCTCCGTTGCATCGACCACGTATCCCTGCTTCAGCAGCACATCTTCACGTTCAGGAAACAGCAGCAGCGAATCGCTGTCTTGAGCCAGCCCCGGCGTTTGTCGCTCTTTTGGCGTTGCAACACGGACGTCGCCGACAAGCGCTTCGACTCCGAAGGACATTTGCCACGTATTCAGGAACTGGTTGATTGCAAAAGGAATTTCGAGGGCGGACTTATCCACGCCAGTGAGCGCAACCGTCTGACCACCAATGAGACGCTGATGGTCTTCCAGTTCGATCTCACCCTCAAACACGGAGATTGACGTATCGCCGGTGCTATCCACATCGACACCGAACGACGTTCCCAAATCCGTCACGCGCTGGTGGGGAGTGATCAGAACGAATCCTTTGATCTCACCCGGAACCCGCACCGTGGCTACCCCACTGGTGAGTTCCGCCGAATTCGGTCCCAGCAACCGTAATTCCGCCGGTGCCTGCAACGCCAGTTTGGCGCCGGACTGAAAGTTGATTTTGACTCGCCCGTCGACCAGCGAGAGAACTTGCCCGGTGCGTAGTGTGTCGCCCGTTGAAATCTCTTTGACATTGCGAGCGTTTTGAACAGTCGCGATGACATCTCGGACATCGGTGTCGCGTAGGGGCTGCAGAAAGACAATCAGTGCAATCAACGCCGCCACCGCGGACGCTGCGATCCACCACGGCGCCCACTTGCTAAGCGACAGATTCGATCGCTCCGCATCAAACGGCAAAAACTGAGGTCGGCGTTCGATGTGCTGACGCGTGTTGCGCGAGACATCGGTTGTCTGCATTGCTTCGAACTCCGCATCGGGCAGTGCCGCCAGATCGGACAATGCAGAGTCCACATTTAGATACTCGATAAAATCTGAGCGTAAAGCCGTGTCCTCAACAATAGCCGACTGCAGCTCGCGCAGCCCATCTTCATCGATTTCTCCCGCAGCATACTGAGCAAACAGTCGTCGAGCGTCAGAGGTATCGCTCATAACAGGCCCTCCGCCTGCAGACTTCGACGCGTGCAGTTGACCAACTGCAAGCGTGTGCGATGCAGCCACTGGTAGAATGCATTGACAGTTCGGCCACTTTGCTCTGCGACCTGCTGGATCTGGGTGTCAGGAGCATAAGCCGCCAGAACGAACGATCGCTGCCGAGCAGTTAACTTCTCAAGACAGCCATCCAACGCATCGCGCTGCGCCGCGAGCCGCTCCTCGTCTCGTGACGACTCTTCAGCAAGGACTTCGAGCACATCCGCGCCAAGCACAAGCCGGTCTCGCCCTTTGTCACGCAGCCAGCCAAGCACTTCGAAACGGGCAACTCCGAAGGCCCATTTGCGAAAGTCCTCGCTGTTTTCCGACGCATTGAATTTTCGCCACAGAACCAGCGCGACCCCCTGCATGACATCCGCGGCATCCTGCCGAGACGGCAGCAGACGTCGCACAAATGCCCGAATCGCCGGCTCATTCGCCGTAAACAGCGCCAGGAATCGCTCATGTTCATCCACGTCTTCTTTCCTCATGCCAACTACACTCCGTAAATCAAATCGATTTTACGAAGAAACCACGCATAAATCCCGATGTGCCCCTATTGGGCCTCCTTAAGCCGCCTGAGTACCTGAGTTACACGTGCCCGAGTCACCCCCAGATAACGGGCCAATTCTGCCCGTGTCTTGACCTCCTCAGAATCGAGGAGTGACTGATAATATCGCGCTCGTTCTATGCCATCAGGACGAGGTTTGCTTTGTTCGCATTTGGGCTTCGGAATGGCCGAAATAGGGTTCCACGGGTAAAATTCGACTTTCGGCGTTCGACGTAAGTTGTTGATGCGAAAAGCTCGCAGATCAATGAGCCCGTGTTCGCATAGAGTATGACTCGGGGAGGGTTTGTTCGCTGTCACCCCTGATGGATACGGTTTATCTGAAGCCGCTGGATGATGCGATGCAGAAAACCGGACTGTTCTATGCTCGGTTCATGAATGGCCAGGTCGTGTTCGCACCATCGCGATTGACGATGCGGACAGTAGTCCGTAGCGTCAATCAGGTACTCAACCGGCTGAAGGGCTGGCAACACCCCGACAAAGCATTCGTCGGGGGTGTTGAGAGAGGATTTGATTTTCTCGGTTATCACTTCAGGCCGGAAGGCCTGAGTGTGGCGGAGAAAACAAGACAGAACTTCGTCTCACGGGTCAACGAGCTTTATGAGCAACAAGCGATTCCCACGCAAATCGACGGTTACGTGAGACGTTGGACCAGATGGGTGAACAGCGGACTTGAGACATGGGCTACGCGGCTGAGGATGCGTGACGGCGTTTCCGACGCGATCGGATCAATCCGCCACCCGCTACCAACCCCAGCTAAATAGCCGACGATGGTTCCGAGACGGCGGTCTCGACGGTGAGCACGCCGGACATCGCGTAGAATCGCTCACCCGAAGACGATGCTGCATCTAACTCCGTTTGGTTTACCCATGCATAATCGCTGGAAAAATAGTCTCCCACCGTGATAGATTGAGGGTTCATTTCACCCAACTTTGTAGGCCCATCTGCACCCAATCCATCAGCTTTAGTTCTCGTCCACACTAAACCCAAAGATGGAGCGTTAGCCGTCTCATTTAACGTACTTGTCGCGTCTAAAGTCCCCTCCCAAAAATCCGCATAATGGTCCGCCACCTTGATGACGTCAAGTCGATGAATACTTACGTTACTCACCCCAGCGGGGGTATCTGTGTTGTCGATAGCGTCAACTCCTGGAGTGGAACGGATAACCTTTCAATCTGAATCAATTACGGCGTCCCCCGAGTTGTACGTGGAAATATCCTCTGATAACGCCCGATGCGTTGTCGAAGTGACAAACACCAGGCGGTACTGATCACCCACGGACAGGCCGGTAGCTACGGTGATAACATCCCCCACTGCTGCATTGCCCGGCCACGGCCCGGAAAACACCGCACAGAAGGCCTTGCGTCAAACTGACGAAAGAGAGTCGGTTCGAAGAGGGTTGCTTGGGGCGTATTTGTTTTTGCTGCTGAACCAGTAGCTGCTGACTGAAGTGTGGAATTTTGTGAGATCAGTAGGCGATCGGCCAGGCGTTCCGTTCTCCACACGTGGAAAGGCGTTCATCCGGCTTCTTCAGCACTGCAGATCACTCGACTAAACGGCTAAGCGTGATTTGCCGAATCCGAGAGGCGGGTTGTAACGACGTTCGAATCAGCTCGAACGTTGTCAGACTCTGTTGCAGGGTTTTGTTTCGCATAAATTCAGATGCCTCAGATGATCTGACGCCAATTGCGTGTCGCGGATGACTGATCAGCTTCCGAATGACAGATAGCATGGCAATCCAGAACGATACGCTGCGGCACCCCGCGCAACTGCTTTAGGTCAATGGTGTTGGAATGCCGGGCAAATTCGTCAACTCCGCACATGCAACGATTGCAGTATGTGTCGTCTAAGCCGCCGAGTCATGGTACCTGATCACAAACCCGAGCTGCTGCGGTGTCAAAGGAACCAGAGTGATCCACTCTGGTACATTGATCTTCGTCTGAGAGGCATGAAAGTCCAGCGGAAATCCACGCAGTGTTTTCGGGCGATGTGCCCCATTCAAGGTCGCCGTTTACTTGCGGCCACCTGTACCTGTGTGCGACACTCCTGGCTCGTTTTCGACTTTATTCTTACCGAGCCGCGGTCTGGACTTGGTTAACTCCTGCGAAAGCTATCCCGGATGCATCGTCGAGCACTGCTGGTGATTGTTGTACTGCATGCGATGAGCACAGCAGCTGTCAAGGCTGACTGGCCGACGTGGCAACACGACAATCGACGAACCGGATCAACGAACGAGCAATTACAAGTCAGAGAACTTTCACTGGACTGGGTCTGGCAATCCGCGTCGCCACCGGAAACGGCATGGTCAGGGCCAGCGAAATACGATGCTTATGCTTTTCACCGTAATCTGCCGTCTATGCGTAATTACGACGCGGTTTTTCATGTCATCGCAGTTGGCGACCGCGTCTGGTTTGGGTCGTCAGCGGACGATACTCTGTATTGTCTGGGTGCCGCAGACGGACAGGAACGCTGGTCAGTGACAACAGACGGGCCGGTGCGGCTGGCGCCCACCTGGGCTGATGGACGTGTTTACTTCGGCTCAGACGATGGATATGCCCGCTGCGTGAACTCCGGCAACGGCGAACTGATCTGGTCATTTACGCCGGCAGACACCGGTCATCTTGTTCTGAACAATGGCCGTTTCGTTCCATTTCAGCCATGTCGCACGGGAGTCGTCGTGGAAGACGGTACGGCATGGTTCGCGTGCGCCATGCTGCCGTGGAAGGACGCCTGGTTGTGTGCGGTTGATGCAGCCACCGGAACAACGAAGGACCAGCGTCATTTCGTGAAGTCACTCCCTGGCCGTACGATGGAGGGAGCGCCTGCTCTGTCGTCGAAGTTTCTTGTTCTGCCACAGGGCCGAGTGGCTCCTCGTGTCTTCGACCGTCACTCCGGAAACGATCTGGGAGAAATGGTCAAGAGCGGAGGCGGCTCGGTCGTGGTGGTGTCGCTGGATGAAGATGTCCTGCATGGTCCTGCCACGGATTCTCGCAAGGGCGGTTTCCGGCGCTCCAGCGGTCAATCGCGCGAAGTCGTCGCCGGACTCGGTCGCGGAAACGCCCTGGTGGTGGATGGGGCAGCGTCGTGGATGCTGACCGATTCCGAAATCATCGCCTCCAGCCTCACAGAAAGAAAAGTATTGTGGAAGGCCGCGTGTGAATGTCCGCTGGCCATGATCAAGGCAGGGAACACACTCTTCGTCGGCGGCGACGAGATTGTCGCAGCACATTCTGCAGAAGACGGTCGATTGCTGTGGCAGAGACCGGCTACGGGGCGGGTATTCAGTCTGGCGGTTTCCAACGGCCGGCTGTTCGCCAGCAGCGACACCGGTACGATTCATTGTTACAGGGCGACGCGTTCCGCCGGATCGCCATCGGACGACATCAAGCGTGCGGATGCGGAATCCGAGCAGCAACAAACCGTAGCTGCTGTCCCGGCAGTGAACGACGATCGATTGCTCGGCCAGTGGGCCTTTCAGAATTCGACTGCGCGAGGCCGTTCAGTCGACGCGCTGCGAGGGCCAAACCTGACGCTTGCCGAACCTGCGCATCTATCACGAATCGGGGATCATCAGGTCATTGAACTTGATGGAAAACGACAGACAGTGATGGTGTCGCCCGACTTTCGAAACGTGGCTGCCCCCAGCCGGCAATTCACCGCCGAAGCATGGGTTCGCATTGACCAGCTTCAGGAATGGGGTGGAATTATCGGTATTATCCAGGACGACGGTGACGTTGAAAAGGGCTGGTCCCTGGGATATCGAAAGAATCGTTTCTGTATAGCGGTTTCGGCGGCGGGTGGGCCAGGCCGGTTGACCTACCTGACGGCCGATCAGGAATTCACTGCAGGTCAGTGGTATCACGTCGCAGGTACCTATGACGGCGCCGTCATGAAACTACTCGTGAACGGAAGAACGTGCGCCGAAAGCCGTGCTCAAACGGGTGACATCGCGTATCCGGACCGGGCCTGGTTTGAAATCGGAGCGTACCACGACAAGAACGAATACTTTCGCATGCGGGGGGCGCTGCATGAGGTGCGGCTGTACGGCGAAAGTCTGTCTGATGCTGAAATGCTGGATCACTATCAAACGACGCAGACACGAATGCCGACAAACACGACAGAGGCGACTCTGGCATCCGGTCCATGGCTGCAGTTCAATGGTCCGAACAGTGCGATTGTTCGCTGGACGACCGCGGTCCCGGTACCCACCTTACTGGAATACGGAGACCGGACTCTGGATCGCACCGTATCGGTACCGACGCCCCAGAAAGAACACCGGGCGACGCTGACCCGCCTGGGTCGTCATCGTCTCTACGAGTATCGAATCGGGCTGCAGGAGGGAGACGCGACGCGGTTCACAAAAACTTATGAATGCGACAACTTCTTCAATTATACGCCTGTTTCGTCTGATCGAATATCAGGTACAGCTGAGGAGTCTGCCGCCATCGTCTCAAAACAGATTCTGGAACAGGTGACCGCTGTTCGAGGGATGGCCCTCGTGGTCGGAACGATCGATGCAGAGCTGTTGCTGCAGCTCTGCCGCGACAGTCGTCTGCGGTTCGTCGTTGCGGACACGGATGCAGCACGCGTCTCACGGCTCCGACGCAGACTTCGAGACCACGGAGTGTATGGAAATCAGGCAGCCGTTCATCTGGTTGCGAAGCTCTCTGCTCTGCCCTTTGTCGGCAACTGGGCCAACGTCGTGTTCGCAGCGGGCGAAACAGACTCAGATGAACTTCGCGAAATTGAACGTCACGTGCGCCCGGACGGCGGCATTGCGTTGCTGACTCAAGCGCATACCGACGACCTGCCCGAGTACTTCCGGCCTTTGAAACTATCAGACGGAGATGTCTGGCATCGTTTTCTACGCCCGGCCCTGCCGGACACCGGTGAGTGGTCTCATCTGTACGGTGCGCCGGATAACTCGGCGTTTGCCGGCGAACATCTTGGGGGCGCAAAGACTGCAGACGACCTTGATGTACAGTGGGTTGGACGACCGGGGCCGAGATATCAAGCCGACCGTAGTGGCCGCAAGCCGTCGCCGCTGTCGACAGGCGGACGGTTGTTTCTTCAGGGGCTGCACCGAATTGTTGCGGTCGATCACTTCAACGGTACGGTGCAGTGGTCTCTGGAGATACCTGGCCTGGAACGCTTCAATATGCCGCGTGACTGCAGCAACTGGTGTTCGAACCGGGACTTTCTGTTTGTTGCCGTCAAGAGCGAATGCTGGAAGATCGATACGGCTTCCGGCGAAGTCGTGAGTCGTACCGCCGCGGCAGACGGATCGACAGAACATCCGATGGAGTGGGGCTACGTCGCCACACAGAACGATCGCGTCTATGGCAGTGCCGTCCGAGCAGACTCATCGTGGACCAGCTTCTGGGGAGGCGGTGATGCGGGATGGTACGATGCCAGAACGGGACCGGTGACATTCCCGATCTGCAGCGACCGTCTGTTCTGCAACGATGCCAACACCGATGAACTGACTTGGGAATATAAGCGCGGCGTCGTTCTGAATTCTACAATTACCGTCAGTGCAGACACGATGTATTTTGTGGAATCACGAAACAGCGAGATTATGGCATCAAAGGAGCGCCGCATCGGCAGCACCGAACTCTGGAAAGACCTGCACCTTGTGGCGATCGATGCTGCAACGGGATCTCCCAGATGGGAAAAAAAGCTGGACACGATGAGTCAACAGGTTGTGTTTTATCTGGCTTATGCAGCGGATCAGTTGACTCTGGTCTCTTCTGCCGACGCCACCTTCAAGATCACGTCGTTTGCCGGCGGTGACGGACGTGAGCGGTGGACCCAGACCACCGACTGGCTCAAGGGCAAGGGCGATCATGGCAAGGCGATGTCCCGCCCGGCCATTGTCGGTGATCGACTCTTTGTACGCCCAGCCGTTCTGTCACTTAAAGATGGTACTGTCCTGCCGGAAACCATGCCTGTGGAACACGGGTGTGGAACCTATGCCTGCACAGCAGATGCCGTGTTCCTTCGTTCCGGGAATGTGACGATGTGGAATCCGGAAAACGCTGACACCTCGTCGTGGCCGCGACTTCGCCCTGATTGCTGGGTGAGTACGATTCCGGCCGGGGGCATGCTGTTATCACCGGAGGGAGGCGGCGGCTGCAGTTGCGGTTCCTGGATGGAGACGTCTATCGGTTTCATGCCCAGAATCTTTGACAGACGACCGTAGTTTCACGACCTCCCTGCCCCCCTGGAAAAGAAGGGACGGGGCAAACTCGTCGCCGCCTGATTGCGTCAGCACCGACCACGACTATGCGGATGAAAGTCGAACAATGCAGCTATCCACCGTCCTGACGCCCGAATCTGATGAAAATCTGGCACTGGCCGCCCAATGCGGAGTGACTCAGATAGTTTCTCGTTATCCAGGCCCCACACTTGAGCACATACGTCGGCGAAAGCAGCATTTCGCCCATTTCAACCTGAACCTGACAGTCATCGAAGGCTATCTGCCGATCGAGAATATCAAGGTCGGAAGCGACGACGGAACTGAGCTGGCGGCACTCAAGCAACTCGTCCGCAATATGGGTGAAGTCGGCATACCGATACTGTGTTATAACTTTATGGCCGGGACCGACTGGGTCCGTACTCGGCTGGATGCCCCCGAACGTGGCGGCGCACGGGTCACGGGCTTTGACCTGGCAGATGCGCAGAAGGCCGTCTTGCTGGGTCACGATGAAGACGCTCTGAAAGTTTCAGAAAATGGCGTTGGCGTTTCCGTTGATGAACTCTGGACGAACCTGGAGAGTATGCTCAGAGAAGTACTGCCAGTGGCTGAGTCTGCGGGAGTTACGCTGGCCATGCATCCGGACGATCCGCCACTTGCTGAGTTTGGCGGTCGGGCCCGCATTATGAATTCACTGGAGTCATTCGAGCGGCTGGTCCGCCTGGTGCCCAGTGACAGCAACGGGGTCTGTTTCTGTCAGGGAACGTTTGTGGAAATGGGCGTGGATGTGCCGGCGGCGATCCGAAAACTTGGCGACCATATTCGTTATGTTCATTTTCGTGACGTGCGGGGAAACGCAGAATCATTCACAGAAACGTTTCATGACAACGGCCCCACAGACATGGCTGAGGCGATGCGCGCGTATCGGGACATCGGGTTTGACGGCCCCATTCGAGCGGATCATGTGCCTCAACTTGAAGGCGATCAAGGGGAGCCCGGATACACAACGCCGGGCCGTCTGTTTGCGTGGGGGTATCTTCGTGGCTTGATGCAGGCCACCGAACCCCGATGATGCCGAATAGTCCTTGCGAAAACTTACTGGCAGCCGGGCGGAACTCTTCAGGCTGCTGCAGCGTTCCGGAATGTTCTCCACCGAAGCGTTGCCTCAATCATGACAGCCTGCCGACGGAATCCAAGACATGACACATTCGGGCGATCCATCGGGGCCGCTACAGTATCACGCCTACAGTCGCGGACCACGGATCACCGCCGTGGAAACAGCCATACCTTCAGATATCATGCCGGGATTGCTGCTGCTGCGGATTCATACTGACGCTGGTACCGTTGATGGTGAAGAGGTCATCGGACATGGCGAAACCTATTACATACCAGAGGCCGCATCCGCCGTACTGCATGACTGGATGGCTCAGCGATTGCTGGGCGCCGATGCGGCGGCGATTGAGAGTCACTGGCGCTTTCTGTTTGAACGGATGACAGCCTTCGGGGGAGTGGGCGCAGAGCTGCGTGCTCTGTCTGCTGTCGATCTTGCGTTGTGGGATATTCTGGGCCAATTAACGAAACAGCCGGTCTGGCGGCTGCTGGGCGGCCCGGTTCGAGACGCGGTGCCGGTGTACAACAGCTGTGGAGGCCCGCTGTATGGGATCCGCAATACCGCCGACGGAAGACATGGGGCGGGATGGCCCGGCCACGGCGACCCGGGGAAGCCCGGTCCACTGGAAGACAACTGGGCATGTATGAACACACCGGGAGATCTGGCAGAAGAGTTGCTGGAGGAAGGCTTCACCGCCATGAAGCTGTGGGCATTCGACGCCGTGTACCGTGAGACCGGCGGCCTGCGGATCAGCGCCGCGAACCTGGCGCGCGGTGTTGCCCCGTTTGAAGCGATCAGAGACCGAGTTGGCGACAGAATGGATGTCATGCTGGATGGACATGGATTCTTCGGTCTGCCGGCCGCACTGGATATTGCTCACGCCATGCAGCCGTTTCGCCCACTCTGGCTGGAGGACGTTCTCCGCCCGGACAGTATTCCCGCGATGACGGAATTTCGTCGTGGTGCTGGCGTACCAATTGCCGTCAGCGAAATGCTGGTGACTCGCGAACAATATCGTCAGGCGCTGCACGGCGACGCGGCAGACTACATCATGATCGACCCCACGTGGGTTGGCGGCATCAGTGAATCCCGTCGAATTGCCGAATTAGCTCAGCTGTACAACATCCCCGTCCTGATGCATGATTGTACAGGACCTCTGACGTTGCTGTCCGGTTTGAATATCGCCGGAGCTGTCGCCTGCGTGACGTATCAGGAATGCGTTCGGGCCCACATTGCGACCGTCTATCCACGATTGATTGATACCACGGTCGTCGTCAACAAAGGACAGATTTCGCTGAGTGCTCGTGCCGGAATTGGCGCACGCTGGCAGCCTTCGCTGTTTTCGCATGATACGCGGGGCTACCGCATCAGCCGAGCGTAGCAAGTCGTCTGGGAGGGACGATCTAAGTCATCCGGACGGCGTATCGTCGGGCCTTCTGGCGTCGTTTACCTGCTCGAAATGAACTCGAATTTCCCGCAGTGTTGCCGGCTGATATGCGGTGGCCCCGTAACGAGTTCCGCGAATGTGCGAATCCACCCGCTCTCTTTCTGCTTCCGAAAAGACCGCCAGACACGGCCTTTTCTTCGATCTCCCATACGCCTGGATCTGCGGAAAACATTCCAGCGCGGATTCCGTGAACCGATCTGCCAGAATGAGCAGTCCATCGGGGGGAGACGCGCTCTTGAGTTTTTCAAGAGCCATTCCAGGTTCAGCAACGAACGAAGTCCTGAATCCGTGTTTCGTGAAATACGCCTTTAACGCGGCCTTGCGCTTCTTTCGTGAGTCCACCACAAGCAACTCGAAGGGCCGCTCCATCATGTAATGGGACAGTGCGTCTGGTTCATCAGTCTCCCGCCATTCCCCCAGTTCCACCATCGAATTCTTCAGGTCCTTCATCGCTTCCCCAACAGACTGGTAGCGATCGCTCGGACTCACCTGCATCATCCGCTGAACAATCCTCACGGCACAGACGGGAAGGGTCGGACTGATATTTGTAATGGGAATCGTACTGGTGTATCGCCCCAGCAGCTTACGCTCCTCTCGATCAGCTGTGCGCGGCCATGCAGGCTTACCACACAGAAGCTCGTACATAATCGAACCGAGAAAGAAAATGTCACTTCGCGGATCGTTCGTGGGCGCATTTGTGCCTCGTTCCAGTGCCGCGTATTCCAGGGCTCGATGAACGTCGTCGCTGGTCCCCCCCTGGTTCGGCAGATCCGCGCCAGCAAGGCCGAAGTCCACCAGTCTGGCAACCCCCCGGGAACTCATCAGCACGTTGGTCAGTTTCAGGTCTCGATGAGACACTCCCTTTTCAAGAGCGTATTCCAGCGCCGAACAGAGCTCATAGATGCAACGAAGA
>Ga0315331_10003882_pt1 | contig 11298 bp, 5 predicted proteins | sample M160m34915metaG_FD_203456 | JGI IMG/M metagenome (GOLD analysis project Ga0315331, IMG submission 203456) | Ammonia-oxidizing marine archaeal communities from Monterey Bay, California, United States - M1 60m 34915 | ecosystem: Environmental > Aquatic > Marine > Intertidal zone | place: USA... | reverse complement strand
AGGCACAACATCGATCGCGTCGCACAGAGTGTCTTCCATGCGATAATGCGCAAGGATCAAGCCACGCGTATCAACGATGGTCGCGATGACCTTCGCGGCACTGCCAAGTGGCAATCGAACCTGGGCACGCGTGATGTTTGCGCTATCAACAACCTGAGCGATGATCTGCTCCACATCAACTTGCGACAGCAGTGCACCACCAACTCCGCTTTGTGCCGTGCGCGGACCAATCAGATAGCCAAACGGATCGGCGCGACCTGCAACCGGAACCGTCACAAATCCGCCTACGGCTGCCGTGCGCTCCTGGAATCCCTCTGGGATGGTCACCTGCTTCACATACGGCAACAAGATGCCAACGATCGTGATGGCACCGCTCAGCGGGATCGCGTCGAAGAAGAAACTCGGGTCATTGAGAACTGTCGGATCAGCCGACGCACCCTGAATGGCGGCGAACTCACCGGCCTCAACATTAGGCAATCCTGTATCCGGACCACTCGTGTTGACAACGTAAACGCCAACCCCACCCACAAGCCGGGGCACGCCATTCCCGTTAGCTTTGAACAACGGCACCGACCCTGGCAGCAGGGTGATTCCCGGGCTTGGGAACGTGTTATCCGTATTCACGGACCGGCGGAAGAAGATGTTCGCCGGGTCAGGGTCTGGATCAGGCTCGCCAGCTGGCCCAGCAATGGCCAAGCCAGTATTGAACTGCGTTGGCGGTGTCGTCAAGAGGGACTCAATCAAGGCTCCACGGTTGGTGGCATTGATTTGCCACAACGGTCCCTGCGGTGTTCCGGCAACACCAGCAGCACGGCGTGTCGGAGAAATCACGCTCACCGGGAACGGCCCCGCCAACGGACTCACTGGCACTTGCGACTCTAAGATCTCGTCCGTGAACACTGGCGGAAAGTGGAACGAGGACAACGTCTCAACCGTACGCGACGACAGTGGCGCTTGGCTATTAGAGAAGAATGATGTCGTCCGTGCCAAACTCACAGCAATATCCGAGGCGGCCGTCGGAGCCGCCCCCGTAGTGCTGTAGGCGCCAAGAATGTCCCCGGTCCTCGCGGTCACCGCGATATGAACATCTGTCGTTACCGCACCAGGAGCAGACTCGATCGACTGAAGCGCACGATTGATGATCCTCGTGACCTCCAGTGCGTTCAGCGGATCAACTGCAGGCGCAGGACCACCGCGAAAATCAACGGCCCGAGGCAATGAGGTCACCTTGCCGTTACAGGACGCCAGGCTCACCATGCCCAAGATCGCCCCACCAGCCAACAGACTGCCAGCTAGACCAGCAATCAGCCGCCAGCGCGACTGTACGATTACAGAAGAATTGGGCATGATTACCAAGTCGTGATAATGGTCGTGAAGACGTTGTAAACGATGTCGTTCGAGTCATAGACGCGCGCGAAACCATCGTCAGGAAACAACGCCGAAGCACCAAACTGCAGAATGATGTTATTGGTCAATAGAGGCCGATATTGAGTCCCTAGGAACACTTCGGTACCAATCGACCGGTCAATATCGCCAGCCTGCAACAAGAACTCAACCGAGCTAGTCTTGTCGAATCGCAAGTACGTGAAACCAGCCTGCGCGCGCCACTTAGGAGTCAACTCTGCGTCGATTGCGCCACCGAGCAACAACACACCCGGGTTGACGAAGTTGGATTGCCCCTGACTCTTGCTGGTCTGCAAGTCGGCGAGCGAACTACCCGGCTGGGTCAAACCCGTGCCGACCAACTTCAATGCTTGCGAGTTCCAGAACGAGAACTGACCGCCACCGAAGTTCGGCGCGTCGAGAATCGCATCGAAACCATTGGCCTTGTCATCGCGCGGATTGCTGTCACCTGACGCGTAGAGGAAGAAGGCTCGGGGTCGCCACCAATCGATGTCATAGGACAACTCCATCGCAGCGAACTGCGCGTCAATGTCCACCGAGCGCGCCGCGATTTCGTTCTGCGACTCTTCACCAAACACCTGATACAGGGCGTGGGTGATGTTCCACCGGCCAAAGTGACCTTCGCCAGCCCAGCCAAAGTAGTACGCGTCGACCTTATTGCGCTGGAAGTTGCCGACCGGCTTCGGCGAGATCAGGAAGTTGTTGTCGTCGAACTCCACTCCGCGGCGGTCCGCGTTGTAGTGGAATGACGCCGAACTCGTGTAACCAAGGACCGGAAAGTCCTGACGATATACGTTGGCGATAAAGACCGTCTGATCACGATCTTCGTAACGGTTTAGCTGCGAGTTCGTGTCCTTGTCGAGCTGGTCAAAGACCGCAACGTTGTATTGCCACTTATTGTTGTCGGCGTTGCCAAAGAAGCGCGCGCCAAGGTTCGTGTCTTCGAAGATGAATCCTCGGAAGTCACTGCGGAAGGGCAACACCCCCACTTCGACACTGGCGAAGTCATAGCGGTCGGACAAATCAAACAGGTGGTATTCGAGGAACGCCTCCTGCAGCGTCACGTCGCCGCGATCTCGGGTCGTACCCTGCGACGGGTCAATGACCACACCACCAACCTCTTGGAGTTCGAGCCTGGTGAAATTGAATACCGGCGTAATGCGGACCCGCCAATCAACCGGCTTGAAAGCCTGCTGACCACGGAACAAATCAAACGACAGCGCCAGATCGTTTTGCAGGAACGTCTGCTTGCCATCGCCAAAGAACGTCTGCGCAACCGGCCCTGGCCCAGTAATCCCCGAACCAGTTGGCACTTCACGCGTCTCGTAAAACAATCGGTTCGTCGCCGTAAACGCGAAGAACAAGTCCTCGCTTCCGAACAGCGGGAAGTCGCCCTTCAGCGCGTTCTGGCGATACGGGTTCCAGGCGCTAGCACGCTCGTTGATCGAGTATTCTGGCGGTTGAATGCCTCCAACCGCACGGCCTGGAGCAAACCATCGAGACTGAATCGGATCGAAATCACGAGGCGCCGGCGGGGCTCCACCTTGCTGACATGGAGCAACTACAGCTATTGCGGTTGCAACAACCGCCCCGGATAGCCCTCGCCAGAGATCGCCGTGTCGGGACGAGAGAATGAGCTTGGGTAACAACCGCTTTACGCGATGGACCTGCCTGCAAAAAAACCAACTCGTCATCCGATCCTCATGGGCATATTCCGACCGAGAGGCAATCTATTGGAGCGGAGCAAGCACTGCCATGAAAGGACTTTTACGCTCGATGTCCTGGTAGTTTCCAAGCTCGCGTGTTCCAAGCCACGTTACTAAGCACTAACATCAGCCCGCAGTCTCAATGTCACGCTTTCAGCTGCTCGTACACGAACCCGGTAAAGAACCGAGGCGCGTTCCAATCGACAACCCGATGATCGTCGGACGTTCTCACAGCGTCGACTTAACGGTTGAAGACCAAGAGATCAGCCGCAAACAATTCCGGATCAGCGTGACGTCTGGATTCGTCGTGCTAGAAGGACTTGGCGCGACCAACCCAACCCGCGTTGACGAAAGCGTCATCAAATCGGGCGAGAAGACAACGCTGCCACCGGGCGCACGAATCTTCATAGGCAATACGGTCTTCGTCCTCGAATCAGTTGGCAACCCCGAGGACGCCTCATCTACCCCTACACCACCGGAAGCCGCCGAGCAGACGATCATCGGCCGGCCGGGACAAATCGGACTTCCAGGTGCTCCACCGGCTGCAGGCAATACGGGTGCGACTCCACCAGCAGACGCACCGATGAACACCATGGAGTTCCGCACGCCGGGACGACCCGGTGCCAAACCTCCGGGAGCCCAGCCACCGGCGACTCCGCCCGCGGATGACGCGCCGATGAACACCATGGAGTTCCGCACACCGGGGCGACCCGGTGCCAAACCTCCAGGAGCGCAGCCTCCAGCGACCCCGACCGCGGATGACGCGCCGATGAACACCATGGAGTTCCGCCCACCGGGAACAGCTCCAACACCGAAGACACCTCAAGCGGCGACACCTAAGCCCTCAAGCCCTCAAGCTGCTCCACCTAAGCCTTCGCCCCCCAAAGCTGCCCCACTAACAAGCCCCGCGGCACCGGCTGGGTCGAGTAACAAGCCACAGACCGTCGCGGTCCAGCCCGGGAGCCTCGCCCCAGCAGCAACGCTCGGCGATGAAAGCCTCGACTCGTTAGTGCATCAAGCAGCGTCGCAAGTGTTCGTCAAGGGAGACGGGCTGAAGCGCTCCATCCGCCTACGAAAAGCCATCAGCAAAATTGGCCGCGACGAAGCCGCAGACGTGCCACTTCCGCACGAGGCCGTCTCAGAGCAGCACGCAGAACTCCACTTCGACGGTACAAACTGGACGCTGCTCGATAGCGGCAGCACCAACGGCTGCATCGTCGATGGACAACACCTACGCAGCACAGCACAAATTGTGCGACGCAACTCGCTAATCAGCATCGGGAGCCTGCACCTAGTCTTCCTATGCAGTCGCAAGAAGACGGCTAGCCAAGATCAACGTGACGAACTACGTGCGCTGCAACTACTCACCAATAGCGGCAAACTCGACAAGACCAGCGCTCACGAAATCCGCCAGATGATGCGCGCTGATTCCAGCCAATCAATCGCGGAGATCATCTTACGCGACACACGATTGACTCCAGTCGATTGGACTAACGCAGTTGCGACGGCACGTCGCAAGGTTTCTTTCTTCGCACGCATCATGCGCCTCTTCACTGGGCGCAAGTAAGAGAAGCGAGTCGGCAAATAGATGAACCTGGGCTTCCTTCGTTCCTGGCATGCAGTGGTTGCGATCTTCGTGGTCGCCGCATTCTTTGCCTGGCACACAGTCGCGCCGATGCCATTCGGCGACCGAGCCGACAACAATCTCTGGTTCTTACTGACGACTGGCTGGTTCGCGGTTGCCGCCTACATCGTCCTCGCCCTCTATGCAGCACGGCGGGCCGCGCATCGCCTACGGATTAGCCCCGAGTTTCGCTGGGAGGCGAAACTCAGCCAGCTGGAGAAAGCACAGACGCTCTTGACCGAACTGCAGAACCGCATCACGCGACGTGAAATCGTCGGTCAGGCAGCGGTCAAAAAAGCCGCTCGAGAGATCCTCGTCACCACTGGTGTGCAGCGCGTACTGCGCATCGACATACACAAGGACAACCGCGCAATCGGCCTGCTGCGACTCGACGTACAACCTCGCAACGCACTCGGCCGCATGTCGAGTTGGCTATCGGCGCACATCTGGTATGGCATCGCGGCAGCGCTGCTCGTCTGGTTTCACGGTGGCGGACGCTGTGACACGACAATGGGACTCAGTCTCAACGTCCTCAGTTACTTCGTTATCGGCAGCGGTTTACTCGGCGCATTCTTCTGGGCCTTCGGTCCAACATGGTTAACGCGCGCAGAGCGTGAGCTGTCGATCGAAAAAGCGTTCGCTCTGCGTGAACACTTCAGCCGCAAAGTCGCTGCTGCCGAACAGCTGCTATCTAGTGCCCCTAACCGCAAACAAGCGACATTGGCGCAGATCAGCGAAATGGAAGAACGCGTATCTGCAGCACAAGTTGCCGCCGGCGACAGCAAAGACAAGAAACTCAAGAAGGCCGTCAAGGACGCTGAGAAAGAACTCAAGAAGGCGCAAGGTGACGTCAAGACCATCGACAAAGAAGTCCTATCGCTCCCCACAGACATCTCGACGCTCAAAGGCCAGCGCGACCGCGTACGCAAGGAAGCCGCAAGGCTCGGCCGCTATCGCACGCTACTGCGCGGCTGGCGCATTCTACATGTCCCCTGCTCCGTCGTGTTGCTAGCGCTAGTCGCAGTGCACGTAATTAGCATCTACTACTACTAAGACATGACGACTGCTGCAGATCAAGTCGACGCGCTGCTCGCGATGCCGCTCTTTACGGATGTCGACGAAGAGTTGCTGGACGGATTGCGCATCGAAGCGCAGATCACGGACAACACCTTCGAGTGGGAGCCAGGCGCAGCCAAACGTGAAGGCCTGCTGCAATTCCTTGAATTGCGCGACGAAGAGGTCGTCACCACGCAAGGCACACTAGCGACACAGTTCGTCATCATCCTGCATGGCCAGATCAAGGCGGTACAAGCACGGGTCGGCCGCGAACCGTTCGATCACAAGACCTACGGACCAAGCGATTGGTTTGGTGAGATCACCACATTGTCGCATTCGCCATCGCTAGCGACCTACAGCGCCAAGGGAGAGACATTGGTTGCCGTGATCGAAGCGCGCATGTTCCAGCGTCTCTACGCTGAAGATGACACCTTCAAAGAACGCGTCGACGAAGGATACCGCGACAATCTGCCACTGCACCTGCGACTATCTGCGCTGTGTCGCGACCTCGATGACCAGGCCATATCAACACTCGAGCAACAAGCCGAACTCGTCAGCTACGAAGATGGTGAAGTCATCATAGAAGCCGGTGAGGACGCTAACTCGGTCTACATCGTTCGCGCCGGCGGCCTGTGCAGCTTCATCGAAAGCAACGGTGGCGAGCGCACCCTAGGATTCTACAAAAGCAACGCATCGTTCGGTGAACACTCACTGCTAAGCGAAGGGTCTACATGGTCGGCCAGCTATCGCACATTGATGCAAACATCGCTGATCAAACTGCCGATGCAGGCGATGGCTCAATTGTCCGACGATTCACGCAGCGGACTAGTGCGGGCGGCCAACCGCCTAATCGGCAACGATGACGCCATCAACGCCCAGCAAGGCGATGCCAGCGATGTCGGCTCGCGCAGCGTGCTCGACGAACTATTCGTCATGGTCGAACGCGAATCGGTCAAAGGTGGCCGCGCACTCGTCATCGACCGCAAAAAGTGCGTGCGTTGCAACATGTGCATAGAGTCCTGCGAGACCGTGCACGACGACGGCATCGCACGCCTCAGCAAAGTTGGCACACCAGTCGCAACCGACGAGGTGCTGATCACCGCGTGCTATCACTGCGAAACGCCACAGTGCATGCTGTCATGTGAGTACGGTGCCATTCGCCGCGACCCGCAAGGGCGTGTCCGCTTTGAATACGACAACTGCGTCGGCTGCGCCGGGTGCATCGACGGCTGCCCCTACAACGTCATCCGACTCGTCGAATCGAAGCCTCCACCGAAGCCTCAACCATCACTCCTCCAGAGCCTCCCGGTAATCGGCAAGCTGTTTGGCGAGCCGGAACAACCGCCCGCCGCCACCGCTGACAACGGCGAGCCGATCAAGCCGCGATCCGTTGGTGCTGGCGGCAAAGTCTCACCAGTTAACGGCAAGACGATCAAGTGCGACCTGTGTGCTGGGCTGCCATTTGAAGCCTGCGTCTACAACTGCCCGACCACTGCGATCGTGCGCAAGGAACCACAAGATCTATTTGAACGGAGGAGCGGTCTCTAATGGTTCGCACACGCATCGAAGTTCAAAACGGCAACGACGAACTAACCTTCGACTCCGGCATGGTCACGATCGGTGGCCGCACTGGCGTCAACGTGGTTCTCCGCGACGTGATGGTTGCCGATCGCCACTGCGTCATCACCTACGAAGACGGCTTCGTTATCCGAGACACAGGTTCTGTCACCGGCACCTGGATTAATGGCGAGCGCGTCTCACCGACGGCCAAACTCGAGAACGGCGCCACCATCATCATTGGCACTAGCAAGCTACAGGTGTCAATCGAAGAAGATGACGGCACACAGGTGCTGCAACTCAAGAGCGACCCGCAGAGCTTCTGGTGGAAAAAACCTAGCAAGGGCGCGTTCGATAACGATCCGGATCAACTGGCCTACTCCGAAACAAAGTTCGGCCGTTTCCCAGCCCTGCGCTTCAGCAATCGCATCGCAATGATCGCCGGCATTACCGTGCTCATGGCCGCGACCATACTTTCATCGGTAATGGAGCCGCTAGCAGATCCAGGCCCACTCATTCCGGCGCACCATCTGGTAACAACCGTCGCACTCAACGACCCTGCAGTGCACGCCGGCATTCAAAAATGCGTCGAACTATCGGGCGAACAAGGCTGCAACGTCTGTCACGAAACAGGTGACGGAGTAACCGAACGCAAGTGTGCGCAGTGCCACGGCCTCAAAGGCGAAATGGCCGCAGCTGGTTCATTCCGGCACCCGTATCACAATGGTGGCCAGATCGATTCCCAGTTCTGCGTCCTATGCCATACCGATCACAATGCATCGGGATGGCTCAAGCCGATTGCAGAGGATTTGGTCGGCAACTGCGCCGCCTGCCACAGTGATGAGGCTGGCAGTTTCGACTTTGCGGCACTGACTGCGAAAGCCCAGATGGTGCTGCCACCAGCGCAACCGAAGGCGTTCGAGACCTTCGCGTTCCCACACGACCAGCACATAGCGAAGGGCATTGACTGCACCATCTGCCATCACATTGATGCAGATGCACGTCAAGACAGCGAACGCGGCATACCAGACAACCCACTGCGCCATGACTTCGCAAACGTCGAGTATCAGGTCTGCACGTCCTGCCACGTTAAGGATGCCGCGCCCGTCAACATGACGGCATCGCAGCAATCAGACTGGCGCTCGGAAGATCTGCAAATCAACTTGGCTTGGCACGGCACAGACAACAATGGCAGCCACTGCATGCAGTGCCACGCTTCCGCCGAGCGCGATGAGACGACCGTGTTTGGCCCCGAGATGAAGACCGTTGATCGCAGGGAGTTCTCTACTCTGCTTTACCAAAACGAGCGCGCTCGCTACCAAGTCGATCAGCGCTCGCACGACGAGCAATTCAAGGAGCACGCCAACGGGCAAGCCTGCACGCAATGTCACCTAAGTGGAGCCATTGCCGAGACCACGCAACAATCGGCCCGTACCTTCTGGCACGGATTACACATGCAGAACGGCGCTCTGTCGCCAGCAACCGGTAACGAAGCAACCATCAGCCTCGACGGTGAAGCAGGTTGCGTGTCATGCCACCAAGATCTTGGCACAAAGAGTGCCACACACCTGACGCCAGCAGCATCAGGTGACTATCACTGGCCCGACACATCCGAAGCCCAAGCCGCTTGCGCCGAATGCCACACAGAAGCAGGCTCTGCCTTGCGCCTCAAAGCCGTCGGCAGTGCCACCACCGCAAAGACACGCGCAGTAGCCGACTTCCCTCACGGCGTGCACGTCGGGAGCGCAGACTTCGGCAAGGCCGGCACGCTGCAGCAAGGCTGCTTTGCCTGCCACGACTTCAGCCCGACCGAAGCAGACGCGCCCTTTGCACAAGTCCCCCGCACCAAGCCAGGTGCATCTGACTGCACTAGCTGCCACAGTGGTCACGACAACATCGCCGGTGGCGACTGTCAAACCTGCCACCCCAAGATCGAAGGAATGGGCAATTCGTTCACGCTACAAGCCAAACTAGCGACGCCACCGCCAACAACCCGTAGCTGGCCAGCACCGAACGGTTTCAGCCACTTGTCGACTGGGCACAAAGACGAGGGATGTGCCACTTGCCACAAAAACAGCGGCATCGACCAGGCAAAGACACTCGCTGCCGTTCGCGTCCCAGATGAAGCCGACGCCTCGTGCCGTGACTGCCACCTAAAGAAGCAGTTCCACTGGCGCTAGTCAGCGCCACAACATCGCACGCGGCACCAAAGATCCCGTTCATACCAAAACACGTGCGGCTCCTTAGCCTTGCACACCACGCGGATTCTCAGAAGCTTCGCCAACTAGACCTAGCCGTCCGACTCTTCACGCCCAGGATAGCCGCGGAACAAGTTACCGAACTTCTCGCGCGTTGATGGCGAGCTAGGCTTTGCGCGGAAAGCCTTAGCAGCATCTTCGCCAGCCGAAATACCAACCGCATCAGCCCACTTACCAACCGGCTTCCAGTGACAGCGCAAGCAGTCAGCGGGTGCATTCTTACCGAAACCACCGCGCGCGACATCGGCATGGACACCAAGGCCTTTGGCTGCCATCAAATGGTTCTTTCCAGTCGGCACGCGAATCGGCGCGAACTTGCCACGCTTGTCTTTGCGCTTGTGACATGTGCTGCAGTCACTGCCAGCTGGATGGAATTGGCTATCAGCGAATCCAGGGAAAACGGTTTGCTCGACTAGATAGCGATCGCCAAACGTAGCATCCGCGCTGCCCTTGGGCGGCGGCACCGACGCCACCTGCATCCCACCACGATCTTCATGGTGACAACGAACACAACTCGCAACTTCATTGGCAAGCAAACGCTCGGGCGGCCGCTGACCATCAACCGCTTCATGCTTATGGCACTGATTGCACGCCAACGCTGCTGGCTTAGTAATCATATCGCGCCCATCGGCGGCGGACTCATGACACTCGGCACATGACTGACCGGCCTGCACATGCAACCCGTGCGGGAACGCAACAACGTCACGCTCTAGCGGCTTCGCCTTTTGATCAACTTGCTCGGTTACGTCACCACCCCAGTGACACGTCGAGCACGAATCCAATGAGTAGGTCCGATAGTCATCACCGGACAGGGCTAGCGAGTTTGCAGCGTTCTGCGCACTGCTGTGACACTTAGCGCAATGCTCCGCGGTTGGGTTCGCTGGCAAGTGCGTTTTGTGCGTAAACGCCTTCTCGATCAATCGAGTAGGCAATTCTGGAACAACTGCACGGTGACAAACAGCGCAGTCTTTCTGCAAGGACGAATCGCCATTGGCTTCACCGCGCGCAACTCCCTTCGTCGTAATATGCGGATGCGTCTGCCCCTCAAACAAGAACGTGCGCTCAGTCCATCGCTGCACAGACTGCTTGGGCCTCAACCCAGCCATATCCGGCTCACCAAGTTCATGACATGCAGCGCAGTCTCGCCACCCCTCACCGCCGCTGGAAGAGTGCAGCGGTGGAGTCTCCGTCGATCCCTCCTGCTCACCGGTCTGCCAACCCTCAACCGTGTGACACTGGACGCAATCAGAATAAGTATGCTTGCTCGACTCGCCATCGAACGGGAAGTCACGCTCACTGAGCCCTGCTACTTCCGGCGTATACGTATGACACGCAGCACACTGCTGCCCCTCGATATCGGAATAAGCCTGATCGCTACTAACCTGCTCCTTGCGCTTGCCGCCCTCCTGCAAGAACCCAAAGTGATCTGCATGAACGAATGTCCCCAGCGACCACAGAGGCCTTCGATCAACCTTTTCGGAGGCCGGTGCCGCCTTGGCCGCTGAACCATCAGCATCGCGAATGTGGCAAGCCTTACAGCCCTCGGTCGGAATCACTCCAAGACCAGTGCCAGACACACCCGCCTCCTCAATACCGATGTGGCATGCAGTGCACGCGAGCCCTTGCTCCGCGCCGACACCAGTATTGATATGATCGGCGTGATCAAATTCACCACCGGATAGCAATGCAACTG
>Ga0315331_10003881_pt1 | contig 11298 bp, 10 predicted proteins | sample M160m34915metaG_FD_203456 | JGI IMG/M metagenome (GOLD analysis project Ga0315331, IMG submission 203456) | Ammonia-oxidizing marine archaeal communities from Monterey Bay, California, United States - M1 60m 34915 | ecosystem: Environmental > Aquatic > Marine > Intertidal zone | place: USA... | reverse complement strand
GATATCCGAGGAGTCTAGTTGTGATTAAATGCGGACTAATAGGTATTGTCGGACGACCAAATGTTGGCAAGTCCACTTTACTTAATCAGATTCTTGATCAGAAAATTAGCATTACCTCTAGAAAACCCCAGACTACTAGATATCAAATATTGGGAATCAGGAGTGAAGATGCCGAGCAAATGATTTTTGTTGACACTCCAGGTTGGCAGCATGCGCCAAAAAACCGAATGAATCGACTCATGAATCGTCAGGTGAAGCAGGCGCTTTCAGAGGTTGATTTCATCATCATGATCGCCGACTGTAGAGGGTGGGTTAAAGAGGACGAAGAGGTTGCAAAAATGGTACTTGCGTCCGGCGTGCCTGCTATGATGCTGCTCAATAAGCAAGATTTAATAAAGGATAAAAAAGAGTTGTTGCCTCTCATAGCTTCATTCACTCAGAAAGATTATGCGTTCTCAGAATTTGTGCCTTTTTGCGCGAGGACGGGTAAAGATATTAGCGTTGTCCTCGATCAGGCGTGTCGGCATCTTCCGGAAAGACCTTTCATGTTTCCAAAGGATCAGGTTACAGATAGACCGGAGCGATTCTTGGCGGCTGAAATCATCAGAGAAAAGATCATGCATTTCCTTGGTGATGAGATACCTTATACGACAAGTGTCGTTATCGACGATTTTGAAGAGCTGGAAGATATAACTAATATACTAGCTACCGTATGGGTCGAGCGAGAAAGTCAAAAGCCAATAGTTATTGGAAAGAAAGGAAGCTTGTTGAAACGTATCGCATCTGACGCGCGAGTTGATATCGAGAAAATGTTGCAAAATAAGGTTTTTTTAAAAATTTGGGTGAAAACAAAAAAAGGTTGGCTTGATAATTCGGATGCTCTCAAAACAATCGGAATGACGGATTAGTTGTCTTGTGGACGTGGCTTACGTACTGCATAAAAGAAGGTATCAGGAGACGAGTATGATACTGCAGTTGCTTACCCGCAGTAGCGGTCGTGTGTCTTGCATAGCAAAGGGTGTCTTGCGCAAAGGATCAAAATTATCAGGGGTTTTGGAGCCCGTGTGCTTGCTACAAATAGAAACAAAAGGTAAGTCTTCTTTACAAACTCTTACTAACGCCGAGGTGTCCTATCGCCATCCTGAATTGGTCAAAGACAGACTATTTGCCTTATTTTATATGAACGAGTTAATCGTGAAATTAACAGTAGAGAATGATTCGCTAGCTAACTTATTCGAGCATTATTCGCGAAGTATTGAAAGTTTGAGTGAAGAGGAGGATATTGAGCCCGTTTTACGAGCATTTGAAGTGAGTCTGTTAAATGAACTAGGTTTCGGACTGAATTTAACTTCGGATTGTGAAAGCGGGAAACGTATAACTGCCGAATCTAATTATGTGTACGACCTCGAGTCGGGTGCGAAAAAAATTAGTATGGCGTCTGAAACTTTAGCCATTAAAGGGTCAACACTATTAGCTTTAGCTGGTAGACGAAGGTATCAAGTAGAAGAAGCCCGCGAGGCGAAGCAATTAATGAGAAGGGTCATTCAGCGTCATTTGGGTGATAGAAAGATTGAATCTCGAGAACTTTTTCGAGGCTCTTCTCACAGGTTAGATGCATGATTGGCTTATTTGATGAATATAATGAAGAGTAAGAGTCTGCGCCTCGGGGTGAATATTGATCATGTGGCCACTGTCCGGCAGGCTAGAGGTGGCCAGCAACCAGACCTATTAAAAGCGGCCCATGCGGCCATCAAAGGTGGCGCGGACATACTAACAGTTCATTTGAGAGAAGACCGTCGTCATATTCAAGACACTGATGTCTATATGCTAATGGAGTCTATAGATACTCCTCTAAACTTAGAATTAGCTGCGACTAGTGAGATGGTGAATATCGCTTGTTCTTTAGAGCCTTGGGCTTGTTGTCTTGTACCAGAGAGACGAGCTGAAGTGACAACCGAGGGTGGGTTGGACGTAATTGGGTTGGCAAAACAATTAAAACCAGTTATAGAGGCGCTTCAAGACAAATCAATAGAAGTGTCGGTGTTTTTAGATCCAGATAATAAACAAATTAAAGTTGCTCAAGAATTAGGCATTTCGACGATTGAGTTGCATACAGGAAAGTATTCTCTGCAGACCTCAGAGGCTTCAATAAGCCAATCATTGAATCAATTGACAGAGTCCGCGAACTTCGCGAATCAACTCGGCATGCATGTCCATGCTGGACACGGGTTGAATTATGAGAACGTTTTCGCGGTAGCTTCCTTAGAAATCATAGAAGAACTTAATATTGGACACTCTATAATAGCAGCGGCGTTATTCGAGGGACTGGAGAACGCAGTCTCAAGAATGAGAAAGAAGCTATCGGCGGCGAGAGAATGATATTTGGAACGGGCGTTGATATAGCTAAAATTGATCGGTTTGGCATCATATACGAGAAGTATCAAGCTAGATTTTTGCATAAGATTTTAAGTGAACACGAACTAGCATATTTTGAAAAGGCACGAGATCCCGCCAGGTTTTTAGCTATGCGGTTTGCTGCGAAAGAAGCGACGTCTAAAGCGCTAGGGACTGGTTTTAAACAAGGAGTTTACCCGTGTCTTATTTCAGTAGAACATGCCTTATCCGGCAAGCCAAGTCTGAAGGTTTCAGGCAAAGTATTAAAGCTTTTTGATGAGTTTGAAATAAAGCAGTCTCATATAAGTTTGTCGGATGATGGGGGTTTTGCCTTTGCATCTGTCATTTTAGAAGCATAACGAAATTTAAAATAACAAAGTATTCGCTACATAAGTATCGCGGTATAAAAATCAATGAAGTTAAAAATACATCAATTGGATATCTCCCGATGTCTACTCTAGTTAACGAGCTAAATAAACGACGAACGTTTGCGATTATTTCACACCCAGACGCAGGGAAAACGACCGTCACAGAAAAGCTACTGTACTTGGGTGGCGCTATAAACACTGCGGGTACCGTTAAAGCGCGTAAGAGCGCGCGCCACGCGACATCTGATTGGATGGAAATTGAAAGACAACGTGGTATTTCAGTCACTTCATCCGTCATGCAATTTGATTACAAAGATCATATTATCAATCTTCTAGATACTCCTGGCCACGAAGATTTTAGTGAAGATACATATAGGACGTTAAGCGCCGTTGACTCGGCATTAATGATTATAGACGCGGCACGAGGGGTAGAAGATCGAACGATTAAGTTATTAGAAGTTTGTCGTCTGCGAAAAACTCCAGTCGTGACTTTTATTAATAAACTAGATCGATACGGCAGGCCGCCCTTAGAACTGCTGGACGAGATAGAATCGGTGTTGAATATTGCTTGTGCGCCTGTTACCTGGCCTATAGGATCTGGGCAACATTTCGAAGGCCTTTATGACTTTAATAAAAAGGCAGTTCTACCGTATGTTAAAGATGAAAATCATAATGATTGGATCGACCTGCAGGATTTATCTGACGACTCCAGGTTTGAAAAAGGTCGTTCGGATCTCATGGACGAAGTGGAATTGTTAGAAGGGGCTGGCAACTTATTTAAAACTGCTGACTTCTTGTCAGGGACAGTAACACCTGTGTTTTTTGGCAGCGCCTTAAGAACGTTTGGGTTAAAAGAGATGCTTGACACGTTCATCAGTATTGCACCACGTCCGCTGGTGCGACCTACCAATACAGCCCCAGTTGAGCCTACTGAAACTAGCTTTTCTGCTTTTGTTTTTAAAGTCCAAGCGAACATGGATCCCAAACACAGGGACAGAATAGCGTTTTTAAGGATTTGTTCTGGGGAATATACCGATGGAATGATGTGTCACAACGTGCGGTTGAAACGAAGAATGAAGCTAGGTGGCGCGATACAGTTTATGGCACAAAGTCGAGAAGCGACTGGGAACGCGTTTCCAGGCGATATCATCGGTATACATAATCACGGTACTATCCAAATTGGCGACACGTTTACCGAGGGTGATGATTTTATGTTCTCTGGTATACCAAGCTTTGCCCCAGAACTGTTTCGAAGAGTCCGGTCGCTAGATCCTCTTAGGAACAAAGCTTTGCTGAAAGGTCTGAAGCAACTATGTGAGGAAGGCGCAGCTCAAGTTTTTAACTTCAAGAATAAAGGTGATCTAGTTGTGGGAGCGATTGGAATGCTGCAATTTGAAGTAGTAGCATGGAGGCTTCAACATGAATACGCAGTAGAATGTGTCTTTGAGGCTGTGCCTATAAAAGTTGCTAGGTGGCTCGAAGCGAGTGACCCGAACGAAATTGAACAATTAGAGAGACACAGCCCTTTAAATATAGCGATTGATGGAGCAGGAAAGCTCGTTTATTTAGCGCCATCCTCGGCAAATCTCCAAGTTACTATCGACAGGTGTCCGAATGTAACTTTTCGAGCAACACGAGAAATGTTAGGCCAGCAAGAGTAAAAGTTTAGTCTTAGGTGCTCTTGTTAGGACGCACGAGCTCACCGGTTTCCATTTATATCATTATCCTCATCGTCACCATCTGCCTCATCCATTAAGTCTTTATCAGACATGGTTGCTTGATCACTTCCTATTGAGCTTGGTTCAATACCCTCTTGCAAATTCGGTTTAGAGCCATAGGAATAATTCACAGATGCTATCGCCTCATCCTCTTCGGAGGAGGTGACCTCGTCTTGGATGCTGTTATCAGTTTCAATTAAATAGGGGTCTTCACTGGTAATTTCACTCGTGTCTTGTTCTGTAGCCATTACTGCGCTTGAGGCCTCAGCCAACTCAGATGATTCCGGGGTGACTTCGATTGATTCGGGTTTCTCCTCATTAATATTATTATCACCTATTCGCAGCTGCTCTTCTTCAGTGAGAACAAAATCACTTTCATCGTTCCGTTCAACGCTTTTGTCTTCAGGAGCCATGTGTTCAACGTGAATGTCAGAAAATTCGTCTGAGACTGGCGAGTTACTTATAGTTTGAGCGACCTCGTTTTCAGGAGTACTGTCAACCATGCTATTTTCTTTTTTGTCGAGTTTTTGGCTATCGATACTTTGGGGCTTTCGACTAGTACTTTTGGGCCGATCATTAGAAGCATTTTTATCATTACTATATGATGATTTTTTCGATGCAGAGTCTCCGTTGGTGGAGCGCGAACGACGTTGGCCATCTTTAGAATCAGGTCTCGAAGAGCGCTTTCTACTCGAGCGAGCAGGCCTTTCTCCTTTTTGGGATGAGCCGCCTCTTCGTTTAGGGCGGCTCTCTTTCTTAGGCTTTGTTTTGCCAAACAGAATGCTCGAAAGCAATTCTAATATCTTTGATAAAATTCCTTTTTTTGAGGAAGCTCTTGATCTTGGTTTCTTCTTATTATGCTTTATACCGCTTACTAGTGGTTTTTCTGCATTTATTTTAGTCTGGTTACCTTCTTTTGCTACACGCGCCGACTCTTTCTCCATCTTCAGTCTATAGCCTTCACTTGTCCCTGACTTCGCCGCGTCCTGCTCTCTTTCTCTTTGCACTTCGAAGTGTGAAGGTTGTAAGTCGTCATTCGGTATCAATATTACTTTGACATTTTGTCGTGCTTCTATAGCGCTAACTTCGAGACGCTTTTCATTCACTAAAAACGTGGCGACTGCTATTGAAATATTGGCATACACCGTCGATGTGGATGCCTTCATCGCTTCCTCTTCGATAAGGCGCAGCACTCCTAATGCAGTTGATTTGATATTCCTAGTAGAGCCAATTCCATCGCAGTTGGTGCACATCTCGTAGCTTGACTCTGCCAAGGACGGACGTAGTCTTTGACGCGACATTTCTAATAGACCGAATCGAGAAATTTTACCTACTTGTATCCTAGCGCGATCAATCTTAACTGCTTCTTTAAGCCGATTTTCGACAGATCGTTGGTTTTTATTTGACAGCATGTCGATAAAATCAATGACTAACAATCCACCTAAATCTCTTAAACGCAATTGTCGTCCAACTTCTTCAGCGGCCTCTAAATTAGTTCTTAGTGCTGTTTCTTCGATATCACTTCCTTGAGTTGCTCTCGCCGAGTTTATATCAACGGTGGTTAATGCCTCCGTGGGTTCAATTACCAAAGAGCCGCCACTTGGAAGTCTGACTGTGCGACTAAAGGCAGTTTCTATTTGACTCTCAATCTGGTAGCGATTAAATAAGGGTACGCTATCTTCATACAGTTTTAACTTCGGCAAATTGTGAGGCATCACCTGTTCCATGAACTCATGTGCCTGGTCGTATAGAGTTTTATCATCCACTAATATTTCTAATATATCGGCGCGCAAGTAGTCACGTATTGCTCGAATAATTACGTTACTGTCTTGAAAAATCAGCACAGGCGCCTGCCTTTGAGCCGATGCATCATCGATGGCGGTCCAGATTTCATTTAAGTAGTCTAAATCCCACTGTAACTCTTCTGAGGTTTTGCCAACACCTGCGGTCCTAAGTATTACACCCATATCCTCGGGTATAGTTAGCTCCGCCATCGCCTCTTGAGCCTCGACACGATCCGTACCCTCAATTTGCCTAGAAACGCCCCCAGCACGAGGGTTGTTGGGCATCGCGACTAGGTATCGACCCGCCAGGCTGAGGAATGTCGTAAGGGCTGCCCCCTTATTGCCTCTTTCCTCTTTTTCAACCTGCACGATAAGCTCTTGCCCCTCTTTTAAAAGGCTTTTTATATTCGCTCTGTTGTTACCGGAGTGCTCAGTGGTCTTGAAGTACTTTCTAGATATTTCTTTTAAAGGAAGGAAGCCGTGACGGCTAGCACCAAAATCTACAAAAGCTGCCTCTAGACTAGGCTCAAGACGAGTAATCTTACCTTTATAAACATTAGATTTTTTTTGTTCTTTGCCTGTTGCTTCTATATCTAAGTCAGATAACCGCTGTCCATCAACTAGCGCTACTCGCAACTCTTCTGCTTGAGTAGCATTTATTAGCATTCTTTTCATTATTAATGTCCTGTATAAGAGGCGAACCACGATGGCACTGCATTACAGGAAACGAAAGATTTTCACCTGACATAACTACACTCCCATCGCGATTTTTTCGCCTTTCGCGTTAATTCCTAGGTTTTGCTATTAGGAAATAACACTATTTGTTTAATTCGTAGCGAGTCTGACAAGTGACTCCGCCACACTTAATCTTATCCTTCAGTCGTGAGGATCCTTAGTAAGAGAGCACTTTAAGCTGTGTCCGCATCCGGATTCATTATTCGCTGATTTCATTATAGCTTTCGAAACTGCTAATATAGCCTCCCGGCAAAATTGGACGATTTCATAAGAAAAAATAATTACTTATCCAACCATTGCGTCCGGAGTATAAATTCGTGCAAAAATGCTCACCCCTTCAGTGTAACAATCTTCGCAAAAACAATCAATTAGAATGGACACTAAAAAAAAATCTACGAACCTACAGAGTACTAAAGTTAAATTAACAAACGTCGACCACGAACATGTGGGTCGCCGATTAGATAATTTCCTGCAATCTAAATTAAAGAATGTTCCGAAAAGTCTAATTTATAAAGTCATACGTGATGGGCAAGTTCGCGTGAATGGTGGGCGGAAAAAACCCACCTATAGAGTAGCGTACGATGATACAGTGAGGATCCCTCCTATTCATATTAAGACTGATTTGAAAGGTGACGTACCTCAGAAGCGCTTAGAACAGATCAGTGAATCAATAATTTTTGAAAATGATCATTATTTGATTATCGACAAGCCTTGCGGACTTGCAGCGCATGGCGGAACTGGCCAGCATTATGGTGTAATCGAAATTCTGAGACGGTTAAGGCCATATGCCGCCAGGCTGGATTTAGCCCATAGGCTGGATAAAGAGACTTCGGGATGCCTACTAATTGCGAAAAGTTTGAGAGCCCTCCAAGAATTTCAACTTGCCAATGATGAGAATAGGGTAATTAAAAAATATAAAGCTTTATTGCTTGGTGATGTGCCATCTCATCTAACAAAAATCGAATCTAGACTTGATATACGCCGAGCTTCGAACGGACATAGGCAGGCGCGCGTATCTGAGGCAGGGAAATATGCGAGCACGATAATAGAGAAAAAAGAATCTTACGGCGGGAACACCTTAGCTTATTTGAAGCTAGAAACCGGAAGAATGCATCAAATCAGAGCGCACTGTTTGCATATCGGATTTCCTATTGCCGGCGATAGGGAATATGGAAGTACTGACGCCAATAAACATCTAAGAGAACGCGGTTTGTCGCGACTTTTTTTACACGCTTTTTACTTACGATTCAGGACTAGCCTATGCGACGTAGATATTTCAAGTCCTTTGCCAGCCGAATTGAAGGCGTTACTCACCAGCCTAAATTAACTATGATGGTCGAGGGTGATTAAGTTGCGCCGAAAGGGCGCATAAATATGAAAGGTAACAATGGAGGTTCTATGTATGGACTGGCATGATAGTGAGCGAGGTGCGGGTCGGCGTCCTACTGATTTCGAGCAGGGAGAATTATCTTCGGGTGAAGAGCTGAGATTAGTAAGTAAGATGTTTGCTAACTATATGGCGGAAAGAAAAAGAGCTCGCAGATGGGGCCTTTTCGTAAAGTTGATTGCGCTGACTTACGCTGGGATCTTGATATTAAATATTTCCGGAGTGCAGGTTCCGGCCAACGCTTTTAAGAATGATCGGATCGCGGCCGTGGTGGATGTAAATGGGATAATTGATTCGGAAGGCGTATCGAGTGCGGAAAATATTCTCAAAAATCTAGATGATGCTTTTAGGTACCCTAAAACCGTGGGGGTGATATTACGACTCAATACTCCGGGAGGAAGTCCTGTTCAATCGGGGCAAATATATGATGGAATTCTTCACTTAAAATCAGAGTTTCCTGATATTCCTATAATCGCGTTAATTGAGGATATATGCGCTTCAGGAGGCTATTATGTCGCTGTAGCCGCGGATTATATATATGCAAATAGAGCCAGTGTAGTAGGCTCTATCGGCGTTCGTATGGACAGCTTTGGATTTGGCGACGCAATTAAAAAGTTAGGTATTGAGAAACGTTCGATCACATCTGGAGATAACAAAAATTTTCTTGATCCATTCGAACCTGTGATCGAGGAGCATCAACTTCATGCGAAAGAGATGTTAAAAGAGATACACGAACAGTTTATAGATGTAGTCAAGAAAAATCGTTTTGAGAAATTACAAATTACTGAAGACGATAGACTTTTTTCAGGGCTAGTCTGGACTGGGGAGCGCAGCAAGGAACTAGGATTGATCGATGACTTGAGTTCATTAACTCAAATAGTTGACCATGTTCTTGAAGCTGATGATGTATTAAGTTTCACACGCGCTGATTACTCAATCGAGGGTATTTTAAATAAGGTAGCTTTCTCGTTATCTTCACATTTTAGATGAACTCACGACATAAAAGGCGCTGGGCTCTAACCACTGAGTTCACGCAAAAATCGGGAGGTTAACATTAAAGGTAGTCCTATAATTGCAGTCGGGTCGTCGGAGGAAAATTTTTCGATCAATGAAATTCCCAAGCCTTCGATTTTAAAGCCTCCGGCAGCATTTAATGCCATCTCGGAGTCTACGTAGAACTCTACTTCAGCACGGGTCAATGATCTAAATTTTAGCGTTGAAGTGACTATACTTTGTCGAATTTCCTGATCGTGAAGTCTAATGATAAATAGTCCTGTATAAAAGCATACAGTTTGTCCAGAGAAATCAAGTAATTGCGTAATATTTTTTTCTCGAGTCAATGGTTTTCCAATAGGCAGGCCATTGAACTCTCCGAGTTGATCGCTTCCTATTACGATTTCATTACTTTTTGCTCTTATGGCTAAGGCTTTTTCTTTAGATAAGCGCGTAACGGTATTCTTAACACTCTCGGAAGGGTGTCGAGTTTCATCAACGCATGGGTGGCACACTTTAAAAGGTAGGCCTAGCCTGCGTAGAAGCGCCTCACGATTAGGCGATGACGATGCGAGGACAACGTTAATTGATTCTGATTTGGTCATAATTTGTTCGTGATAACTACTGTGGTTTACTAACCCTATCCATCTTTACCGCTCCTGTAAAAAGTTTATAATAAGTCATGCACGCGATGCTTCCAAAGATGATTGACTATAATAAATATGTCTCGCGTGGGGGATTATTCACAGGAATACTTGAACGAAATTCATTTACTCGGCACAAAGGCATTTTTAGTTTAGTGAGCGATGTGTCGGTAAAGTTTTCTTTTGAACAGAATGAACACGGTGAAGTGACTCTAAATGCCAATGTGTCTGCTGCAGTCAGCGCTGAGTGCCAGCGCTGTTTAGAGTTGGTTGAGTTTGAGATCAGTAAATCTAGTGAATTTTCTATTTGTGAGAATGTCGATAAAAGCACTAAAAACTTATCCCTCGATGACAGTAGGGATATTTTTTATGCTAATAATGGTAAACTAGACGTTCTGGGGTTGGTCGAGGATGAACTTTTACTAGCTATTCCTATGATCCCCAAGCATGAAGATGTGAGCTCGTGTGGTGCTATCGACCACTATCCTTCTGGTGAAGAGATATCCGATGTTCGCAGACCATTTGCTCATTTGCGTGAGCTGATAGACACTGGCGATAAAAACTAACTTTAAAATGAGGCTTGAAAAATAATGGCGGTACAACAGAATAAATCAACTCCTTCAAGACGTGGCATGCGTAGATCGCATGACAGTCTTAAGAGCGCCTCACTATCCGAGGACCCAACGACGGGGGAAACTCATCGCCGTCATCATGTTGGAGCAGACGGCTACTATCGCGGAAAAAAAGTAGTTGATGTAAAAGATTAAATTAAAGCGATAAAGTTGCCTTATTTCGTGGGTGCCCCGCGGTGCTTCCTCTATCAGTGTTTGCGTAACACCATAAGTAGTATTAGGTGGACTAACAGGTGAGTATACGTCTTAGTGTCGATGGTATGAGCGGAGATTATGGTCCCTCGATAACTGTAGCTGCGACCACTCTTTCTCTAGACAAGTATTCAGATCTGGAAATTCAACTAGTAGGACAAGAGGAGGTAATGCTGCCTTTCTACCGTTCGTCTAAGTACAGAGGTAGTAGCCGTTTAGAGTTGAAAAAGGCTAGTGAGGTCGTATTGATGGATGAGAAGCCCGCTGCAGCGCTGCGTAATAAGCGTGATTCGTCTATGCGAGTGGCTTTGGATCTTGTTAAGAACGGCGAATGTGATGCTTGCGTGAGTGCCGGAAATACTGGTGCGTTGATGGCAATTGCGAGATTCGTACTTCATATGTTACCAGGTCTAGACAGACCCGCGATTTGCTCCGAAATGCCGAGTAACAA
>Ga0315331_10003878_pt1 | contig 11307 bp, 10 predicted proteins | sample M160m34915metaG_FD_203456 | JGI IMG/M metagenome (GOLD analysis project Ga0315331, IMG submission 203456) | Ammonia-oxidizing marine archaeal communities from Monterey Bay, California, United States - M1 60m 34915 | ecosystem: Environmental > Aquatic > Marine > Intertidal zone | place: USA... | reverse complement strand
TACCGAATGTTTTTCTTACGGTTAACCAAGTGGTTCTAGGTTGAGCCAAACTTCGCACATTGCGTTGTGAATTTGTGCCAAATAAATCGGTATAGCTATTGGCATTTGTATTCACAAAGCTATAGGTGGCTTGATCGAAAACATTGTCTATATACAGTGTCACATTCCAACCATCTCCAAGATTATCTAACCCAATAGAGAAATTACTATTATTGTGCGATGGTGAAATACCGTTTGTATCATTATCAATAATATTACCGGTTCTATTCCAGGATTCCGATTGATAGCTGATGCTGTAATAAACCCATAAATCTCCACCAGCGACATCTGGTTTTTCATAGGTAATGCCAATATAACCTGATCTATCAGGAGAGTTGGGCATCACCATATTATTGCGATACACATCACCTGCAGGCGAGACATATTCTTGTGTGAATTTTGCATCATTGAATATTGCGCTACCACTGATATTAAGGTTTTCTGTAATCTGATACTTAATATCCAATTCAAGTCCAGATGATTCAGCTGTTTCTGCGTTTACAGTTCCGCCTACCCACCATGGACCAACTCCGCCCCAATGAGCTATTTGCATATCTGACCATTCCATCAGGAAGTATTGAGCATTAAATTGCAATCGGTTATCCATCCAATTACTTTTAATTCCAACTTCATAATTATCCATATAGTCGGCATCAAATGTTTCCCCAACCTCACCGGTAGCCGCTGCACGGGGCGAATTAGTACCACCTATTCTGAAGCCTTGACTAAATAATGCATACACCATTTTATCGTCATCAATGTTATATGTGGCACTGAGCTTATAGAGAGTATCATCGGATTTACCTTCGCTATAAATGCTTCCGTTCGCTTCAATACCACCACCCGCAAATGGAGGCAGTCCCTCTGGGAACGCATCCCTATTGCGTGTCTCACGCTCAAATTCCGACCAACGCATTCCTGCACCTAGAGTTAGCTGGTCAGTCACGTCGTAACTGAATTCACCAAACAAGGCTGTTTGCTCAACGGAACGTTTGAACGTATCTGTATAACTCAGTGTCGTGTTGATGGGGCAGCTTACAAAGTCATAATAATTTGCATAGTAACAAGCCCAATAATTCGCATAATAAGCAGCATTAGTAGACATGTAGTCAGGGACCTCAGTGCCATAATACCATTCATCATAAACGTCTTCCCAATAGCCACCCACCATCCATTGAAGCTTGCTTTCTCCCTTGGATACCAAGCGAACCTCTGCTGCTTGTCGTTCTTGATATTGATCATTAAAAGTCAATGCAAGGGCATAACCAGTGTCATATAGACCATAGCCATAATATGCATCTTTCCATTGAGTATAGGCATGATTGTCCCACTCATAAACTATGTCTCGATCATAATCTGTCAAAGTGGCTGATAGGTCAGCAAAGCCCAGATCGCCTTTAAATGTCAAAGCAGAAGATTGCCAATCATCATCTCGCATTTCCTTTATAAAGCGAGTTATTTTATAGTCACCAATGCTTGGATCCGTATCCCAGCTGCCTTCAAGTTCACTGTTTTCAGTTACATGACTCAGTAATGCCGACCAATCCTCAGAAATGTTCCATAATAAAGCAACTCTTCCACCAGTTACATCATAGGTGTTAAAGTCATCTTCAACGATATCTGCATTGTCATAGCTTCCACTGAAGCTACTGCCTAGAACATTATCAACATAACCTCCATCGCTGGAGCTGTAACCCACCACTCGCATGCTTAAAACATCATCGACTAATGGGATATTCATATATCCATTGACATCGTAGCTGCTATCGCCATTTTTTATGGCTCCATAAGACGTTTCAACCTGACCATAATATCCACTGTGATCTGGTTTGTTGGTGATCATACGGAGCGTTCCTGATTGAGATGTAGAGCCAAACAGAGTCCCTTGAGGTCCAGGCAATGCTTCAACTCTTTGCAAATCGATAGCTCTAACACTGACTTGTTGTGAGCTGGTGGTCATTGGTTGTTCATCTAAATATAAAGCTACAGTACTATCGACATACCATGTATATGCATCCTGTGAAATGCCTCGCATTACTAAATCATTTTGGCCGGGACGTTCAGCAGTAAGGACTACGCTTGGCAAAGCCTTCACATAGTCAGCCATACTTTTGATTCCCATCTTCTCCATATCTTCAGTCGATAGAGCCATGATCGCTTGACCAACGTCCTGAAGATTTAGCTCACGTTTTGTGGCGGTTACTATGATTTCTTCAAGTGCAGCGTTATTTGACTCTTGAGCCAAGCTGTCTTGAAAAGTCATCGCTGGGATAGATAGTGCTGCTGCAACAGCAGATGCTACTGCTTTATTGGGTTGTTTATTGCTCATTTATTCCCCTCATTTAAATAAAAATAAACTTCATCTACTACGATGCCAAAGTCAGAAAAGGATTTCAAACTATATGATGTTTATTTTTAAATCTAAGTCAATTGCTTAAGGATATTTACGGATTCTGATATAAATAATCAATGGACAAAAAAGAAAAAACTAAGAATGGCCTATACGAGTACTTTTATGAAGGTGATCACTCAGATCAGATTAAATGGAGGGGGGAATATAAAGACGGCTTAAAACATGGTTTGGTAGAAGCGTTTCACCGGAAGAATGGCTATTTGATTCGAAAAGAATTATGGAAAGAGGGAAAAGAAGAGGGCACATGGGAACAATTTGATGAGGACACAGGGAAGCTGACTAGTAAAGGGATATTTGTTAATGGCCAACAAAAAAGTGCTGAGTGGTTTTTTGAAAATGGTCAGTTGGAAATAAGAGGGGAATTTAAAAATAACATCCAAGACGGTATTTGGGAGTATTTTTATGAGAGTGGCCAATTAGCTTATAAGGGCGAATTTACGAAAGGTAAAGAAAATGGATTATGGCAGGGATTTCATGATAACGGTGTGTTGCTTTATTCTGGGCATATGTCAAATGGTCAATCCGAGGGACTTTTCGAGTGGTTCCATGACAATGGACAATTGGAACGTCGTGGTCATCACAAAAATGGCAAGCTTACGGGTCATTGGGAATACTATGATAGAGATGGTCAGGTGATAGAGGTAAAAGCATTCAAAAACGGAACAGAGACGGATGTTAAATGAGCCTACTTGAAGAACATCAATTTGATTGCCCAAACTGCGGTGAGGAGGTCACTATTGTTGTTGATAAATCAATTATTGAGCAACAATATGTAGAAGATTGTTTTGTTTGTTGCTCTCCGATAATTATAACAGTGAATCAAGAAAATGAATTTCAGAAAGTTTCATGCACCAATGAAACTGATTTATATTAATAAATAGATATTTAATAAACTAAAGCGTCTTCACTCATGCTTTTAGTAATCACCATTTTGTTGTATCACTGCATTGTTTTATAAGTGAGCTTTTCTCAGACCATGTGGATGCTTCTCCATATGCATCTTCAAAAGACCCAACCATATCTCTTTTGCAGTTCTGATACGGGGATATAAACATGTATACAGCAATCATTGAAATTGCCACAGAAAATATCAGCATTAGTTTGCTAAGAAGAGCTTTGTCAATCATCAGTCCTTACTATAAATCAAGCAATACAGAGCAAGATTTTGTTTTTCTGCTGTTTGCTTGTTTACACTTCTTACCACTTGAATCCTTTGCACATGTCTTCACAGCTTTTTTAGTATCTGAGGAGCATTTCTTTACAGCTTTTGAAGAATTTCTACCTTCGATCTTGTATGCGATATCAGCGACATTGATCGGTGAATTGGAAACAACCACCTCTCCAATTGAAAAAGATTTTCTGACATCGGTAACAACTATAACGGCAGTTGTGGTTTCTTCTGCCCCCAATACTTCACCAGTATCAGGATCGAGAAAGCCTTCACCAATTTCCTTGATTGTAAGTGGCTGACCCGATTGAAGTGATCCCTCACCATAATTCAGGTATACCTGGCCTTTGCTCACTCTAGCTACTTTAATCGGAAAGATGGCAGTCGTTAATTTGTTTGCAATATCATCGGATGTTTCTTCGCCCATGATATTGATGTTTGCAAGGCTAATACCTGAACAAGGATCTGATTCATCGAATACGGTATTCAGCACCGCTTCTACAAATACAGATTCAGATAATCTAATTTCACCAGTGTTTACATCAACGACTCTGACATTCATGCTTAATGAGGCATCACATGAGAATGCTATCAGTGCATTCTTCCTTTCAAGGGTAATGTTTGAAACGCTTCCGTATACCAAGTAGTCGACACCACTGAAACCTGAGAGATCTGATCTCCCATCGGTCATTCCACTCATTGACAATCCTCTTTCTTGAAGAAGTGCATCCAGCCTAGTTCTTTCCATCATTGTGTATTTATTTGTTTTTTGGAGTGCGTTTTCTAACGCCAATTGGATGCTGAGAGTATTAAATCCTCCAACCGCTGATGTTATTTCTCCAACTGCAATTACAGGTTTGCCTTGAGAATATACTGTCGTGCTCAATAATAGGCATGCCATTAGTAATAACTTTCTCATATTTTTCTCCCCTTTCTTTCTCTTTGTTTTTTATTCTTAGAGCTTGAATCTTCCAAAATCATTTTGGCAACCGATCCCACAGTAAATTCAGTGTCCTCTTTTGTTATTTTTGCTATTGATAGGTTTGAGTCTGCTGAAACTATTTCAATTTCACCTAGTACTTTTTGTCGGCTCCCTAGACTTAGACCGGTGTCCTGATCAATGATTTCTCTTCCTTCCTGAATTACTCTTAGTCGATCGCCAACAGAGAGTATCGAATCTCCATAGTTCAGGTAGATCTCATCATTAAAAATATCAACCACTCGAATTGGAAATATGCTTTCAGCTAGAAGAGCTGCTGTTCGTTTCGCTACAATTCTTTGTGCTTCAACGAGCCCATTATTATCAACTTCTACGTTTGTAAACCCTTTGGTTGCAACACCAGAACCAGTTTCAATAACGGCCACAATAGATTCAGCTCTCCTGATTTCACCGGATAAAGCATCGACAATCTTGACATCAACACCGAATCTATTGGTAACTTTTATTGTTGCAAATCCTCCTGTACTCAGTTCTTTTGCTTCAGATGACATATCTGTGATTGCACCATAGACAAGGTAATCTACCCCATCAATTTTGATCTGTGTATTGTTACCCGACAGCGACTCCTGCAATCCTTGCTCTCTGAGCACTTCTTCAAGCTTATTTCTTTCATACACTCTGAATCTCCCAACTTTAATCAGTTGAGTTTCGAGCATGGCTTCATAATTATCTACATTTGCTGAAGGCCTTCTATACCTATCGTTTTGAAATGTCTGCTCAAATTGAGATACAGCAACTATTGGTAAGTTTTCCTGAGATATAAGATTGTTGGTGAATAAGAAGAAAATTAAAAATAAATATTTTTTCATATTGCATAAGCCCCTAATTAGCGTTTGGACAATATAACAGTAATATCAACACTCTATCAAGCCGGTCATTTAGCCTGATCTTTGTATGGATCCTTTTAATAAGCGATATTGGTATACTTCAGCTATAATCTAAGCATGAAAAACCTATTAATCAGCGCATCTTTACTTTTTATTCTTAGCGGATGCGCTAACGATCAAAAGAGTACTCCAGAAGAAAACAATGCAAAAGAATTTCTATTGGAATATGAAGAGAAGGCCACTGAAGAAGCGCCTATCGTTTCTTCAGCTTTTTGGATAGCGTCAAACTTCATCAATCATGATTCACAAGTCATTGCTGCAGATTTTTCAAAAAGATACACATTAGAAGCTTTGGAGGCTGCTAGAAGAGCCGCAACATTTGATGATTTAGACCTTGAGCCCTTAGATCGAAGAGCCCTCAATCTAATAAAGAATGGCTTTGTTATGCCACCTCCGCTTGATGAAGAGCTTGCCGGTGAGCTTTCTCAAATCATGACTGAATTAGAAGCTATGTATGGCACTGGACAGCATTGCTTTACTGATAATGAATGCTATGACTTAGAGGCTTTTGAGACAATTATTGATAACTCAAGAGATCCCCAAGAGCTCCTTAGAGCTTGGAATGGCTGGAGAGAAATCAGTAAACCCATGAAGAATAAATATCTCAGAATGGTCGAGATTGGCAATGAAGGATCAAACGACCTTGGATTTAATGGACTCTCAGACCTTTGGTTCAGTAAATACGACATGAATAACGAAGAGTTTTCTGTGCTCGTTGATCAAGTCTATGAAGATATGCGCCCACTGTATGAAGGCCTTCAATGTCATGTCAGGGCGAAACTGAATGATTACTATGGCGACGATATTGTTCAACTTGATCAACCAATACCGGCTCATTTGCTAGGCAACATGTGGGCTCAATCATGGGGCAATATTTCAGATATTGTTTACGACTTTGATCAAACCAGCTCAATTGATCTCACACAAATCATTCTTGATAGAGAGATCTCTGAAGTAGAGATGGTAGAAATAGCTGAATCCTTCTTCTTATCATTGGGCTTTGATCCTCTTCCAGATACTTTCTGGGAACGATCTTTATTTACCAAGCCAAAAGATCGAAATGTTGTCTGTCATGCAAGTGCTTGGGACATAGACAGCCAAAAGCAGGATCTTCGGATCAAAATGTGTATTGAAAAGAATGAAGAAGATTTCATTACAATTCATCATGAGCTGGGTCATATTTTTTATTATCAGGCATATGCAGATCTACCAGAAATTTTTCAAAGCGGTGCAAATGATGGGTTTCACGAAGCGGTCGGTGATTTGCTTTCTCTTTCAATTACACCGAGTTATTTAAAGAACATTGGATTTATTTCAGAGCAAGAGGCTGAACGAAGCAAAGAAAATGCATTAGGCTTACTCATGAAACAAGCATTAGAAGGCGTTGTGGCAGTGCCATGGACTCTCATGCTCGATAAATGGAGAATGGCTGTTTTTGATGGAAGTCTAAATGAAGAAGAGTTAAACGATTACTGGTGGGAGCTGAGGGAAAAATATCAAGGCGTAGCATCACCTATTGACAGACCGTATGATGCATTTGATCCCGGTGCAAAATACCACATTCCAGGAAATACTCCCTACACGCGATATTATCTTGCCAGAGTTTTGCAATATCAATTTCACGAAGCATTGTGTGAAAGCATGAGTTTTGAAGGAGATCTTCATGAGTGTTCAATTTATTCAAATGATGAGGCTGGCTTAAGATTAAGAAACATGCTTGCCATGGGGCAGAGTCAACCTTGGCCAGATGCACTTGAGACGATTACTGGCCAGAGAACGCTTAGTGGAAAATCTTTATTGAACTACTATGCACCCCTTAAGGAATGGTTGGATGAACAAAACAGGAATAGGGCATGCGGTTGGTAAATTACTTAAAAAAAGAATTCCACATCATACTGATTGCTAGCTGCATAGGATTTACAGCCACTGTCTTCTCAGAAGTCATTATCATTCCCCCATCAGAAAACTCTCAAGAACGTCTTCAGGAAGCCTTAATCCTTGCAAATCCGGGAGACATTCTTCAGTTGACATCTGGTGTATACAGTCTTGAAGACAGCCTTTCTTTAGATATTGATAACATCACCATTAATGGCGATGGACACGAATACACAATCCTTGATTTTTCTAATCAAAAATCAGGCGCACAAGGTCTTTTGGTTACTTCCGATAATGTCACATTGAAAGACTTTGCTGTACTCGATGCCAAGGGGGATGCAATCAAAGTAAAAGGCAGTGATGGTATTTCTTTCATTAACGTTAGAACCGAGTGGTCGGGTGGCCCTAAACCAACGAATGGTGCATATGGGTTATACCCAGTTGAATCAAAAAATGTACTTATAGATGGTTGCATTGCAATTGGGGCCTCGGACGCTGGAATCTATGTTGGTCAGTCTGAGAATATTATCGTCAGGAACTCAATTGCAAAATTTAATGTTGCAGGAATTGAGATCGAAAATTCATATTATGCAGATGTTTATGCAAATACTGCTGTTGATAACACAGGAGGCATTCTAGTCTTTGATCTACCGGGTTTACCCCAACAGGGCGGTCACGATGTCAGAGTGTTTGGCAATCTGATAAAGGATAACAATACAGATAATTTTGCACCTGAAGGAAATATTGTTGGTGAGGTTCCTAGAGGCACAGGGATTATCATCATGGCAAATTCGAATATTGAAATCTTTGACAATGAAATTCAAGATCATGAGACCATAGGGATTGCTATAGTGAGCTACATCAGTGATGACTCAGTGGACTTTAGTGGCACTGATTATTACCCTCATCCTAAGTCTGTACAAATTCATGATAATTCAATCAGTCAATCTGGATATAACCCAGATTTGGATAAAGACATCGCATCTATTCTTTTCGATATTTCAGAAGGAACAATGCCGGATATTTTCTGGGATGGTGTTTTGCCATTTAGGCAAATTGTTTTCGGTCAGCCAGATGCAGAAAAATTGATTCTTAAAAACAATGGGAGCATAAATTTTGCTGTCATGAATCCAATAAGATATATGCTTTCACTCCCTAACCAGCTCAACCGTGATCAGTCTGAATACACGAAAGATATTCAACCATTGTCACCGGTTATCATCGATTAATGAAACATAGGCCGCTGTTTTTTTTTATTCTTCTATTCATTTCCAGTAAGACATTGGCTGTCAATGATCATCTAATTCTTTCAGATGATGCTCCTAAAAGATTGTCGGAATATAATTTCTTTTTAGACCCTATTAAACAATTACCCAATGAACATGTAGTTCCATATGATCTAATCACAGCACTTTTTTCAGATTACACGGATAAACATCGTTTTGTGTACGTTCCTAATGGGATGACGGCAGAATATAACAATGAAGAAGTGTTTGATTTTCCTATTGGCGCAGCACTGATTAAAACTTTCTCTTATCAAGAAGCAGATGGCGGTCAACTTCTTTTGGAGACTCGTTTGTTGCTACACAAACATGATGGTTGGGATGCGCTGACCTATGTTTGGGATATCAATAGGGGTGATGCTTACCTTGCCTTAGGAGGAAAGACTATCGATGTAAGAAATGTCATTACACCTTCTGATTCAGACTATATTCGTTATAGAGCGCCCAACAAGAATCAATGCAAGGAGTGTCATTTAAAGAATGATGCAGTCGAACCCATTGGACCCAAACCCAGAAATATCAATAAACTGTTTGTTTACAAGGATGACTTAGAAAGAAATCAGATTGATCATTGGACTGCAATAGAAATATTGCAAGAAAAGAATTATTCATATGATCGAATGGTCAATGCATTTGACAATAGCTATGATCTAAACCTAAGAGCCAGATCATATCTGGACATCAATTGTGGTCACTGTCATTCTCCAGAAGGTTCGGCAAGTTCATCAGGATTGTATTTGTCAGTTGACGATCAAGATTTTGGTGTTTTTAAGAAGCCTGTCGCAGCGGGAAGAGGGAGCGGCGGTTTGAGTTACTCCATTGTTCCTGGATATCCAGAGCAATCGATACTCTTATATCGCATGTTATCAAACGAGCCAGATGTCATGATGCCTGAATCAGGGCGAACAATGATGCATGAAGAAGCTATTGAGCTTGTAAGTGAATGGATCACTGAGATGAAATGACAGATAATAAGAAGAAGATAAAAACCAGAAAAAGATCGCCCGCTCATGCCATTTCAAAAATTCATGAAGCCAGAAAGAAATACAAAAGAAAGAATCAAAAAAAAGAGATTAAAAATTTAATAAAGGAGGAGGAGTGAGTCAAATTTTAAAGACATCATTGATCATTGGGTTTGGCGGCTTTATTGGAACTGTCTGCCGTTACTTGGTTGTTTCCTTATTTGATAAATCATCATTTCCTTATGGAACAGTCGTTGTCAACCTGGTCGGCTGTTTCTTAATCGGTCTTGTATCAGGTTATTTCTCACAAAAAATGGGTGATCAAACTCAACTCTTCTTTTTTCTCACCATTGGCTGCTTAGGAGGCTTCACAACATTCTCTGCAATTGCTATGGATTCTCAGGTTTTTATCCAAAACGGAGAGTTTATTAGGATGCTTGCCTATATTGCTTTTCAAACCTTATTGGGGATTGCTCTTTGCATGATTGGTTACAATCTTTTTAAGCAATGAAATGATTGATCAAAAGAGGACCGTTTTAATCACTGGTGCATCAGCAGGCATTGGAAAATCATTTGCTGAAGTCTTCTTTGATAGTGGATTTAATCTGGTTCTTACTGCAAGAAGAACAAAGAAATTAGAGGCTATAAAGCAGGAACTCCTTAAGTCATCTTCAAATCAAAGCATACATATCATCTCTTCAGATCTAAGTGATATTAATGCACCCCAAGAGATCTTTAATTTTTGTTGCGAGCAAAATATTCGTATTGATGCACTGGTGAATAATGCGGGCTATGGTAATCCAGAATCATTTGAAAAGATTCCGTGGGATTCTCATGCAGCTTTCCTTCAGGTCATGGTTACTGCTGTCACTGAGTTGATCCATTTGTTTCTTCCTGACATGATTAAAAACCAATACGGAAGAATCATTAATGTTGCATCTTTAGCACCGTATATACCTCCCGCTGATAGAGGAGGGCTTTATAGTCCAGTTAAAATATATCAAATCAAGCTTTCGCAAGGGATCCATTTTGAATACATGGATCAAAACATTTTTTGCACAGCAGTTTGTCCAGGTCTGACTCGAAGCGAGTTTCACATTGCAGCAAATATGCCAGAAGTTGCAAATACACCTAGTTTCCTATGGATGACTTCAGAAAGAGTAGCTGAGCAAGGATACCAAGCAGTAATGAGTGGAAAAAGTATAATAATTAATGGTTGGTTGAATAGGTTTTTTGCATTAATCTCAAAAAGTATTCCTATGAAAATAACCAAAAGGATAGGTAAATATTTAACCAAAAAAAGACTTAAGTGAGCAAAAAAATGAACACAAGAAAATTTGCATTTATTATTCCAGTATTGATCACAGTTTATTCATTCCATGTATTGGCTCAAGAAATCGATGATGAGCCCGATCCATTTGATATTCCAATCACAGATTCCCCGATTCAATCTGATGATATACCCATGGATCTTGAAGAGGATTATCGTGAAGATACCCTTGGAGATGAAAGAACAAATAAAAAAGAAAAGAAAGAAAAGATTTACATCAAAGGCAAAGCAACGGTTGTCGATGGAGACACCATCACCATCAATAACACAAAAATTCGATTCAGTGGAATTGATGCTCCAGAATCATACTTCTATGGATTGACCCAGTACTGTGAAAAACCCAATGGGAA
>Ga0315331_10003877_pt1 | contig 11309 bp, 8 predicted proteins | sample M160m34915metaG_FD_203456 | JGI IMG/M metagenome (GOLD analysis project Ga0315331, IMG submission 203456) | Ammonia-oxidizing marine archaeal communities from Monterey Bay, California, United States - M1 60m 34915 | ecosystem: Environmental > Aquatic > Marine > Intertidal zone | place: USA... | reverse complement strand
GGCCTCGCCGGGATCCACTCGCAGTACCAGTGCCTGGCCGGGCTTCACGTCGAAATGGCCGATCGAGTAGGCCATCGTGACGAGCTTTCCGTGCTCGCCACTGATCACGGGTTCGGGAAAATGGTTGGCCGGTTGGGCCATCGGTGCCTCGGTCAGCCGGATCGCTTCGGCGAACCATTTCTCGACGCGCTGGGTCGCCCGCGCGATGAAGGTCGGGTCATCGACTTCTCGGGGCCCCCCCCGATCGACGCGGTTCTCGATCGTGAGGCGACTGGGCGCTTCGACGGCCCAGTCCGCGAGCGTCTCGCGCAGCAGCAGCATTTCGGCGTCCGGGGTGAGGCGCACGAAATGGTCGCATTCCGGTCCGGGCTCGGGCCCGAAATGCACACGGAAGCGGCTCCCCGGTGCGATCCCGAGATCCTCCCGCGTGAGGTGGCCGAGGGTGTGCCAGGCACGGGTGAGGGCCGAGCACTCGAAGATGGTCGCCGGATGGGCGCTGGCCTCTCCCTCGAGGATGAAATCCGAATGCTCGTCGAGGGGAACGAGCCGGTAGAACGTATCGGGGTTGTCATGCAGCCCCCGATTGCCTGGAATCCAGCGGGGGCCAACCTCGCGTGGTGCGCGCATGATGAGGCGAGGCAGGTCCTCTCCTGTCCTCGCATCGACGAGGCCGATCAGGGCGTTCAGCGTGATCTCTTCCGCGATCGCCGGTAGCCGCTCGAGACTGCGGGCGTCGGCATCGGGAAAGGCCGCGCGGAGCGCTTGATCACCGGCCTGTCGTGCGACGCGAATTTCCGGTCGCTCTGCGAGCTCCAGCGTATGTTCTTCGAGGGCGTGCTGAACGGCCGCCGAGTGGGCGCGGGGGGAGGGCTGCATCGGGCGATGATAACGCTCCCAGATCGATCAGGGATGACGCTCGCTCAATGATTTGCGGACGTCTGCTCAGCCAGGCGACGTCGATACCCCTCGGCGGTCGATCGATAGGTGTCGAGCGTCGTTTGGGCGGCGCCACGCCGGACCAGGAGGCTCAGGGCACGCTGTTGAATGGAGAGCGCGCGCGCGGGGTCGCCTGCCGCGGCATGTGCCGCAGCCAGGGTGTCGAGCTGATTCGGATCGCTTTGCCCCGCTCCTAACTCGATGAGTCGCGTCGCGTAGATGAGCGCGCGCTTCCCGTCCCCTCCCTCCGGTGTGGGGGTCGTCGCGAGCGTCCACGCGAGTTCGTTGAGATAGGTCGCCGAGTCGGGACAAGACTCGAGAGCACGTTCCAGCGTGAGAATCCGCTCCGCGGAGCGGCCGAAGCGGTCTAGGGCGCGTGCACGGTCCAGTCGGACTTCATTGCAGGGATCCGTGCTCATCGCCAACGCTCGGTCGAAGAATCCGAGCGCACGATCCAGGTCGCCGGCGCCCGCATGCGCCTCGGCCAGCATGGCGAGTACCGTGGCGCTCTCGGGATAGGTCTGGGCAAGCGGGGCGAGCCTCGAGATCGCTCGTGACCAGCGTCGAGCGGCGATGGATCCTTTGGCGCGCGAGAGCAGATCGGCCGCCTGTGCGAGGCCTTCGGGCGACGGACCCAGCGGAAGGAGGAGGCCGATTTCGTCGTCCAGTTGGGTATTCTCCGCCGGGATCACGTAGCCGAGAGCCTCGAGACGAGCGAGATTCGGATCACCCGCCCCTGAGTCGCTCGGAGCCGCGGTCTCAGCTCGAGTTTTCGTCGTTTTCAGGAGCCCCCGTAATCGAGCTTCGAGTTCCGCGCTCACCTGGGGTTCGTTCGCAATCAAGTCGTGGGACTCGGCCGGATCCGCCTCGAGGTCATAAAGCTCGGGCTTGGCGGAGTGAATGTATTTCCAGCGCCCCTGGCGGAGCAGCCGGATCGGAGTGGTCCCGAAGATCCGATATAGATCGAGTGTTTCTCCGTAGGCCAGCCCCGACGCGACCCCATCGGGCGTCGCGAGGGCCGCGACCAGGGATCGCCCGTGCAGACCCTCCGGAAGGGTGCGTCCCATCAAGTCGAGCACCGTCGGAAGGATGTCCACGGTGCGCGCGTTTCCCGCGACGCGTCGACCTCGAGGGAGCGACGGGGGGCCCCAGAGGAGGAGTGGAACGCGCATGGTCGAGTCGTAGACAAAATAGCTATGCGTGGGTTCGTCATGCTCTCCGAGGCCTTCGCCGTGGTCGCTGGTGATGACGACGAGGGTTCGCTCACGGAGCCCCGACTCCTCGAGCGCGTCCAAGATGCGTCCAAGGGAACGGTCCAGAGCGTGCACCTGCGCGAGATAGGGGGCATCGGGAAAGAGCGCCCGATCCTCGGGCCGCTCGAGATAGGGCAGGTGAGCATCGAAATAGTGGAGCCAAAGAAAGAAGGGCTCGTCCTGCCAGCGCTCGATCGTCTCCAAGCCGCGTGCGGTCACGTTTTCGGCGATCCGCCGCATTCCAGCTGCGGGAGGGAGGCTCTCGGAGCTTGCTTGCGGTGGGTTCGAGAGGGCTCGATCTCCCGGCTCGAAACCCTGGGCAATCCGAGTCGACGCGTGGAGTACCGGAGCGGCGATCTCCGCGGCGGTGCGATGCCCCGCCGCCGCGAGGATCTCTGCGAGGGTTTCGTTCTCGAGCGCCAAAGGGGAACCGTAATTGGCACGGGCCCCGTGCGCGAAGGGGTAGAGGCCTGTCATGATGCTGGCGTGAGAGGCGAGCGTATGCGGCGCGGCGCTCGTGACGTGTTCAAAGAGCACGCCCTCTGCCGCCACCCGATCAAGCACCGGCGTCGTGGGACTCGGCTGACCGTAGGCTCCGAGTGCATCGGCACGCACGGTATCGAGCGTGATCAGCAGGACATTCCAGTCGGTCGGTGCGACGTCTGCCCGGCAGCCCACAAGGAAGAGAAACGACAGCAGCCACGAAGCATGCCAGGGGCTCCGTGACCATCGCGGCGAGGCGGCTGGCAAGGGATGCCTCAGCCTTCGTCCCGCGAAGCGAAGACCGCCTTCGCCGTGCGCATGCCCTCGACCGCCACGGGCCAGCCTCCATACACGGCCATGTGCATGATGGCTTCGCAGACCTCGTGTCGACTGAGCCCGTTGTCGAGACCGAGCCCGATATGGATTTCGAGCTCATGGGGTCGGTCCAGAGCCGTCAGCGCGGCGATCGTGATCAGGCTGCGTTCGCGCGGGGGGAGTCCGTCTCGGCTCCATAGGCCGCCCATCACGGTATCCGCCGTGAAGGCGGCGAAGTCGTCCCGGATCTCCTCCGGGAGCGGGAGCGCTCCTGCGATTTGCGCGACGACCGTCGCTCTTTCTTCGTCGTTCATCGTGTGGCTCCTGTCCCGGCCGCGGTGTTCCGCGGCGTGGGCGATCATGATGTGGTGTACTCGAAAGCATGAAGATCGCGAACCCCGAGGACCGCCGCACCACCCCGCAACGCCTGTGGGTGCTGCTGATGGGAATGATCCTCAGCGTGGCGTGTGCCACGGGGTCGAGCGGTCCTTCCCCGACTCATTCGACCTCGCTCGAGCTCGAGATCAGCTCCGACTGGCCGGCTCTCGCGCCTGGCGTGACCACGGGCGAGACCAGCGGCGTCGGGATCGACTCGCACGGCCACGTGTTCGTTTTTCATCGCGGTGAGGGCCCCTCGATTCTCGGGCTCTCCGCGGAAGAAGGCACGGTGATCGTCCGCTTCGGCGAGGGACTCTTCGAGAACGCCCACGGCCTGGCGATCGGTCCAGACGACGCGATCTGGGTAACCGATACCCGGCGCCATCAGGTTTTGCGCTTCTCGCACGCGGGCGTGCTCGAGCTGGCGCTGGGCGAGCGGGGCGTCGCCGGCACGGATCTCCGCCATTTCGATCAGCCGACCGACGTCGCGGTGACGCCAGAGGGCGAGATCTACGTGAGCGACGGCTACGGGAATAATCGCGTCGTCAAGTTCGCGGCCGACGGCACGCCGCTGTTGGAGTGGGGCCGCAAGGGCGCTCGGCCAGGCGAGTTCAACCTGCCCCACGGCATCACGTTGGACGAGGCAGGCCGGGTCTACGTGGCGGATCGATCGAACCAGCGAGTCCAGATCTTCGAGGGCGACGGGACTTTCGTGAGCGCCTGGGGAGAGGCGGTTTTCGGCCCCGGCTCCCGGCCCTGGGGCCTCGAATTCGCGCACGAGCGGCTCTACGTGATCGACGGCGGCAACATGAACCCGCTCAGCGAGGATTATGCGCGGATTTCCGTGCTCGATCTAGAGGGGCGCGTCCTCAGCCAGTGGAGCCAATACGGCGAGCAGCCCGGATCGCTCTCTTGGGGACACGACCTGGCGGTGGGCCCCGACGGTGCCGTCTATACCGCCGAGGTCCGCCACGCGAATCGCGCCCAGAAATTCCGAGTCCCGTCTCGACGCGCGGAACCGGAGGGCCCTTAGTCCGGCAGGCGGAGCGCCACGAGTTCGCCGGGATGGTTCGGCCCCCCGACGGCGAGCACGAGGTATTGCCGCCCGTCCAGGGCATAGGTCATCGGCACACCGGTCTGGTTCGCGGGCAGCTCGAGCTCCGCCAGGACCTGTCCCGTCGCCTTGTCGTGGGCTCTTAACATGGGTCCGCCGCCGCCGGGCAGTCCGTACATGCCCCCGCCTTCTCCCGCGACCAGCATCGTCTTCGTGACGAGCAGTCCCGCTCGGTCGGGTCGGCCCGTGCGCCCGAGCTCGATGCCCTCGAGCGCGGGATGCTGAGCGACGAATGGGTGTGGCTCCCCGTTCGGCACCATCCAGGCGTGTTCGCCGAGTTTGAGGTCGATCGCCGTGATCCGTCCCCAAGGCGGCTTGAACAGGGGTAGGGTGCCTCCGCCGGGCGCCAGCCCCGGCATGGGGTAGCCGAGGAGCACGATGGGAATCGGCGACAAGGTCGGGTCCGAGCCGAGCCCGATCAGGCCCGGGGAAGTCGAGGAGCCGACGTAGAGCGTCCCGGTCTCGGGGTCGACTGCGCCCCCGGGCCAGTTTGCGCCGCCCACCGTGCCCGGGCGCATGAGGGTTCCCAGCTTGCCGCCTTCGCCGCGCAGGATGCCTGGGGTGTAGAGCGGTCCCACCCGGTACGAGGCGAGGATCTCGAGCGCCTCGGCGCGCAGCGCGGGCGTGAAGTCGATGACATCCTCCTCGCGCACGCCCTGGGGTTCGAAGGGGGGAGGACGAGTCGGAAAGGGCTGGGTCGGTGAGAGCTGCTCGCCCAGCACCGTACTGGGCGCGACGGCGCGTTCCTCGATGGGCCAGAGGGGTTCGCCCGTCACACGATCAAAGACGAAGCTGAAGCCTTGTTTGGTGAGCTGGACGACGGCCGGAATCAGGCGCCCCTCGTGTTCGACGTCGAGCAGAATCGGCGCGGCGGGCAGATCGTAGTCCCAGACATCGTGATGCACGGTCTGGAAATGCCAGCGGCGTTTGCCGGTCCTCGCGTCGAGGCAAACCAGGCTCTGGGCGAAGAGGTTGTCGCCCACGCGGTGCCCGCCCCAGAAATCACCGGTAGCGGCCTCGACGGGGAGATAGACCAGCCCGCGCTCGAGGTCCGCGGACAGGGTCGTCCAGACGGCGGTGTTGCCGTCCGTCCGCCAGGCCCCTTCGGGCCAGGTCTCGTACCCGACTTCGCCCGGGTGCGGGATCGTATGGAAGATCCAGCGTCGTTTCCCGGTGCGCACGTCGTAACCTCGAACATGGCCCGGCGGCATCGAGCGGGCGGGGGGCCGACTTCCATCGGCGAGTGCGGACCCCACGACGACGACATCGCCCACGACGATCGGCGGAGAGGTCGAGCCGATCGGTGCCGTGGTGGGGTCGATCTCCCGGTCGAGTCCCCGCTTCAAGTCCACGAAGCCCGCGCGACCGAAGCTTTCGACCGGTCGCCCGCTTTCCGCGTCGAGCGCAACGAGCTGGAAGCCCGGGGTCACGACGAGAATTCGGGCCTCGCCGTCCTCACTCCAATACGCCACGCCGCGGCCCGAATTCGCGCGGGGCGCCGCATTCGCGCGCGCGCCTTCGTCGACTCGCCAGGTCCACAGGGTTTCCCCCGTCTTGGCGTCGATCGCGGCGACGACGCGACGCGTTCCAGCCGTGACATAGAGGGTGCCGCCCACCATGATCGGCGTCGCCCGGTAGTTGTATTCGGGTTCAGGTCCGAAGTTGTCGGTCTTCCATCGCCAGGCGATCCGGAGTGCACCGAAATTCGCGCCGTCAATTTGACTCAACGGCGAATAGCGCTGGCTCCCCGCGTCTCCGCCGTAAAAGGGCCATTCACTCGAGGGCAGGGCGGGCTCGGGGGCGGCCGAGGGGGTGCGGCCGAAATCGGCGTGGTTGGTCTGCTCGAGGTGCAGGAGGACCGCCGAGAGATCTTCCTGGGAGAGAGAGCCCGGAGCGTCGGGGGGCATCGTGGCGGCGATCGAATCGGCCAAGGACGGCCTCGAAGGGCCGCGCAGGTCCTTCCGCCACTTGGCTACGAATGCGGCGCCGCGCAGCGGCGGTCCGGCTTCGCTGCCTTGCCCCTCGGCGCCGTGACAACGGCCGCAGGCGGCCGCGTAGACCTGCCGTCCCGGTCCTGCGGTTTTGAGATCGGCCCGTCCCGTCGCCCGGGAGACGGCCTTCGTTTCCGCCTCGGTCTGCCCCGACAGGCCCGGTGGGTGGAGGCAGCTCAAGCTCAGCAACAGCGGGCCGAGCGCGAGCCGGAGAGGTCTCGGCCTTGCCTGGCGGGGCCGCCGCCCGACGACGCGGCCTGCTTGACCTCGGCTGGCCTTCTGCATGGGAATCAGAACGGGGCCGGCTCGATTCCGAGAGCGGGCTTGGCACTCTCTCGGAAGCTCCGGTCGTCGAAGACCTGATGGCCGGCCCCGATATGGATGTCTCGGAAGCATCTCTGGAGGCGGCTCGGGTTGCGCATCCCCGCGCTGCCGGAGGCCTCCCACGCGAAGCGCACGGCGTTCTTCGCGATGTGCTTCACGACGTAGCTGGCGTGTGCCTTGGTGTTTCGGATCGCGGCCGCGCAGTCCTCGTCAGCGGCGCCGGACTCGATGAGCGCCACAGTTCCTTCGTAGATGTTCAGCAGTTGGATCCGGGCACCCTCGAGGGCCGTCTGGTGCAAGCCGAAGTCGCGCTGGAATTCTTCCTGATCCTTGAGGGGGGCCGAGCCCATCCGAGTCCGGCCCGCCTTGGCGATCGCGGCGATTTCGTGGAGCGCCCTGGAAGCGACTCCGATCGACCATGAAGTCGAGCCGATGCTCCCATATCCCTGTAGGCCAAGCCCGTAGATTGCGCCCCCACTCTCGTGCGGGGCGTAGCCCATGTTCTGATACCAGGTCGCTCCGGCCTCGACGAAAGTTTCGGGCACCTCGTAGTCAAAGCTGCCCGTTCCGCGCAATCCCATCGTGTCCCAGTTGCCTTTCATGACGGCTTTGTCTTTCGGGACGAAGAAGCCAATCAGCGGGAGCTTGCCATTGGCTCCGATGGGGGCGGGCTCACCGTCGCGGTAGACGATGCAGCCCCCGCCCATGAACTCTGCGTGACCCGAACCGCTCGCGAACTGCCAGGTGCCCGAAACGCGGTATCCCCCGTCTGCTTCATGGGCGACGCCAAGAGGCGCGAAATGACCCGCGCCGGCGCGGAGTGCCGCGAAGGACTTCCCGACCTGCGGCTCGACATACGCCAGGCAGGCGCAGGTGATCGTGTTCTGGGCGAACGCCCAGCCGACCGCGCCATCGGCGAAGGCGAGCGCTTCGCAGACGCCCGCGACGGTCCGGACGTCGGATTCGAGACCGCCCAGCTCGGCCGGCGTCGAAAGGCGAAAGAGGCCTGCTTGGTCAAGCGCATCCACGACGGGTTTCGTCAGGGTGCCGTCGCGCTCGATCTGGTCCGCTTCGGAATCGATCAAGGGACGAAGGTCGTGGGCGGCTCGAATCAGCTCGACGTCGGGCATGGGATCTCCGGGGAACGGCGCGCCGCAATCCTAGGCGATCAGATCTTTGCCAACACGCGGGCGGTGAAGAGTTCGAGGCTCTGCCACGCCCGGTCGATCGGGATGCCCCCGCAGAGCGGGTGCAGGCAGGGCGTGAAATCCGGCGGAGCCGTGCGGATGCGTGCGAGGAGGGCTTCGGGGGTCAAGATCTCGTAACGGCCGGCGGCCTGCAGATCCGCCAGCGTCGAGACGGGCTGCTCTCCGGGTCGGGGAACCCCCTCCTGCTTCCAGCCCGCGTACTCCGCCGATTCCCGAAGAAAATAGGGTGCGAGCTCGGGCCAGGCGCGCTCGGGGTCTTCATCGACGAAGAGCATGGCGTTCTCTTCAGCCGGATAGGCCACGACCCCCGTCGTCCCCAGCCGCTCGCATTCCTCGAGATAGAGTGCGCCGAGCGCGGGCATCTCCATCGGAGGAAAGAAGGGCAAGCCGAAACGCGCTGCCCGCCTCGCCGCGGCCTTGCTCATCCCCCCGATCGCGAAGGGCGGGTGGGGCTTCGACACGGGGACCGGGGTCACACGAATCGTATGCCCGTTGTATTCGAAGGGCTCGCCACTCCAGGCCTGGAGCATCGCCTCCAGCGTCCGGTCCATCGCCTGGCCGCGAGCCGCCCAATCCTTGTCCATCGCAGCGTATTCGGCCTCGCGATAGCCCAGCCCCGCCACGAAGCTGAAGCGCCCGCCGCTCACGAGATCGAGGACCGCGATGTCCTCTGCCAGCCGGATCGGGTCGTACAGGGTGATCAGTAGCGCGGTGCAGTTGACGGCAATCTCCTGCGTCCGACCAATGATGGCCCCGGCGAGGGTGAGCGGCGAGGGCAGCCATCCGTTCTCCGCCACGTGATGCTCCTCGACGCTCACCACGGAGAAGCCATGGGTCTCGGCATAGCCCGCCATCTCGACGGCGGCCTGATAGCGGGCGGACTCGTGCTGAGGGTCGTCGGCGTGACCGGTCATGTTCAGGCGCAGGGCGGTCGGCAAGGGTGTCTCCTGTGGAGGAACGGGGAGCGGAGAGCATAGGCCGTCGCGGGTCGACCGAGCCGCCGGTTCAGTCTGCGGCGAGCGCCCGTACCCAGGCGACCAGCGCGCCAGAGCGGACGCTCTCGTGGAGCGGGTGGTCGTCATCGACTTCGAGCAACCGGACCCGGTCCGGGCTTCCCGTATCGGCGAGTCGTCGACTCTCGTCGATGTCGATGATGTCGTCGCGCCGCCCGTGAACGAGCCACACGGTCACGTCGTCGGGAAGCGAAGCCTCGGGGTCGTAGCGGAGTGCCGCTTGCGCCAGGAGCAGGGTCGGGCCTCTCCAGCCATTCGAACGGAGCAGCTCGACGACAACGGCGCCACCGAACGAACTCCCCACCACCACGTCCGGCTGAAAGGAAGCGATCGCGTCCCGCTGGACTTCGACACAGGCCGGGAAATCCTTCGTATCCATTTCGGGCGTGAGCGCGTCGAACGCCTCGGCGAGGTGCGTCGCTTTAGAGCCCTGGGGGCTTCCTTCGAGCCCGTGTACGAAGAGCACGCGAGGGGGTCGCGGATCCATGGAGTCTCCTGTGTGGCTGCGCGGGCCCTCGGCGCAGATGCTCCGCGGGCGGGCCACGCCTCCAACCTAGCGTCGGGAGGACCCGCTACGCTCGCGGTTCGCCGGGGAGTCGATGGGACATTTCGCGATTCATCCCAGACAGCGACGGAGAGAAGTCAATGAGCAGCGACGAACGGGCAATCGGTGGAATTGGAGAGGCTCGTCGCATCCAAGAACAGGGCCGGGGCGCCGGGCGCGCGAAGACGAGGTCGTCGCAAGAGAACGCCGAGCGGCTCGCATCCGGGGCCGCCTGGGAGGAGTTCTGTGACACCCTGCGCGACGCAGGCCGGTTGATCCTCGAGGCCGAGCAGCCCGAACTCCCGAACGTCGAAGCCATGGGGTACCGCTACCTGGCGGGCCTGCTGAAATGTGGTGTCGGCCAAGCGGTCGAGCTGGCGGACCGCGACCGACCGAAATGGTTCCGGATCGAGGATACGTTCACGAAATGGGGCGCCGAAAACGCCGACAACCACTATCTCGCCACGCATATTCATCCCGATCGGCGCTACCGGATCACGGGCACCCGCGGCACGTGCTTCACCTTCCTCTTCGAGGTCCGGGAGGGGTTCATGCAGCTCGGCGACGTCGGTGACTACGCGAATATGACGGCGGACCAGGTCCCCGTCGACGAAGACGGGACGTTCGAGATCATCGCCAGTCCCGAGGACCCGGGGGATGGTCGCAGCTGGCTGCCACTGGACCCGCGCGCGCGTCAGATCGTCGTCCGGCAATACTTCAAGGACTGGGACACGGAGATCCCGGCGACTTTCGCGATCGAACAGATCGACGGTCCCCTCGAGCCTCCGGCGCCGCTGGATAACGCCGCGATGGCCCGAATGCTGGACGATGCGGCGAATTGGGTGCGGACCTCCACCGAGTTTTGGAGTGGTTGGATTCCCGAACTTCGGCAGAACTACAAGCGCGGGGAACTCGCGCCCGCGATCAAATACGTCGGGGGGGCCGACGATATCCGCTACGGCAACGACTATTACGAGCTGCCCGAAGGCCGCGCGCTGATCATCGAGGTGACGCCGCCCGACGCGAACTACTGGAATTTTCAGCTCTGTGATGTGTGGTTCGTGACGACGGATTACGCGAATAGGACGAGCAGTCTGAACGACGCGCAGCTTCGGATGGATGCCGATGGCCGCTGTCATATCGTCGTCGCCCACGAGGATCCGGGGGTGCCCAATTGGCTCGACACCGCGGGCGCGACCGAGGGCTGTCTGCAGTACCGCTACATCTGGACCCGAGATAATCCGCTGCCGAAGGTGCTCGAGGTGGACTTCGCCCAGATCTGGTCTCACTTGCCGAAGGACACGGTCGCGGTCACGCCACAGGAGCGCGCGCAGATCAACCATCGGCGTGGGCGCTGCGTGGCGCGGCGCGAACAGGTCAGCTGAGTTCCGCCTTCTCGCCTTCTCGCCTTCTCGCCCGCGGTCAGCGCGCGGTGACTTCCGAGGGGACGTCGAAGCGCTCCTGGTAGCGGGCGTAGCGTGCGCGCTCGGTCTCGAGGTCGAGCCCGAGGTCGAAGAACGAGTAGAAATGTCTGCCGAACTTGCCCTTGGGCTTATGTGCCAGATATTCGCGCATGCGCGACTCCGCATCGGCATCGTAATCCCAACCGAAAAAGTCGTAGACGCCGCGGATGGTCTCGAAGGGAGATTCCATCATGTCCTGGAATCTCACGTCGTAGAACTGCTCCGCTGGGATCGTCCCCGCGTCCCGCTGTTCCATCACGGCATAGAGCTGGGGAGCGTAATAGGCG
>Ga0315331_10003875_pt1 | contig 11314 bp, 6 predicted proteins | sample M160m34915metaG_FD_203456 | JGI IMG/M metagenome (GOLD analysis project Ga0315331, IMG submission 203456) | Ammonia-oxidizing marine archaeal communities from Monterey Bay, California, United States - M1 60m 34915 | ecosystem: Environmental > Aquatic > Marine > Intertidal zone | place: USA... | reverse complement strand
GAGCATGGCGAGTTCAATTCAACAACAGCATCGGGCCGTACAAGGACGGCATACGATTTCGCCCTGCAGTCACGCTGAGCGTTCTGACGTTCCCCGGGTTCGAGCAGACCCTTAAGAACAGCCTCACTGGTCTGCCCATGGGTGGCGGCAAAGGTGGATCAAACTTCAATCCAAAAGGCAAGAGTGATCGCGAAGTCATGCGGTTCTGTCAATCGCTGGTACTCGAACTGCATCGCCATATTGGTGCAAACACCGATATTCCCGCCGGCGACATCGGTGTTGGCGCTCGAGAAATCAGTTTTTTGTTCGGGCAATACCAACGGCTGTCCAACAATTTTGCGGAACACTTACCGACAAGCGGCTGACGTTTGGTGGCAGCATGGTAAGAACAGCAGCCGCCGGCTACGGTTGCATCTACTTCTGCGAAAACATATTCAATCAGAGTGAGGACAGCATTGAAGGAAAATCGGTTGCAGTCTTCGGATCCGGCAATGTTGCCATTTACGCCGTGGACAAGCCAAATCAACTGGGAGCAAAGGTTGTCACCATGCCTGACTCATCCGGATTCATTCATGATCCGGATGGCATTGACGAAGAGAAACTGGACTTCGTCAAAGACATGAAGGAGGTTCGTCGGGGCCGAATACAGGAATACGTCCAACAGTTTCCAAAGGCAACATTCCATAAAGGCGAGCGTCCCTGGCCGGTGACCGTGGATGTTGCGGTTCCATGTGCCACACAGAACGAAATTAATGCCGATAAGGCCCGTCTGTTGCTGAAGAACGGCGTACGGGCGGTTTCGGAAGGGGCAAATATGCACACTGAACTGAATGCCGCCCATGAATTCCTCAACGCCGGAATTCTGTACGCATCAGCAACGGCAGCTAATGCCGGCGGTGTTGCCGTCAGCGAACTGGAACAAAGCCAGAACGCCCTGCGTCTGTCATGGAGCTACGAAGAAGTCGACCGAAAACTGCAGGCCATTCACTGCAAGTGCGTCGGATATGGATCAAAGCCTGGTGAGCCGATCAACTATGCAGACGGAGCAAACATAGCCGGATTCGTGAAAGTTGCCGACGCCATGCTGGCATACGAAGCAGTGTGAAGATGTATATACCATGACTGAGTTCGATTACGATCTTGTGATCCGCGCTGGACGAATCGTGTGTGCCGCGACAGGCCTGGACGGACCAGGTTCTGTGGCAATCATTGGTGATAGAATTGCCGCGACTAGTACGAACGTTGACGGAACGGCACGGCAGTCATGGGATTTCCCACAGGGCCTGTTGTTGCCTGGTTTGGTCGACCTGCATGCCCATCCCGCCAAACGTGGTTCCCAATACGGAGTCGATCCGGATCAGGCGTTTCTGCGTCAAGGTACAACGACCGTACTTTCTCAGGGAGATGCCGGCGCAGACAACTGGCTGACATATCGCAGTGAAACGGTCGAAGGCTGCCGCACTCGGATCCGACTGGCAATCAATCTGTCAAAGACGGGCGAACAGTTCGGCGGACCGTGCTTTCAAGACCAGGACTGTCTCGATGCAGACGCCTGTGCGCAGGCCATCGTCGCGGGCAGAGAATCAATATGGGGCATTGCTGTGAACGTAAGCCGCAATTCGTGCGTCCTGAGTCCTCATGATGTCCTGAAAAACGCGCTGCACGTGGCCGAACGCACAGGCAGGCCACTGCTGTACGGCATGCGTAATCCCGGTGACTGGTCAATTGCCGATCAACTGTCGCTGCTTCGCGCGGGCGACGTTGTGACGTACATCTTTCGCGACGGAGAATGGAGCATAATCGGCCAGGACGGACGTGTACTGCCGGAAGTGCTGGAAGCACGCGATCGAGGTATATTGTTCGATGCCTGTCACGGAATGCAGAGCTTTTCGTTTCGTATCGCCGAAGCCGCATTTACCGCAGGTTTTTATCCGGACACGATTTCAACTGACTATTATGCCGCACATATCAGCGCGCATCCACGTCACAACCTGCCGCGAACGATGAGTAAATTCCTCGCCGCCGGAATGCCCGAACACGACATATTTGCCCGCGTTGGCAGACGCCCCGCCCATCTCCTCGGGCTGTCTGGTGAAGTCGGCACGCTTTCGCCCGGCGGTTGTGCTGACCTCACAGTCCTGGAAATGAATAATGCAGCTGCACCACTGATCGACACATACCAGCAATCACGCCCCGGCGGCTGCTGGGAAACCAGACTGGCCGTGCGGGCGGGAGTCGCGTATTCGGACATGTAGTCTGACCAGCGAATTACGGTTTTTCACCCAACCACGTGTCCCGGACCGTTGTCCGGACAGTCTTGGCGGACTCCCACAGAGAACTCCCTCTGAATCTTTGCCACTTCAGGCTTTCAGGAGATAGAATCGGGGCGTCGCCGTAGGACATCGCGACTGTCTTTGTCCGGCCCGTGGTTTCGATTCGGCACCGCATCTCGAATTTATTTGCGTTCCTCACCCCTCCACTGGACAGTCTTACTTTGAGTCCAGGACCTGTGTTATCGACAACTCACGAATGAATACTCATATCCCGGCCCAACAGACTCATCGGACCCGCTGCGACTCATCCCTGCGTCAACGCGTAACATTGGTTCGTCCGCCGGCGGTTCGTCAGTCGTTATTGATTCTGCTGTTCTGCCTGCTGGCGAATCCGACGCGACGCTCTGCGGATGCAGCAGACGCTGTCGACTATCAGCGCGATGTTAAACCCCTGTTCGCTCAGAAATGTGGCGCTTGTCACGGGGCACTTAAACAACAGGCCGGGCTGCGACTCGACGCCGGTGTGCTGATTCGTGAGGGCAGCGACGGCGGACCTGTCATGGTGCCGGGCAGCGCCGCAGACAGCGTTGTGATTCAGCGAGTCACAACGAAACATGCGGACGAACGTATGCCGCCGGAAGGAGAAGGCGCTGCCCTGAACGCGCATGAGATCGCCGTATTGAGAACGTGGATTGATGCCGGCGCTACGGCACCGGCGGATGAAGCCATTCCGGCGGACCCTCGAGAACACTGGTCTTACCTTGTCCCGCAACGTCCACCGGTACCGGCTTCAGATGACACCGACTGGTACCATCCTGTCGACTCCTTCATCACTCGCGAACATCAGCGTCTGGGGTTAACAGCCGCCGAACCAGCCGATCCATATACATTGCTGCGACGTGTCTACCTGGATTTGATCGGCCTGCCACCGACACAACAGCAATTGCAGTCATTCATAAGGACCTGTCACACGTCACCGGACGCATGGCACAACGTGGTGGATGAGTTGTTGAAAAGTCCGCACTACGGCGAACGCTGGGGCCGGCATTGGATGGATGTCTGGCGATACAGCGACTGGGATGGTTACAAACAGCAACTGAGAGGCAGCCAGCGGCATATCTGGCGGTGGCGTGACTGGATCGTCCAGTCGCTGAATAACGACAAAGGCTACGACCGAATGATCATCGAAATGCTGGCCGCAGATGAGGTTGCTCCGGACGCACCGGACATTCTGCCGGCAACCGGATTTCTGGCGCGCAACTACCATAAAAGTAACCGCAATATCTGGCTGGATGCCACTGTCGAACATACGGCAAAAGCGTTCCTCGGAATGACATTGAACTGCGCCCGCTGCCACGATCACAAGTACGATCCGGTTGATCAGACCGCCTACTATCAGTTTCGCGCCATTTTTGAACCTCATAATGTTCGTACCGACCAGGTTCCCGGCCAGCCGGACATGGCAAAAGACGGTCTGCCTCGCGCCTACGATGCTGATCTTGCGGCAAAGACGTTTCTGTATTTCCAGGGCAACGACAAGCGTCCCGATGAAGATCACCCCATGGCTCCGGCAGTCCCGGCCGTGCTGGGTGGCAAGTTCGACATTCAACCCGTCAAATTGCCAGTCGAATCTTACTTCCCGTCTCTGGTAGCTTTTGTCGAACAGGAACAGGTCGACGCTGCTCGAAAGGCGCTGGCCGAAACGACGAAGCAATCCGGCAGCCAGCCCACATCTGCTGAGCAGGACGTAACTTCAGAAACTCAATCGAAACAGCTGAAACAGTCCGTCGCGGAATTGCGACTAAGATCACTGACAGCCCGTTTCGCGGCCGACCGAAGCAAGGCTGTCGATGATAAGGAAACAAGCAACGCGCTGGCCCGTGGTGCTGCTACCGCCGAACGTCTGCTGAACGACGCACAAGCAAGACTACTGGTCACTCAGAAAAACAACGCGGTAAAAATGGCCGGATCAGACGAAGAAACAGACGAAAAGAAGAAACATGCCGCGATCGCTGCAGCCGAAAAAGAACTTGCGGACGCAATCGTGAAACAGAAGGCGGCTCATGAAGCTCTCGGACGGTCCGATGCCACCTACACCCCGACAGGCAAAGAATATCCTCGCACCAGCAGCGGACGACGTCTGGCACTGGCCCGCTGGATCGCTAACGAGGCCAATCCGCTGACGGCACGGGTACTGGTCAATCACATCTGGATGCGACACTTCGGCAATCCGCTGGTGGACAATGTCTTCGACTTCGGACTGCGCAGCGCAAAGCCCAGACACGCAGATCTGCTGGACTGGCTGGCGGTCGAGCTGATTGAAAATGACTGGAGCATGAAACATCTGCATCGCCTGATCGTGACATCGAAGACCTGGAAAGCGGCGTCTACGGCCGGCGAGGCAGACACGGCGGACAACCGTGCCATTGACCGCGACAACGATTTTCTGTGGCGCATGAATTTCCAGCGACTGGATGCGGAAATCATTCGAGACAACGTTCTGGCCGTGTCCGGCCAGTTGGACACGACACTGGGCGGAGCTGACATTGACTTCAGAAAGGGAGAAGAAACCCGCCGTCGGAGTATCTATCTGCGTCACGCCTATGAGAAACAGATGACGATGCTGGTCCTGTTTGACGCCGCCAGCCCCAACCAATGTTACCGTCGATCAGAAAGTATCATTCCGCAGCAGGCGCTGGCGTTGCTGAACAGCACTTTGTCGCTCAGCCAGTCCAGACTGCTGGCCCCTCAACTCTGGCAGGCGGCTTCAGCCAATCTGGTGCCGCAGAAAAGTTTTGTCCGTTCCGCGTTTCTGCGGATTCTGTCGCGGCCACCAACCGCTGAAGAGTTAACCACGTGTCATCAGTTCCTGGCCGAACAGTCAACAACTCTCTCAGAGACAGCTGAACTAACAACATTCATTGGCGGAAAACCCCCGATCGTCAAGCCAGCCACGGATCCACATCAGAGGGCGCGGGAGAATCTGATCCAGGTTCTCATGAACCACAACGACTTCATCACTGTTCGATAACCGAGTTACGCATCGCCTGTGCGGCTGCCGATTCTTACAACACAAGCCCCCCGACAGGATATTCAAATGAACGCCGGCCCCCCTGTTCTTCCGCCTTCAGTCTCACATGCTTCCCGGCGTCGCACCTTTCTGCAGGACATGGGGATGGGATTCGGCAGTGTGGCATTAGCTTCAATGCTCGACAGGGACGCTTCTGCCGCAGAATCGGACAGGAGGCTGACTGGTGACCGCACGTCCTTCACACCAAAGGCAAAGAACGTCATCTGGCTGTTCATGATTGGTGGTGCCAGCCATATGGAATCGTTCGATCCCAAGCCGGCGCTGAACCGGTATGCGGGAAAGACAATTGATGAAACTCCGTACGGCGACGTCCTGAAGTCGCCTTTTCTGGAGAATGAACGGGTCGTGGCGTTTGACCCGAACAACGGCTTCGTCCGCAACACCTGCTATCCGCTGCAGGTCGGTTATCGCAGACGTGGCGACAGCGGATTGGAAATCAGCGACTGGTGGCCACATGTCGGTGATTGTGCTGACGACCTGAGTCTGGTCCGTTCAATGTGGACGGAAGACAGCAACCATGGCGCTCAGCTGCAGTTTCATACCGGTCGGCATCGGGCAGACGGGTTCTTTCCGACAGTCGGATCGTGGGTCAACTATGGACTGGGATCGCTGAATGAAAATCTGCCGGAGTTCATAGTTCTGGGAACTCCTTTAGCCGATTGCTGCGGCGGACGTGAGGCACATCGCGCAAACTATCTGGGACCGCAATACGACGGTGTGCCGCTCCAGGTCGATCCGAAAAACAGCATGCCTTATCTGTCACCTGAACAGGGTGTCTTCGTCGAAGAACAACGACAACAACTTAATTTGCTGCGCCGGCTGAACCAGTTCACATCCAATCAAAATCCGAATGACACTGCCATTCTGGCTCGCATCCGCGCCTATGAGCTGGCGTTCCGCATGCAGACGACAGTGCCGCAGGTCGTCGATCTGAATAATGAAACTCAGAAAACGCGGGACCAGTACGGTCTCAACCAGAAAAGGACCAGGACATTCGGGCAGCAGATGCTGACAGCACGCCGTCTGGTCGAAAACGGTGTTCGCTTTGTGCAGGTCTACCATGGCAGCAGCGGAGGAGCCGGTCGTTGGGATGCTCACAAGGGCCTGAAGAAAGGCCACTCAACCGTATGTGGTGAAGTCGATCAACCCATCGGAGCTCTGCTGAAAGACCTGAAGCAGCGAGGCCTGCTGGAGGAAACAATTGTCGTCTGGGCCAGTGAGTTCGGACGTACTCCGGGTTCTCAGCACAGCGATGGGCGGGATCATCACCCGTATGGATTCACAGTCTGGATGGCCGGCGGCGGCATTAAAGGCGGAATCGCGCACGGCGCTACGGACGAACTCGGCTTCCACGCGGTCGAGAACCGGCATTATGTCAGCGATATTCACGCCACGCTGCTCCACCAGCTCGGCCTGAATCCTGCGGAACTTGCCGTTCCGGGCCATAAGCGTCTGGAACGGGAAGTCGGCACTCCGATTCACGACGTCATTACGTGACAACACCGCACCTGCCGAAGTCTTGTGTTCTGTCGATTTCATGAAGTCTGCGACGCCCTCGCTCACGGAGCAAAGAAATATTCCGGGTACGACAGCGTCAATCGCGACTTGTCGGCGGCGCCGTCGGTCATGCAGGCGTCGATCTCGACTTTCAATTTCAGCAGATTGCCGGGGTCAAGCAGCGGATCATTCGTTTGCCTGCGCCATGCTGCAAGTTCCTTTTGCAGTTCAGCCAGCATATCCAAATGATCGGTATCCGTCGCCAGATCGTGAAACTCGTACGGATCGCTGTGCAGGTCGTACAGTTCATACTCCGGCGGCGTCTGCATGCGATGATACGACGATCGAATATATTTCGGAGCTGACTCGATCGCATCCGGCAGCCCCGAAAAGAATCGCATCAGCGTAAACCCGTACCCGGGATTCGTCTGACCGGGCATCAGGTTCTGAATCAGTTTGTACCGTTCGTCACGGACAGTCCGCTGAGGAAAAAAATTGTGGGCTGAATGAAGGTGATACTCCGTAAACAGATAACGACGCCACGCAGGAACAGCGTTGTCCGGCGATGGTGCCTGCAGCAGTGGCAGCAGCGAACGCCCCGGCAGACCGGTGACCGGCTGCGTTCCCGCGACTTCCAGCAGTGTCGGCATCAGGTCAAGAGTTGAAACCAGTTCCTGCCGAACAAGATCTGATGCCGCATTGTCTGGCCATCGAATCATCAACGGCACCCGGACACCGCCTTCATACGACGTGCGTTTGCCGCGTAACAGGTCGGCACCATGATCGCCCATATAGACGACAATTGTATTGTCTGCTTTCCCGGACCGCTGCAGAACGTCCAGCAGATCCCCGATCAATGAATCCAGCCGGCTCATGCAGTTGTAATAGTCGGCCGTATCCTGTCTCAGCTGGGGCGTATCGAGTCCGAAGTAAGCCAGCGGCTTCACGTCTGCACCGCTCAGGGGATACTTCGGCAGACCACGTGCCTGTCTGATAAACGGACGATGGGCGTCAGGATAATTCACACTCAGAAAAAAAGAACGGTCGCTGGCACTGATGAATTCCTCCGCGCGTTTCGCATAATCACCCAGCTTTCTGCGGTTGAAGTTTGCTTTGGGGATTTCGTGCACGTCAAACGGAAATGCGGCCTCCGGATTGACATGAAGCTTTCCGATGATGCCTGTCCGGTAGCCAGACTGTTTCAGACTGCGAACAAGGTTCGGGGGTTCCTGGTGATACATGCGAAACTTCCACGTCGCCAGCCCGATCTGCCCGTTCTGATGCGGATAGAGTCCCGTCAGCAGGGCCGCTCGAGACTGACTGCACCCTGCCTGCGGAACGTATGCGTTGTGAAACCGCACTCCTTCCGCCGCAAGCTGATCCAGCACGGGAGTCTTCACAAAGGGTTCGCCATAACAACCGATTTCCGGGCCGTTATCCTCTGAAACGATCAGCAGAATGTTGGGACGCTCGACAGCGAGAATGTGTGGCAGTCCGAATAACACAACACACAGGACGGTGGCGATGACAGCAAGTGGCTGAAAGCCGGAAGTACCACCTATCCGTGTATGGAATGACGAGCGCGGCCCGCCGGGCACGCGTTTCAACGATGTGAGATCATGCAGAGCAATGTTCACGGCTTGACTCCGGTGTACTCAGGGTTTGGCAGCATGGCATCAGCGCCCACCCGTTCACGCCAGGCTTTCATCATGCGGTACAGATCGGCGGCCTTTTCGGGATTCAGTTCCGCCATGTCAGTAGTTTCGCCAAGATCGTCGACCAGGTTGTAGAGCGACAGTTGCCCGGTCTCAAATGCTTCGATCAATTTCCAGTCACCCGCGCGAATCACGCCCGACGGGAAACTCTGCGGATGCTGGTTATAGTGAGGATAATGCCAGTAGAGAGCGTCCCGGTCCAGACCATCGCCATCCGTCAGAACCGGCACCAGATTTTTTCCATCCAGGTGCTGAAACGGTCGTTCATCCTGTCCCGTGGCGGCAAGAATAGTGGGATAGAAATCCGTGCTGATCACAGGCTCGTGCGAAACAGAACCCGGCCGTGTCTGCCCGGGCCACTTAATGATCACCGGCACACGCAGACCGCCTTCGTAATTTGAACCCTTGTTCGCACGCAACGGAGAGTTATCAGTGGCCTTCGCGAAACCGCCATTGTCGCTGGTGAAGATCACCAGAGTCCGCTGATCGATCTTCAGATCCTGCAGCGTCTGCAGCACCCGTCCCACGCTGTCATCCACACTCTCGACCATCGCGGCGTAATGCGGTTTTCCCTGAAGGTCCTTCTTCGCGGCTACTTCGTAGCGAGCGACTTTTTCGGGTTTGCCCTGCAGGGGCGAATGCACAGCGTAGTGCGACAGCATCAGAAAAAACGGCTGATCGGCCGTTGCACGAATGAATTCCTCGGCCTCTTCCGCCAGACGGTCAACAAGATAGTCGCCCGGCTTGCCAGGCAAAGGTGCATCTTTGCGCAGCATCTGACCAGTTGTCGGTATTTTCCACCTGCCCTCGAATGGATAAAAATAGCCACCCGGAGCACCGTAGTCGCGACCACCCACATTCACGTCAAAACCCTGATGCCGCGGATAATAATATGTCTCGGTCCCCAGGTGCCACTTACCCATGAATGCCGTTCGATAACCCGCCCCGCGCATGGCTTCGGCGATCGTAACTTCCTCCAGCGGCAGGTTCGAAAGGTAACGGCCCTCGCGCATCCTGTTCTTCGTTGAATTCCAGCGTCCGGACGGCAGCCACTGAGTCAGCAGCAGGCGAGCCGGATACTTGCCGGTCAGAATCGCTGCACGAGTTGGTGAGCAGACATTGCATGCCGCATAGCCGGCTGTGAATCGCATACCTTCAGCAGCAAGCCGATCGATGTTGGGAGTCTGGTAGTAAGTGCTGCCGTAGCAGCCGACATCCTTCCAGCCGAGATCGTCAATCAGAATCAGTACAACATTCGTGTGTGCTGCATCGCTGACACCGGCGCCAACGTTACAAACAGTCCAACTCAGCGCCAGCATGAAGATCAGACTGAACTTGATCCGTTTCATTTGTCTTTCCCGTATGTTGTCGTGCCGGTCTTGCTGTGTGTCCACGTATACGTATCAGGATCGAAGTGGAACGCTTTCTTTGTCGCTGCAGATTCGGCCCAGTGCTTCGTGCCCCAACGGGCCAGCTCGTCCTTAACACCCTTCTGCCCAGGAAGTGTCGCGATGTTGTTCCATTCGTGTGGATCCGTGCTGTGATCGTAGAGCTCCTCACCACCGTCGCGATATCGGATATAACGATACCGGTCACTGCGAACTGCCACGTTGCCGCGTTTGTACTCCATGACAGCGGGTCGATTCCATTCTCTGTTCGGATCCATCAGCAACGGCACCAGGCTGACACCATCCAGCTGACCTTGCTCACGTCGCAGGTTACCCGCCGGCGCGGCGCCGTCCTGCGTGGCCGAATGCAATCCGGACGTGCACAGCTCTCTCAGGGTCGGGTACAGATCCAGCAGACTAACCGGTCGGTCACATACCCCGGGACGATAGCGAAGTGAACTGATGATCAACGGCACTCGTGTCGCTTCTTCCCACAGGGTGGACTTATGCCAGTGCAGTTTCTCGCCCAGATGCCAGCCGTGATCAGACCACAGAACGATGACTGTGTTGATTGCCTGAGGACTTTGATGAAGAGCATCCAGCACGCGTCCAAGCTGCTTGTCGGCATAACTGATACTGGCAAGGTAGGCGCGCACTGCCTGTTTCGACGCATTCGCCTTTCTGATCACATTCAGATCGCTGCGACGAGCTTTCGCAAATGCCAAACCACCGTCCGGAACATCGTCCAGATCGTCTTCCGGAACCTCCGGCAGCACGATGTCATCGAGCGAGTACATATCGAAGAACTTCTGCGGCACATACCATGGCAGATGCGGACGGAACAGTCCACAGGCCAGAAAGAACGGGACCGCGTCCGCTGCATCGCCCTGACTCTTCAGAAAACTGACGGCATACTCAGCACTCAACGCGTCATCATATTGCTCATCCGGAATCGCCAGAGCCCCCCAGTCATTCTCGTGACCGAGTCCCGGCACACCGCTGAACGGAAAACCATCGGGATTTGTCTGGAACTTCGACCACGGATAGTTCGTCCGCACGCTGCGAAACCACGGGTCGTTGCGAAAAGTCAGCCGAAAGAAATCATCCCACTGATTCGGTGGATTGTTCCCCGCCGTGTGATGAAAAATCTTTCCAGCCCCGACAACACGATAACCGCAGTTGCGAAAATGCTGTGGCATGGTGACAGCGTCGGGCAGATTCGGCAGCCAACAATGCCCGTTATCGTACAGCCCGGTCGTCGAAGGACGGAGCCCCGTCATGATCGCTGCCCGTGACGGAGCACATTTCGGCGACGGACAATGAGCATTCCTGAACAACACACCCTGGCCA
>Ga0315331_10003874_pt1 | contig 11315 bp, 9 predicted proteins | sample M160m34915metaG_FD_203456 | JGI IMG/M metagenome (GOLD analysis project Ga0315331, IMG submission 203456) | Ammonia-oxidizing marine archaeal communities from Monterey Bay, California, United States - M1 60m 34915 | ecosystem: Environmental > Aquatic > Marine > Intertidal zone | place: USA... | reverse complement strand
AAGCTGTTTGACGAGCAACACGCTTTATATCTTTTTCCAACTTATTCTCGTCTTTAATGGTGCTTACTGATGAGCGACCTATATACTGGCTCAAGTCCTCTTCCAAAACATCGACAAAATTGCATTCAGAATGACCAAAATCTGCCAAACCTCTCAGTTCGCACCAAGGCTCTCCAAGCATTTCATCATTTTCATCAATAATAATATTTACAACTATTAACCCATTGACAGCAAGCTTTATGCGATCCCTAACAATTCCATCTAATGCACCAAATTTTAAAGTACCGTCTAAATATACTCGACCCGTATCTACGTGATCAACTACCTTGAGTTGGTTTCCTGAAAGATCCACCATTGTTCCATTTGTTGCTAATAATCCAGAAACACCTTTTACCTCTCCTAATTTTACATGTTCACGCAAGTGACGATGTTCACCGTGCATGGGCAGGAGAAATTGAGGTGATACAATATCATGAATTCTTGATATTTCTGGTCTGTTTGCATGACCAGACACGTGATATTTACCAGAGCTATCATCAACCACGTCAACGCCTTTTTCAGAAAGCTGGTTCATTATTTTAATAACGCCACGCTCGTTACCAGGTATCGTTTTCGATGAGAATAGAAAAAGATCTCCTGCGCTCAGGGTCATACCCTGGTATTTTCCATTAGCAAGTTGAGCGGATGCTGCCCTTCTCTCTCCCTGTGATCCGGTTACAATCAACAGAAGATTTCGCTTTGGAATCGCCTTAGCATCCTCTGGAGATATTAATTTTGGAAAGTCAGATAAAACGCCAGCCTCGAGAGACACCTCAACCATTCTCTTCATTGCTCTGCCCATTAAACAGACCGATCTACCAGCTTTTTCAGCAGCCTCTGCAATTGATTTAATGCGTGCCACATTACTGGCAAAGGTGGTTGCAACCACCATTGCAGAACAGTTTTCAATCAGTTTCTGAATTTCAGGTGCAACCTCAGATTCTGACCGACCCTCATTTTCAGAAAATATATTTGTACTGTCGCATATGAGCGCACGCACACCTGAAGAGCAAACCTTGCGCCACAATTCATGGTCAAAAGCCTCTCCCACAACAGGATCCTCATCTAATTTAAAATCACCACTATGGATTAATCTTCCTTTTGGAGTATCGATCACCAAAGCACTACTTTCGGGAATAGAATGTGATACTGGTAGATAAGATACCTCAAAAGGTCCAATTTTTGTTGTAGCAGGCCACGAAGATACCACATTAACAATTCTACTACTTTGGCCATTTTCTTCTAACTTTCGGCTCGCTATTTTAGAAGTAAAATTTCTAGCATAAACTGGAGCACCCAATTCAGCCCACAGATGCCCAAGAGCTCCCACATGATCTTCATGGGCGTGGGTGATAAAAATTGCCTCAATTTGATTGCGTCGATCTTTAAGCCAAGAAATATCAGGGAATATTAAATCTACACCGGGCGTTGTATCCATATCTGGAAAAGCAACTCCCAAATCGACTATTATCAGTCGTTCGTTATCCTGAGGCCCATAACCATAAACATAGAGGTTCATACCTATCTCACCGGCACCACCTAATGGTAAATAAATTAAACGGTCTTCAGTCATAAACTATCTATGCTTTTAATATTATAATCAAAAATTAGTCGAAGGCCGTGCATAGTTAAATTTTCCTCTACGTTGTCAAATAGTAGTTCTGTTGATTGAAGCAATGAAGCTAAACCACCTGTAGCGACAATTTTCATCTCTTCTTTTTTTTCTTCTTTAATTTTTCTACAAATTTCTTTGACCAATCCAATATAGCCCCAAAAAACTCCAGACTGCATACAGGAAATTGTATTTTTTCCTATAACCTCTTCTGGTTTTGCAATGTCAACGTGGGGAAGAGCGGCTGCCATTTGATGCAATGCTTGGAGAGATAAATTGACACCTGGCGCTATCACCCCGCCTATATAAGCACCATCATGGTCAACTACGTCAAAAGTGGTGGCAGTCCCAAAATCAACAATTATCAAATTTCCACCAAAGAGATTATAGCCCGCAACAGAATTAACGATTCTATCTGGACCAACAGCTGTTCCTGTTTCAACTCTGACATCTATTGGTATTTTACAATCCGACTTCCCAACGACAAAGGGACGTGTGTTGAAATAACGATCCGATAAAACCCTTAAGTTAAATACAACTCGGGGAACTGTAGATGAAATTATTACATCCGTAATATCGACCTTAATATTTTGTAATGAAATTAATGTTGATAACCATACAAAATATTGATCAGCAGTTCTTTGATGATCAGTGGCCGTTCGCCAAGTCGATACAAATCTAGTTCCATCCCAAATTGAAAAAATTGTATTTGTATTTCCACAGTCAATGGTAAGTAGCATTATATTCTACCTATTACTTAAAAAAGATTTCAGCTGCGGCGATTTTCTTTTTCTCACCGTTATTTATTATTATCAACTGCCCTTTTTCATCAATAGAGTCAAATTTACCTTGATATTCAAAATTTGGTGTCCGAGCTTTTATTTTTGCTCCCAGTTTAGCGGCACGAGCCATCCAAATCTCACGTATTTTCGAAAAACCCATTGTTCTAAATTGATTTTCACGCAAGACATAATGATGGGCAATTAATTCAGAAAAGTTTAGTGGATCTAACTTAATACCAGTCTCACCAAATATAGAACCAGGTTCTGTTGTAACCCTGTGGGCTTCATTTAGCTTTGGAGTAGATAATAGATTAATACCTATTCCGATTACTAAGGCTGTCACGTGATGAAGGTTCTTTGTCTCTAACAAAATCCCACATATTTTTTTACCATTTAGGAGAATATCATTAGGCCATTTGATCGTAAGCACATGTTCTTTGCCTATTTTTTGATCTATGGCATCAAAAACTGATAAGGCTGTGACAAATGACCTTAAAGCTAAGTTTTGTAAATCTTCATCTATTTTAATTAAGATTGATCCAGAAAAATTTCCAACAGGGTCAGCCCAAAGACGATCAATGCGGCCACGTCCATTTGTCTGTTTTTTAGCAATAATAAAAGTCGGCTTATCAGTAAAATTTGCAAGTTTTAAAGCCTCAGAGTTGGTACTCTCGGCCTCATCTAGATAAACAAAATCAAATTCCATGTTTATTTTAATTTAACAACGATGATGCCGCAGCCTTTGCCATTTCTTCAATACCAAATAAACTTACAACACCAAAAACCATTATAGCAGCAGATGCTGTCCATATAGTTTTCAAAATAGGAGTTTTTGAATTATCTAAGGGAGTTTCTGGTGTTTCTCCAAAATAAATAAAATAAACAATTCTCAAGTAATAAAAGGCACCAACTACAGAGGCCAGCACCCCCATAATTGCCAAATAAGTTAAATCTGCATCTATCGCTGCCTTTAGCACCTCAAACTTTGCAAAAAACCCTAGCATGGGTGGAACTCCGGCTAGGCTGAATAGTAAAATTAGTAGTGCTATAGCTTTGCCAGGATCCGTTTCAGAAATCATTTTCAAGGAGGCAATTTCTGTCACAGACTGTCCGTCTCTTTGCATGGACATCAAAATTGCAAAAACACCAATATTCATAGTTATGTAAATCGTCATGTACTCTAAAACTGATTGAACTCCAAACTCAGTACCTGCAGCCAAACCAATGAGAGCATAGCCCATATGTGCTATCGAAGAGTAAGCTAATAGACGTTTCAAATCAGTTTGACCTATTGCAGCAAAACCGCCTAAAAACATTGAGAGTATAGAGAGTAAGACAATTATTTGTTGCCAATCACCCAAAATATTTCCAAAAGCATCGTACATTACCCGCATAAACAAACAAATTGCAGCCATTTTGGGAACTGTTGCCAAAAAGGCTGTTACTGGAGTTGGAGCGCCCTCGTAAACATCAGGTGTCCACATATGAAAAGGCACTGCTGAAACTTTAAATGCCAGTCCTGAAATAACTAAAGCTAAACCAAACATTAAGCCTAATGATGGAGAATTAGCGGTTACATTCTCAAGTATATCAGCAAATAGTGTTGTTCCTGAATAACCATATATAAGGGCTGAGCCATAAAGTAATAAACCGGATGAAAGGGCTCCAAGCACAAAATATTTTAATCCAGCTTCAGTCGACTTTAAGCTATCTCTTTTAAATGCCGCTATTACATAAAGTGCAAGTGATTGTAATTCCAATCCCATATAAAGAGCCATTAGATCACCTGCTGACACCATAACCATCATGCCCACAACAGAAAGTGCTATTATTAATGGATATTCAAATCTAAGAAAGCCCCTTCTGCTCATGTAATCTTGTCCCATAATCAGAACAATGGCTCCTGATAATAATATTATTATTTTGGAAAACCGCGAAAATGCATCGTTAATGAACATACCCCCAAATGCAATTTCAGTTTTGACTTCTGAGAAAATCATCAAAAAAGCGAGGAATATAAAAACTATAGCCGTAAACCAAGTAACTTTTTGGGCGGTTTCATCTTTTGAAGTATAGACAGCACCAACTAAAGCAACCATTGCATATACTGAAATAAATATTTCAGGAAAGATAATACTTAAATCATTATAAATCATATCTCTGACCCTCTAATTCTTGACCATTGATGTTTGAAATAATTTTGATGCGTCGATTTCTTCGTGGTAACTGGAAACTAGGCTTTCAACAGAAGGACCTATGATGTCGAGGATGAGTGCGGGATACACACCCAGTAATAATGTAAAGGCAATCAAGGGCGCAAAGACTGTTTTTTCACGGAAACTCATATCGCTTAAAGATTTTAAAGCCTCTTTTATAAGATCACCCATAACCACCCTTCGATAAAGCCACAACGCGTATGCCGCAGATAGAATAACTCCTGATGTGGCGAATAAAGCAACCCAAGTATTTACTTGGAAGACACCAACTAACGTCAAAAATTCACCTACAAATCCCGAAGTTCCAGGTAGCCCAACATTAGCCATAGTAAAAAACATGAAAATCAAGGCATAACTGGGCATTACATTTACCAAACCACCGTAGGCTTCTATTTCTCTCGTATGCATGCGGTCGTAAATCACACCGACACACAGAAATAAAGCTCCAGAAATAAATCCATGGCTCAACATTTGAAAGATGGCACCATCTACACCTTGCTGATTAGCAGCAAAAATACCCATGGTAACATATCCCATGTGCGCTACCGACGAGTATGCAATAAGCTTTTTCATATCCTCTTGCACCAGTGCGACCAGTGAGGTGTAAACGATTGCAATAGCCGATAACCAGAAAACCAGATTTGTCATTTCTGACGCACCAATGGGAAACATAGGAAGACTAAATCGCAGAAAACCATATCCACCCATTTTCAAAAGTATTGCCGCCAAAACTACTGAACCGGCAGTAGGAGCCTGAACGTGTGCATCCGGTAACCACGTATGCACCGGCCACATTGGCATTTTCACAGCAAAACTTGCAAAAAATGCTAAAAATAACAGAGTTTGAACACCACCTATTATTTTAAAACCTAATAAATCAATAGTGCCATAATCGAATTTATAATTCATTAGAGTAGGAATGTCTGACGTTCCTGCAACGCTATACATTGAAATCATCGCAACCAACATAAGTACCGAGCCGAGAAGTGTATAAAGAAAAAATTTAAAAGATGCATAAATGCGATCTTTACCGCCCCATATACCAATAATTAAAAACATAGGGATTAGACCAGCCTCAAAAAATAAATAGAAAAGAACTAAATCGAGAGCCGTGAAGACACCTAACATCAGAGTTTCTAATAATAAAAAAGCTATCATATATTCTTTGACACGGGTCTCCAAACTCCAAGACGCCCAGATCACCAAGGGCATCATAAAAGTTGTTAACATAATAAAAAGAATAGATATCCCGTCTACGCCGAGTTTATAATTTAATCCCATTATCCACTTATAACTTTCAACCATCTGAAAATTAGTATTTCCAGACTCAAACTGAGCAAGGATTAACAAGGATATAATAAAAGTAGCCACCGTCGTAAACATAGCCACTCTTTTACACACAAGTTGTGCTGCAATATCCTCTCCGCGCGCTACCATTATAAGAACAAATGCGGCGAAAGCCGGTATAAAGGTAACCATAGAAAGCAGCGGTTGATCCATATTTAATTAACTCCTACTGAAAAAATCATCCACGATAGCAATGCCAAGATCCCCAATACCATACTAAGCGCGTAACTAAATATGTAGCCAGATTGCAAACGTGTGGAAATTCGTGTCACAAAAGGAACGATACCCAAGGCGATACCGTTGATAGTTCCGTCGATCAGCCCACCGTCACCTTTTTTCCAAAAAAAACGACCTAACGCTCTGGCACGGGAAACAAAGATAACCTCATATATATCGTCAAAATACCATTTGTTTAAAAGCAACCTGTATACAGGATCTAAAGTAGATGCCCACTGAGCGGGTTTTTTCTTATCCCAAACATAGAACCATAGCGCCATTAATAATCCAGTTAGCATAGCCAGAAAGGGACTGATTTTAACCCAAACAGGCGCATAGTGAGCATCATGCAAAACATGATTCTTTGGGCCCATAAAAATCGCACCTGTTGGAGGGGTATTTTCTTTTATTTCATCACTATTGTATTTAATGGAATTATCATCAGATCCTTTTTTATTTGTCTGGTGATATTCGCTATTTATTCCAAAAAAGTTTGCAACCTGATAATCTTTTCCAAAAAAACTGGAATACCAAATCATCCCCGATAATATTGCGCCCAGCCCAAGAACTCCTAGTGGTATCAACATCACAATTGGGCTTTCTTTGGCATGTGAATGAGAATGTCCGTTCCCTTTGGGTTCCCCAAAAAACGTCAAAAACATCAGGCGCCAACTGTAAAAACTTGTTAGAAGAGCTGCTATAACTAAAGTCCAAAAAGCAAAACCTGCATCAGTACCAGCCCAAGCGCTTTCAATGACCGCATCTTTAGAGAGGAACCCAGCAAAGCCAAAATGTGTTAACGGAACTCCCACGCCAGTTATGGCGAGCGTACCAACCATCATAGCCCAGAAAGTATATGGAATTTTTTTTCTAAGTCCGCCAAAATTTCGCATATCTTGCTCATGATGCATCGCATGAATAACTGAACCGGCACCAAGAAACAGAAGTGCTTTAAAAAAGGCGTGTGTAAAAAGGTGATACATAGCTACCGAATAGGCTCCAACACCCGCAGCGACAAACATATATCCCAATTGAGACATTGTAGAATAGGCTATTACGCGTTTGATATCATTTTGTACCAAACCAATGGTTGCAGCAACAAAAGCGGTAAAAGCTCCAAGGATTGTAATAAAACTTAAAGCGGTTGGCGCATATTCCATTAACGGCGACATTCTACAAACTAGAAACACACCAGCGGTAACCATCGTCGCTGCATGGATTAAAGCCGACACAGGTGTCGGCCCCTCCATAGCATCTGGTAGCCAAGTGTGTAAAAATAGCTGCGCAGACTTCCCCATCGCCCCAACGAAAAGAAGAATCGCAATTAGGTTTGCTGCATTCCAATCAGCCCACAGAAAAGTAAGAGTTGTTTTGGATAACATTGGAGCTGCGGAAAAAATATCATCAAAGCTTATACTCCCGGTCAGCATAAACAAACCAAAAATACCTAAAGCAAAGCCAAAATCACCAACCCGATTAACTACAAAAGCTTTGATAGCAGCGGCATTTGCACTTTGTTTTCGATAGTAAAAACCAATCAATAGATAAGAGGCAACTCCGACTCCCTCCCATCCAAAGAACATCTGAATTAAGTTATCAGAAGTAACCAACATAAGCATTGTAAATGTAAAGAAGGATAAATAAGCAAAGAATCTCGCCTTATAATGTTCACCCTCTTTCCAGTTTTCATCATGGGCCATATACCCAACGCTATAAAGATGAACCAAAGCAGAAACGGACGTTACAACCACCAGCATTATTGAGGTCAGTCGGTCAAGCCTTATGGACCAATTAGCTGAGAAATCTCCACTGTTTATCCAACGAAACAGAGAAATTTTTTCGACATCAGCACCATGAGAAAGAAAAATTACCCAACTTAACAAACACGATATAAACAATAACGTTGTGGTAAGATAAATCGCGGGCGTTTCACCTATAGATCTCCAAAAAAAACCACCAATGATTGCCCCAAAAAGAGGCGAAAATAAAATAATTAGTTCCAAAAAGTCACCCTTTCATGACATTCACATCTTCAACAGCGATTGTTCCTCTATTACGGAAAAAGCTGACCAAGATAGCTAGGCCAATAGCCGCTTCCGCGGCGGCTACAGTCAAGACAAACAGTGTAAAAACTTGGCCGACTAGATCGTTCATGAAGCTAGAAAAAGCAACAAGGTTTATATTTACGGAAAGAAGCATAAGTTCTATAGACATTAATAAAATTATGACATTTTTTCGATTTAAAAAGAGACCAAAAATACCAATTACGAAAAGTACAGCAGCAACAGTTAGATAGTGTTCTAAAGTTATCATTTAAAATTCTCTCTTGCTTTACGACGGTTCAGCATTTTATAGCCCCTGCCCTGGCTTCACATTTTTCAAAGACATTGATTTGTCTGGATCGCGGTAAATTTGAGCTAAGATATCCTGGCGCTTAATATCTTTACGATGTCGTATAGTTAATACAATGGCTCCAATCATAGCAACAAGCAGAATTAAGCCAGCTAATTGAAAAAGAAGAAAGTATTGATCGTAAAGCAATAAACCTAAGGCGGCGGTATTATGAAGGTCTGTGGGAGTAGGTGCTGCGCGAACCGCTTCCGCACCATCCGCTGGAACCCATACGGCTAGCCCCATTGCTAGCTCCATCAAAAGAACAACCACTATCAATAAACCTAAAGGTAAATATTGCGCCATTTCGGCTTTCAAACTGGCAAAGTCCACATCAAGCATCATTACGACAAAAAGAAAAAGGACGGCAACAGCGCCAACATATACAATTATCAAAAGCATGGCTACAAACTCAGCACCAAGCAAAATAAATAGACCTGCGGAGGATAAGAAAGACAAAATCAACCACAAAACTGAATGTACTGGATTTCGACTTAAAACTGTAAACAAGCCACCAGTTATCGTGCTCAGTGCAAAAAGATAAAATGCAACAACCTCAGCACCCATTTTATTTATTCCTATTAATTTTAAATTTTTGAAAGGTATTCATTCGACATCTCAACTGCACTTTTATTTTTAGTAACTTTATTATCGATATGGCGCGTCTAGCTCTAAATTACGTGCAATTTGCGCTTCCCACCGCTCACCATTCTCTAAAAGTTTTTCTTTATCATAAAAAAGCTCTTCTCTAGTTTCTGTAGAAAACTCAAAGTTCGGCCCCTCGACAATTGCGTCCACTGGACAGGCCTCTTGGCAAAAGCCACAATAGATACATTTAGTCATATCAATATCATAACGTGTTGTTCTTCTACTACCGTCTTCCCGTGGCTCTGCATCTATGGTAATGGCTTGAGCTGGGCACACTGCTTCGCATAATTTGCATGCTATACACCTTTCCTCACCATTTGGATAACGACGCAGGGCATGCTCTCCCCTGAAACGTGGACTTAGCGGCCCTTTTTCATTGGGATAATTTATTGTCGCTTTAGGACTAAAAAAATACTTTAGACCAAGCCTCATCCCTGCCCAAACATCAGCAAGAAAAAAATACTTTACTGCGCGAGTGTAATCAATTTTACCCAAATCAGCCTCCAATCAAGTAACGAGCGTAAAAGCCACCAAAAACTTCAAATTTTGCCAGAAAAGCTACAAAAACAACCCAAATCAATGAAAAGGGCAGAAAGACTTTCCAGCCCAGTCTCATTAATTGATCGTATCTATAGCGAGGTGTTATTGCTTTTATCATTGCAAAAACAAAGAAGAAAAAACCCATTTTTAATAGCATCCAAAATATTCCATCCGGTAAAGCGGGAATTGGAGACAACCAACCACCAAAAAATAAAAGGCTTGTAAGTGCACACATCAAGAAAACGGCTATTAACTCACCAGCCATAAATAATAGAAATGGCGTAGAACTATACTCAACTTGGAAGCCTGCTACCAACTCAGACTCAGCCTCTGGAAGATCAAATGGTGGCCTATTCGTTTCTGCTAGAGCTGAGATAAAAAATAGAAATAACATTGGGAAATGTGGTAACCAATACCAACCAAAAATCCCATAATTAGTATCTTGAGCCTCGACAATTGCCCCGAAATTCATAGATCCTGTGGAAATTATAACACCAATAATCACAAGTCCTATTGATACCTCATATGAAATCATTTGAGCAGCAGATCGAAGTGAACCCAAAAAAGGATATTTGGAATTAGACGCCCACCCCCCCATGATCACACCATAAACTTCAAGCGAAGATATCGCAAAAACATAAAGAATGGCGACGTTTATATTAGAAAGTTGCCAGCCGTCATTCAGTGGAATTACCGCCCAAGCTAGAATGGCCATTACAAAAGAAACCACGGGCGCTAGGAAAAATACAAACTTATCTGATCCAGCAGGAACAACAATTTCCTTAAATACCAATTTAAGCATATCCGCACCAGACTGCAAAAGTCCAAATGCCCCTACTACATTTGGCCCCCTCCGCAATTGAACAGCCGCCCAGATTTTTCGATCTGCGTAAATCAAAAAATATGCTGAAAGAAGTAAAAATACAGCCATAAGCAAACCCTGGCCTATCAAAATAAGCGCAAACCCAAAGTTGGAAGAGATTAAGTTCGACAGTACTGAACCAATAATCGTAAACAATTGTGAAAATATTTCTGTCATTTAAAGTTTAACCATTTCATTCCGCTGCAACTTTTGAATTATTTCTCACTTTTGCATTTGCAGACAACTCAGCCATCACGCTCGAAGCACGTGCGATAGGATTTGTCAGATAAAAGTCATGTACACAATTAACAAAATCTTTCTCAAGTAATTTACCCGTCTTTAATGGCATCCATTCATTGAATGAAACCTCATCTGTATGTTCCAAATGTGGGTATAACTGAATTAATACTCTTCGCAGTTGACTCAGATTGTCAAAAGGCAAACTATTACCCAGTTCCGCGGATAAGGCCCTCAAGATTGCCCAATTTTCTTTTGCCTCACCGGGAGCGAAGTTTGCTCTATTACTTATTTGACTGCGACCTTCAGTATTTACAAATATTCCATTTTCTTCTGTGTACGCAGCGGATGGAAAAATAATATCTGCGTTATGGGCGCCCCGATCACCATGACTGCCTTGATAAATAACAAAGACATCCTCAGGT
>Ga0315331_10003871_pt1 | contig 11320 bp, 12 predicted proteins | sample M160m34915metaG_FD_203456 | JGI IMG/M metagenome (GOLD analysis project Ga0315331, IMG submission 203456) | Ammonia-oxidizing marine archaeal communities from Monterey Bay, California, United States - M1 60m 34915 | ecosystem: Environmental > Aquatic > Marine > Intertidal zone | place: USA... | reverse complement strand
CCATTGAAAACCAGTATCGTTGACCGCAGCTTATGGCTGCTCAATCACGCGGTAAAATTGACCAAAATCATCCACGTCAAACTTCATGGCTTTGAACTGCTCTTCAGCGGTAAAGAGGTCGCCTGCTTGCACCCAGTCTACCATGTTCTTTGAAGCCTCAATCGTGTAGCGTTTGCCAACAGTTAGCTTCATGTTGACTTCGACCTGTGTGACGCGAATGGAAAGCTCTGGTGCGCTGGGAGGCGCTGCAATCGTAATGACAGGCGTTGAAGTGTAAACCAGCCTTAGTCCGAATTGCTGAGACGAATCTAGTGCCTTCTTGCTCTGCTATGAAAAAAACAGCTCAGACCTTGTTATTTTAGGCTCACCGGTGAAATAAGCTAAAACCTCTGCAAAATCGCCTCTTTCCGTTCTCCATTCCATGTAGCGGTCAAAGTGCTCTGCTGATTCCCACTGCGTCCAGAGGGTAATGACTGACTCGGATTTGTTTACTGCGCCGAAGCAATTTTCGCATCCATCGTAAGTTTTTGTATCCGCTAAACGATTTTTAGCGAAAAGTTCAACACAGGCCTCAAGTTTGTTCATGGGGACACTACCCTCCAATATTACAATATGTGACATCAGAAAAAATTATGCTGACGCAGGTCGTTTCGCAATATAATAAACTTCAAACCAACGCACCATTAATCGAAGCAAACCTTGTGCGCTGACATGGCACTTTCCTGGCGGCACTTTTGGTTTCGTTTAATGCTTTTTGGGCGCTCGATATTGTAAGTGAAATTATTGTTGATTGGCCTGGAATCTCCCTAAAGCAGTTGGCGAATAATTATGCAAATGGAGGAACAGAAGTGCATTTCAACCCATACTTTTTCCATACTTGATTTGAAATGAGAATTCGAAAAAGTGATTAAAAAATTACTTTATATACTTGCAGGGAATGACTTATGAAAATTTAAGGTTTAATGCTTGAATTGTAAGTTAACGGTTTCGTAAACCGTAGGTCACCGGTTCGAATCCGGTCATTGGCTCCACTTATAAACTTCTTTTGTCGGGTGTCTTACATCATTTCCGAGTGCTTTAAACCCAGCTAGCTGCCTTAATTCGAGGATAGATAAAGTATTGATCATTCTAAATTTGATACCTTATTCAAGGCCTAGGCTCATCATAGAAACAGATCAGGCATGGATAAGTTGATTCGAACTATTTTTGTTTCAATTCTCATGCGCAAATGCCTACGAAATGTGTTCGCGTTCAACTTGTTTTCAATATCGCACTCGGATCGACCTCGCACATGGTTTCCAAACTTCCAAAGCAAATCTGAGAAGACTTCATCGCTGAGAAAATAAGTATTTCTCACATCTATCAGCCCGCCATGCTCAAATTATTGGGACTACAAAACCGGGCACCAATTGTAACAGCCAACTTCATCGCCATCCTCCAACATAAACCCCAAATAGTGTTGGCATTATTCGTTGCTTTGATGACGATGGCTTTCATCGGTTGTAGATCGAAAACATAAGATGTTCAGATGAACGATGCTGTAGCTCGAAGAGACAAGCGGTTCCATTGCATCTTGTAGCTGCTCCAGGTAGGAAGAAAAATGTTGAAGTGTCTGTTGCTGAAGGTGGGGAGGCAACGCGAAAAACAGGGTAGACAAACCTTCTGAGAGCTAGCGCATGAACATGCTGAAACAAAGCTACCCATGAAAGCACTTAATATTGCAATCGATAATGGAACAAAGAAATATGCAAGATCTGGAACTTAAATCATTGCCTCATATTCGCCTGATACTACTGCTGATCTGCGTTCAATTCATTGTTCAGACCAATCAGGTCATCAATGGCCAAAGTGCAGCAGATCGATTCGACATCACCTATGTCAAGATTGATGTAGTCACTCGTCTTGGACAAAATTTCATGATTTTTGGTTGGGAAAATGATGCCGACTGCAAATATGAAATCTACAGAGGCTCAAGTATCAGCCCCACGCATTGGGAGAAAATAGCAGAACTTCCGCCGCTTGATGATCCCAGGCGAAGTTACTTTCTGCCAATACAGCGCGATCGTTCAGCTCATTTCGTCTACATTAAAAAAATAGAAGATGTGGGTGGTGGGGAGGGCTCTCCGACTACCGAAGCACCCATGACCATACCCGAACTTGAACTCGAGATGATGCCCATCCCTGCAGGCAAGTTTGTGATGGGAAGTCCGGCAGGTGAAAAAGATCGGGATGATGACGAAGGGCCTCAGACAACCGTGATCATCAGCAAGCCGTTCTGGCTGGGAAAGACAGAGGTGACCCAGGCTCAATGGAAGGCTGTCATGGGGAGTGACCCAAGTTACTGGAAAGGAAACTACCTGCCTGTGGAGAGAGTCACTTGGTTTGATGCAATGGCGTTTTGTGAAAAACTCAATCAGATGAAGAGTGATACGCTCTTCGCTGGTTATCGCTACACTCTGCCGACAGAGGCGCAATGGGAATATGCGTGCCGGGCAGGAACAAGCACACGTTTTCATTATGGCGATGATCCAGATTACAGTCAGTTGGAAAAATATGCCTGGTATGCGGGCAATTGCCCGAGCAGGACACACACAGTAGCGGCCAGGACACCCAATGACTGGGGACTCCATGACATGCATGGAAATGTATGGGAATGGTGCCTGGACTGGTTTGGTGATTATACAGGTGGAAGTGTGTCAGATCCACTAGGCCCTTCTAATGGTCAGGATAGGGTGATCCGTGGTGGTGGATGGAACTTTCGTGCTGATTACTCTCGCTCGGCTTACCGCAACTATTATTGGACTGACGCCCCTTATGACTCGCTTGGTTTTCGTATCGCTCTCAGCCCAGTTCATGTAGAGTAAAAAGAAGCGATGTCAGGGAGGGCTTTGACAAGGCTGGTGGCGAGTCTTGCTCCGCTTCCTTACCACGAGGATCGAAGCTTGGGAGGGGCAAAGACGTGGATGGATTATATCTTTGCCGTAATCCATTGATCTGCAGGCTTTCCAAAAAAAGTCATCGAGCTTCAATGCGCCTTGCCGCAGCTCGGTGTATCACAGGATACACAAGCATCATAAATCGTTCTTTCATTGGGCGGCAGATATCATCATGATGACGTCCCGAGAAAACCTTGCATTGAACTACAGATGAACTTATGACAACACCCCTTGACTCCGAAACCATCGCGAAGGCCCTTGAGTCCCTGAGTGGATGGACTCACAGGGAAAACAAATTATCCAGGCAGTATGTGTTTGACAGTTTTCCAGCAGCTATTGGCTGTATCGTTCAAATGGCCTTCGCCTGTGAACAGGTGAACCATCACCCTGAGATTTATCAGGTTTATAACCGCCTGAACATTGATTTGACCACTCATGATGCTGGATGTCAGGTCACTCAAAAAGATTTGGATCTCGCAAGAGCCATAGAGGCGGTTGCTCAGAATCAGTCAAAGACTTGAGCTGATAGAGCTGCTAATGACGCTTTTGCAGACTGCCGTTTGGTGTTTACACCGTGGTAGTCGAGCTGTTTGTCACAGAAGGGATTCAAAAACAATTGAATGACAATTCACCCTGAAGATTGTCTTCCAAGAAATATTGTATTCAAGAATGCTATTTCAAACAATGCTACATGCAAAAAGGTTCCGTGAGGAACTCACATGCATGGTTCAATGATTTTTGCCTCCACCAACTTTTTTAGTTTTTTTTACAGACGCTTTGCTGGGAAGCATGCGTTTGCCAAAAACAGCCGTCAGTAGATACAAGAGGCTAAGGGAAAAAATAAGGATTCCAAAAAGAGTGACCGAATTTCCAACATCAGACTCATGGATCCTTCTGTGAACATGCCGATCGGTACTCAGCCAATACTTTACCTTCATGAGGAACCGCATTAAGTTATCCAGCCAGACAATTTCATGATCCATGGACCAGATCATGAGCCAAAGGCCACTCCCCATTCCTGTAAGTGAAAGGCCAGAATGCATGAGCTTACTTTTAAAGCTTTTCTTCATCTTTACCAAAATGTTCCAACTGACGAACCTGAGCGCATCACGTGATTGCGCTTTTTTATCTTTCTGGCGCGTTCAAGCTGAACTAAACACGCTAAAGCCATAAAGTATTTTTGCAAGTCATCGCTCAACCTTGATCTCTGTCACGGAAGCAATGAAAGAGAAAGCATTATGGGTAGCTTGCTAATTTTCAATGTTTTCAGGAGAGGGTATGTCTACTTTTTTGTTCATTAATCCTTTTTTGATTTTGTAGCGCACGGCCAAATACCAGGGTAAACCAATTATCCACAGCGCTGCCACGGCAATAAACAAAATCACTGGATGGTAAGAGAGACCGCTGGGGTATTTCCGTAGTTCAATTTTGGCAGAATCGATGGCAGCCCAAACGGCACTGATCAATATCATGTAGGAAGTAACTGATACACCCGTAGTCGCCTGAATCATCTCGGAAGCAATCCACAAAAGCACCGTAATACCAATTCCATATAAAGCATGCATCCTTACAAAATGCCTTTGAGGTTTTAGAAACTCTATTACAAATTGAAGCCATTTTTATAATAAAGACAAAACTTTCGCATGAAGCAGTATTCAGCAAATGCCTGCACTCTTTTGGTCATTGTGAGGAGTTTTCATCGAATTTTGCTTCATTGTATGGAAGCAAATAACCTTATCCCGCATTTGTTTCAGGCTTTCCAACCCGACTGAAAATATCCAGAAATCATGATAGAGATCAGAATCCTTATAGAGTCTTCAAAGGATAGGGGCGAGTTTTTCTCAGAAGTGACAATGGCATCTTTCTCGCTCTGTCAGTATTGATGAAAGCAACAATCAGGCGCAAAAATCAAAACGACGATAACCACTCAAAAACAGCGGTGGTCTGTGACCTCACAGGGAGGTTGAAATGATCATAGGAATTATTCTCATGGCACTTCTGTTTACAACGGCATTCAGTGGCTGGATAAGGCAGGACTCCGATTACAGGGAAGCATGCTCTTCCCGGGCTGCATCTAGACAATGATTCAAAAGGGACTGACCATTCCTGATCAAAGGGGCTGAGCTATGGTAAGAGGGATCAAGAGAGTCGGGTTACTTTATCCGGGCGGAAACCTTGTGAGCAGGCCTTGCCATTCAAATATCTCTCATGCAGTGCGGCTGTTGATCAAGGCCGCGCGTTCAGACAACCCAACAAAAGTAAAGATCGCCTATAAGAAAGGGAGAGCATACACGGGTACAATACAGCGCCGTTCAAGCTGTGCCAGTATGCCTCCACCGCATCCTCCCATACTGCTGTTAACGGAGATCCCCACTTTCCAGTCACTGAAAATTCAGTGATCATCGTCATGCATGAAATCAAAAATCCCATGATCAGCCAATCGAATGCTTAGCAAGGTTCTTGGGTGACTGAATCGCTGGTGATAAATTTGGAATTGTTTTCTAAAGAATACTGGCACCATGCCGATAAGTAACAGCAAGTTAGATTTTATTTCAGCCTCAATCACAAAATCAATTCATGTTCATACTGAAAAAGTGTCTATCCCTCTGTTGCCTGGTTCCTTTTGTTTGTGTTGCCCAATCTGATCTCAAAAGGCAAGCAACAGTCATCGTTCAGGTGGTAAATGGTTTTGTGGTAGACGCAAGCCTTACTGGTAGTGGCCATGGTTACACGCAACCCCCCAGTGTTCAATTTACGGGAGGTCAACCGGATGAAGCGGCTCAAGCTGAAACCATTCTGGAAGATGGAAGGGTCGTGGAAATCAACATCACCAACGCAGGCAGCGGTTATAAGGAAATCCCCAACGTGATTGTCGCATCTCCTCCATCCAAAGTCAGCTTGACTGTTTCTGTCAGTAAAAGCAAACCCACCGTGCCTGAGTCTGAGTTGCCTCAAAATGCGATCGCGACGCCTGAAGTTCTCAATGGTTTCATGATCGGTGCTAAAATCGTCTATGGCGGTCGAGGTTACAGAACCCCTCCACTGATCACTGTTGTCGACAGCAGTGGCTCAGGCGGCCTTGCTGCATCCATCATTGAAGACGGGGCTGTGACGGGCATTAGATTTGTTCAGGCAGGCCGCGGCTACTCCGATCAAGCATTTATTCAGATTGACGCTCCTCCAACGCCCCCGGATGCCATGTCAAACGTGGGTGAAGTTCAAGTTACCTTAAAGCCGGAATTACCAAATAACTTCTATATTCTTGAAGCATCCGTTGACATGGAAACATGGGAGCAGGTTGGTGACCAATTCTACGTTGATAAAAGCATTCATGCCAAAAAGGTAGCCGTTGACGGCACCAAGCGGTTTTATAGAGCGATTCAGCTTCCCTGAGGTCACGTATCTACAAGTTTTGTTCAGTCTATCTCAACTTCAGAGATGACCTGTTTCTTTTGGGGAAGGTTATTAACTCAAACGACACATTTTGGTCGTCTGTACTAATCACCGCCTCCACAGCCCCCTCCACAGCTGCTACCACAGCCGCTACCACAGCCACCTCTGCGGCCGTAATATCCATGATAACCGCTGCTTTTTAATTTCCATCCCCCCGTAATCGCAGCCAAGACAACAAGCAACAAAGGCACTCCATAAAGCAACCACATGGGATGTGTGTTCAGGATGTAAAAGAAAGCCGTCAAGCCAATAACGAGCACCAAGCCAAAAATCATTGTTCTGATGGTCGAAACAGCAAATGTTTTCAACGCTGACATAAAACCTTTGAACCAGATCTCAGGGAATAAAATCAATTATAAAGTGTGTGGAATTTCGTAAGGGTATGCTCGAAAAATATCATTCTTACCCAGCAACAGAGAAAATTAACTTGTTCTGATTCAAGTCTTCCAATGACAGCGAATGAGGGGTTTCACCTTTGATTTTTTCGATCCAGACACAATGCATATAGAGTGGATTTCTTCAGATGCACTCGGATTTGATAATTACCAGGTGAGAGGGTCCTGAGTGGATCATTTTTCCACCTCACCTTTTGAGCCAGGCCATCGCCATGCAAAGGTTCGGCGACGCCACTTGAAAAACCCTGAACTCGATAACCCGAGGCATCCAACAGCTCCACTCGGATTTCCCCTTTGGATGCATCTGCGTTAATGGTGATTTCTGTTTCTTTTTCGAGGTAAACTGGTTTTAGTGTGGCCTGGCCTATCCGGTTCTCTGGAGTAAGACCAATCCAGCGATTCAAAGGAATCGTCATGAGACCAATGCCAGTAGGAGATGCATTGAGATCTGCATGCCATCCGGGGTAGGCTCCGTAATAAAACCTGATGCTGGATCCATGACGGATTGGATTGGCACTTGTCCATAGACAGCCTGCATCAAACGAGTTTTTGTCCTTGTTGATAGGCATGAAAAACAAATCTCTGAATGGTCGATCCCAATGAAGACCATCAATACTCCAGATCAACTCTGCAGGCATGTTTCCTGACCCCCCTCGATCAAATCCTCCTAGATCCAGTCGCTGCAACAAACCAAGGTAAAGGCCTCCGTCATAAAAAACGGAGGCACCATGAAACTGCTGATCTTCATCGCTGTTCGGGCTGAGGATGAGTTGGGGCTGGCTCCAGTTTATGAAATCTTTTGAAGTCGTCCTTGCAACCGCGCGTTTCCAGAAACGACGCCCATCAGGGCCGTCGATCCAGGTCTTGGAATAAATGCAGTATTGCTCATTCACTGGATCCCACATCAAGTCCATGACATCGCTGATGGCAGGCCGATCTGCAGGCAGATGATCGGATTCATTGCTGAAAGGAGGTTGAGTGGGCTCGCCGTAGGATCCCTGAAGTAATGGGGCCTTTGAATGCTTTTTCCAACGAATGCCATCAGGCGAAAAAGCGACGCAAAGGCCGGGTGTTTGCAAACCTTCGTTTTCAGTGAAATCCCAATAAGCCAGCTTGTAACGTTTTCCAGGTTTGGTGTCGGTTGGATCGAACAGTACCGAAGCACCATAATTCACACTGCGTCCACCGTTTCCCACAAGAACGATGTTGGTATCGAGATCTCCGTTAAAATTAAACAGTCGAAGCTTTGGTTTAGTCCACGTCAGACCATCCTTGGAGGTTGCATAACACAGCGTCACCCGTCTGGTTGGATCTTGCGCTCGATTACCTGCATAAGATTGATACCAGCAGGCATACTCTCCGGTTGTTGGATCTCGGTGCACGCTGCAGTATCCAATAGCCAGTTCCCATGGCTTGTCGTTGGGAATCACCGGGTTGTTCTCGTGTCGTGCAGGCATTTGAAGCACTTTCTTTAAGCCTGAGCTATAGAGCAAGAGGTTGTCATCAGCCATCAGAATTACTTTTTGGTCGCGACTTGATGGGGTTGCTGTTGGTTGGGCTAAGCAGTTCCCTGTGCAGAGGCTAATCAGACAGCATACGCTTGCGATTGCATTGAGAATATCTGGGTGGAGATGAATACTGGCGAATGAAATGTGTGATCGCGAAGGCATATACAGAACATTAAATTCAAATCGAATCTTGTCGAATCAGAAGTGAGTGTTGTTTTTCAGAAGACCTTTTCAATATTAGGTCAGTAACGTACACTGAATTGGCTCTCGAAAAATTTTCTCTGCTTCCGAACTCCAGAGTAGCTATTCTGATTTGCCTTGCTGCTTGCATCATTTACCAGTGCCTAATGAAAAAAATATGATCAGAACACGCAATGATAAGGAAGCGAGCAGGAACTCCTAAAATGAATACCTCCTTTCAGAACATCATCCGGTGGAATTTTTTACTCACGTTTCATCCAGAACTGAGTGATTAAAGTGGCAATTTTTTGGCCCTTTCCCTGAACAAGCATCGTTGCATAAGCAAAGATCAAACACTATGGAATCTCGATCATCATTTTCAGGACTATATGACAGGAATAAACACTTTCGTTATAGATAAAGGACATATGAAAAATTTTCTCAATCCTCTTTTTTTAGCAGAATGTGTAGATTAAATGCATCCTTGATGATGGGCTTAATTCTTGCCGTTGTGGCCGTGCCGAGTTTAACGGCACAACCCATTTTGAAACATACAGCCAAGGTTGATAGAAATACCGTTTATGGAATGTATTCAGGGCTGGCATTACTGATGGATGTCTACTTCCCCTCCAATCCAAATGGCTATGGCATTGTTCAAATATCAGGCAGTGGATGGAATCGCCCACTGAAATACGATGCCACCATGCTCAATCACCAGCCGCATGTTCGAAGTGAAGCTGAACCCTTGTTGCAAGCCGGTTATACGATCTTTTCATTAAACCACCGTGCGTCACCTAGATTTCAATATCCCGCTCAGGTGGCGGATGTTCAAAGAGCGGTTCGCTACATACCTTTCCGCTCTTTCTTGAACGCATAAGCGGCAATCTTCCAATCGAACACTGGTGATAAAACTAACACTGTGATGGTCCTGGGGAGGACCGAATCTTCCCCAGCGTTAGGCATTCCTTAGAATTGCTCTCATCTTAACGACTCTTCCTTTGTTGGGGTATGATGTTGGGTGTTTTGTGGAGAAGATCCATCAGTAATATGAAGTTCCTGTAGGTTTCCTTGTTTCAGTCGGCTTGGTTAGCAGCGTTTTTTTGGCCCCTTCTTGGTTTGCGTATCGTTTAACAAGTAATAGTGATTTATTTTTTCCAACTCCATCCCCTAAAAAACTATCATGTATAAAGAAATAAAAAATATTATCCATTCAGGTCTGGTATTGCTGCTGTTCTTCTGTTCATTGCAAAAGCCTCTTGCGCAGGAAACTGAACAACCTGAGCTCTATTTAAACTTTGGTTTCTACAAGGTGGATCAGGACAAGAGAGCCTCCTATGAGCTGCTGATGACTGATTTCTTCGGTCCGCTGATGCAAAAGCGGGTGGATGAGGGTTGCCTGAGTAATTGGATCTTCCGACGAGTGCTTCCTAATTCCTCGTTATACGGTGAATTCACGCACATGACCATCGATGTCATGATCCGAGGGGAAGAGGGGTATTGGGACTGTGATGCTCAATTAAAGGAGGTTTTTCCTGGGCTCAGTCCAAAAATACGCAAACACCTTTTTGAGGAAAAAAACAGCCTCAGAGAATTGGTGCATCGGGTCAGGACTCAATATGTAGCTGGATACAATTCATTGGAAAAGGTTCCTCCGATTGCCGTCTACAACTTGAGCAAAACCAAATCCAACCTATACGAAGCCAAACATCGGGATGGATTTGCTGGCTTTTTTGCGGAAGGCAGTAACACAGTGGCCTGGCATGCCATGAAACGGATTGACTCCACGGCCTGGGCAAAATGGGAATGGGATTACATTACGGCTGACTGCTTCGAAACAGTGGAACAAATGCGAGAGGCCACAAGCTTTTCTGAGGAACGAAACCAATACTACAAGGAGAAATACGGTCCGTCCAAGGATCAGCGAGATATTCTTTTGCGAGCAGAGACTCGTCTTGTATTTGCCACAGAAAAAATCAATGACTCACAAGAGTGATGCTTTCTGCTTTTTCAAAATCCCAGTCAAAAGGAATTCAAATGCTGATCCAGCAAATCTATTCAAGAGTTTTGAGAGCCCTGGTTCTGATTGTCACTCTTACCATTCTTTCATCGGCTTTTTTGAAAGGGGATGAATCAAGCAGTCCACTCAATAACCAACTTGCACCTTTGTCATGGCAAGTTGGTGTTTGGAAGTGGACTCAGCTCGAAGGCGATGTCGGAAATTCTGGCATGGTTGAGATAGTTTCAGCCCTGAACGGAGAGGCTATTCACCACAACGGCCACGGCACCTTCGGGGGCGAATTCCGTTTTAATGTTAGTGTGGTCTACGATGTTTCCAGAGGTGTTCTCGTTGCAAGAGGCAGTAATACGCAAGGTGAAGTCTGGGAGGATCTAGTGAGCGTTTTTGAAGATAAGTGTGTCTTGCGGCGCACTTACATCAACAGGAAGCCTGTTATCAAAAATGACGGAACACAATCGGAGAGCCTTGGTATCCACACCCGAATCATCACTCAGAAAAAAATCAATGAAGATCTCTGGGAACATTCACAAGTGCTGATTCTGCCTTCGGGCAAATCCGAAAAACGTTTTGTTGCGAGGCTCGAAAGGGTCCAGGAGTAGTTCAAAAGTACTGAATATCAAAAATCTGGAATAAGAATCAAATAAAAAACCAACGACCATGAAACGAATCACAAACACAATAAGCTTATTACTGGCAATAGCATCGATCTCATTTGACTGTACTACTCATGGTGCTGATGCGCCTGGGGAATTAGTCCCTCATGAGATCAGGCTTAAGGCGGCGCGCAAACCTTACAACATTGCCCGTTATTTTTATTTAACCGTCGAGAAG
>Ga0315331_10003870_pt1 | contig 11321 bp, 10 predicted proteins | sample M160m34915metaG_FD_203456 | JGI IMG/M metagenome (GOLD analysis project Ga0315331, IMG submission 203456) | Ammonia-oxidizing marine archaeal communities from Monterey Bay, California, United States - M1 60m 34915 | ecosystem: Environmental > Aquatic > Marine > Intertidal zone | place: USA... | reverse complement strand
AGATTAGGATGTTCCTTATTTGATTATTTTGTAGAAGATGTAGACGATCAACATACAATAAAAAATCCAATTGCAAAATTAATTATGGAATGGACAAAAGATGATAAAGGTAGAAATATTTTATATAAAAATAATGGTGAAGAAAGATATCCAGAATTTAAGTTATATAAAATGATTGTTAGAACTGTTCATAACCATATACCAAAAACTCAAATATCAAAACCTATTTTTAATAATTTTATTAGTTCGAAAAAAAAAATAAAAAAACAAAAGATAATTAATATTGATAAAATGGAAACTATGGTATAAAATTGAATTTAATATTAAAGATATATTAATATTAAATATAAATGGATTTTGGAATACTTCATAAAATTAACACCTTTGATGATGGTAATCAACTTTATAAATATATGCCAAATGCTTGGATAATTATAGGTTCACAGTTTAATGGTCAAAAAGTCAAATTAAAAAATAAAATAGATGAAAAGATAATTATTAATTCTATTTCATCTTGGAAATTAACACCAATTACTATTAGTCCTTCTTAATGCAAGATTCACATATCAACTCTCCAAAATCAACTACTTTATTAGAAAATTTTTTACAATGAAAACATTTCATATAAGATATTTTATCAAGAATAGGAGAATAATTATCATTTGTAGAACACATTGAAAATATAATACATATTATCATATCTCTAACTGAATTTTGAGTTGGATTTCCACACATTTGTAATCCCTTTAAAGCACCTTTTATACTGTTTACTATCATTATAGTGGTTTCTCCGCACCATTTTGATTCAGTATGATTTGTTATTTCCATAAGCTCTCTTTTAATAATTTTTTGCAAATCTTTGATAAAAATTACTTCATCGTTTAACCACTCTATATTATCAATCATACTTTCAAATATAGGAGTATCTAAAACTAATCTTTGAATATGCTGTTTAATATTTACTTGGAAAATAGTAACTTTATCAAAATAATGATATAAATTATTAAATTTAATAATAGGGTGTCTTTTTAAATCTTCAACCTTTTTCATATTATCCAAGTAATCTTTATCATATAATGTTCTACAAGTTTGTGAAAGTAATACAAATTCCATATTATATTATATATATAATATGGTTTAAATATTGTTATAATATTAAAAATCTGGGTTATTTGTAAATACTTGAGGCACAGATTTTACTATATCAAATCCGCCTATTTGAGTCATAACAAAATTTCCTAATATAACACTTAAATAAACAAGTAATGTATCTCTAGCTAAAACCTTGAGTGGTTTATTTTCTTTTAAAATAAATCTCATCTCAATAAATCGAAAAAGTAAATATGCAAAACTAACAGCAACTCCCGTAACAAATATAGAATCTGACATTTATATAATTATTTCATTAATATTTATATAAATAGACGCATTAACCAAGAACTTCAATATCATTCAAAATAGGAGATGGTTCGATATTTAGTTTTTTATCTAAATTATGAACATCCATATTATCCAATTTTAAATCTATTTCTCCAAAAATTTGTAATTTTTCATCATCATCCTCCTCATCATCATATTCTGCTTCTTCTGCTTTTCTTTTTTCATTTTGATCATATGCAATTTTTTCTAATCTTTCTAAAGTCTTAGGGGCTTCAACTTTTTCCGGTTCAGGGTTTGCAGAAGGAGATGCTTTTGTATCATAACTAACAACACTATCTGTATCATTAAATGATAATTTATTTACAACATCATTATTTAATTTTACAGGCTCGTCTGCTTTTGGTGTTTCAATAGTTAGTTTAATATTATGTTCACTTGGTTTTGATTCAGATACAGATGCAGCTTTTACAGGTTCTTCTACAGAAGATTCGTCTGCTAACGCATTAGCTACAATCTTTGCTTTTTCTAATTGTGGTTTTTCAAGAGTAACTGTATCATCGCTTTTAGTTATTCCTTCTTTTTTGTCTTCATTTTTTATTGATTCTGTCATTTCTTCTTCCATTTTTTTCTTTTCAAGTTCAGTAACTTCTTTTTCAATAGTCTCTTCAATCACTTCCTCGTCCACTGTTTCATCTATATATGCTCTTAATATTTTTTCAACTGGCATATTATCTCTAATTACTTTTAATATAGCTTCTTGACACATTAATTCTGCTTCTCTCATATTTTTTTGAAAATTTAAAGGTAAAATATTGCTTTCATACAAATAAACATTTGAATAAAGTTTTCTAGCAAATGTAATATAACAACGATGTATAAATGTATTTAATTTTGGGATATCAATATCTATTTTTTTTTGTTTTTGTGACACTCTAATACTAGTTAAAATTTTTAATTGTGTAATATGCACACAAGTTAAAAGATCTTCTAAATATCCACAATTACTTTTTGTTATTATTCTTTTTGTTTCTTCATCGATGATTGTGCTATTCCATTTTGGAACTCTGGAGAGAAAATTTTGAAAAGTCATTAAATATTTTTCTTCTTCATCATTATCTAAACATAATTTTGTAGCTTCATCAAAAATAGATCTAACACCTTCAATCATTAAAGGTGTTAAAATTGTTACTAATCGTGAAGAGTATTCATTTTTAGCTTCAGATAAAACATTAACATTGTAATCGTCCATTTACATTTCTAAAATATTTTCTAAATTTAGGTTTTTCCGCATAAAAAATAAATTTAAAACTACAAACATAAATAATTTCTCATTTCTAAAATCACTTCTAATTTTATCAAAATAAATTAAATAAAAATATTTATTCTTTTTTTTAATAGTTTTATCATTTTCAATAATATCTAAAATATCCATACCACTATATCCTTTTTGATATAATTTTTCAGAAAGATTATTACAACTATTTATTGATTTATAATTACTTTTTTTTATAATATTTTTTTTTAACCAACTCTTTCTTTTATTTAAAAACTCGTGATTAATAATATCTTTTTTATTGAAATCGTGTAAACTTTGAATTGTATTATTAATTGTAGGTAACGGAATATAAATATTGCAAAATCTAGATAATATAGGTTTTAATAATCTATTTTCATTTTCTACAAGAATAAAGAATCTAGTTGTATGACTAAATTTTTCAATACATCGTCTTAAAGCAGATTGTGCGTCCATTGTTAATTTATCTGCATTAAAAAGTACAATACATTTAAATAAATTACTTTTATTATGTATATTTGTTTTTGCAAAAAATTTTAATTCATCTCGTATAAATCTTATACCTTTACTATGAGCACAATCTACATACATTACATATTGATTTATTTTATGTTTATCATTTTCATAAATATTATAAATAAATCTATTTAAAATTGTTCTTTTACCACTTCCAGATGGGCCATAAAAAATTATATGAGGTATCTTTTTTTCTGTTATAAAAAAAGCCAACTTATCCTCTATTTTTTTATGAATTTCTAAAGACATATAATAATTATAGTTGAATTATCTCTAACTAGAATTATTTAAAAATATTTATCTTTTTCTTCTACGGGATTTTCTTTTCTTTTTTCTTTTTCTACGAGATTTTCTTCGTCTTTTTTTAGATTTTCTCCTTGTTTTTCTTCTACGTCTGCGGGCACCACCCGCAATGGGAGCTGATGCCGTCGGTGTTGCTGATGCCACAATGCGCCAGTAATTATGTGGGTTCGCTAATATATCATCAGATGAGTCCATCTCGCTCTCCTCACCATTGATAGCTTTTAAATATTCATCTACATCTGTACACGATTCCCATATTTCTAGACCACATTTAATTGGGCCCTCAATGTCTTCACCTATAACAGCATTACAACTTAAATCATCAAGGTTCTGGTTACAATAATCTCTTAAACATTCTGTATGAGCTACACAACCGCATATCATGAAGTATGCTGTTTTCTCAGGCGATTGTGGATTCATTAATTGTTCATTACATCTAATACATATATCAGTTGGTAGTATTTCATTATATTTTATCCAATTCCCTGGTGTTCTCTCTCCACCCTTTTGTTTTTTTCTAGTTTTCCTTCTTTTATGTTTTCTACCACCTTGTTTTGGAGGAATATTAGCTTGATAATTACTACCAATAGGAACTTGTGTGTTTAATGGTTTACCAAGATGAACTGGAGGTTTTTTAATGCCATATTTTTCTCTAAACGCCGCTCCTCCTAAGCTATCTTTTTCTAATTCAATTCCTATTGCGTGTTTTTCAAACCCACTGTACTTTTCTGGATCCATTATTTTAATCTCTTTTATCATAATATATCCATTTTGTATAGGATTATCACTTCTTTTATTTGGATTTCCATTAAAACTACTCCCATCATCAAATAATATTTTAATTTTCTTTCCTGATACCTTTTGTATTATTCCTTTATAACTATCATATCTATTTGCATCGTTTTTCCATTTTACACGGACGCGTTTTCTTTCATCACTTTTATTTGGTGTCCAAGATTCAGGATAGTATTTAAATATTGATTCACCTATAGTTAAACTTGCCATAATATATATTATACTTATATATTATATCTATATTTAATGAGTATTTTTTGTTGACATATCCATTTTATTCATTAATATATTTTTATAATTTTCAAAATCAGTATTATAATCATATTTTTCTATATCACTGATTATTGTTGGAGAGATTTCAAATTTATTTTTTATTTTTATTTTTAAAACTCCTCTATAATTTTTATGAGTAAATAATTTAAAATTTATTTGTTTTTCTTTATGTTTAATCAAGTAATATACAAATTTCCATACATCACCTGTCCAAGATTCTCTATATTTTAATATTCCCTTTTCATAAACATGTTTGATTGGAATTTTATGTTGTTCACGCTCATTTAAGGGTAACACATCATCTAAATATATATATCCATTTTCATTTAAACAATCAACTGAATTATTAAAATCTCTCAATACATAATCTGATTGATGCATTCCATCTATAAATATTATATCATATTTATCTTTGTTATCTACAAAAAAATCATCACTCGTTTTTTTTATTATTCTATCATCCTTACATTTTGGATCGGGATCTACACCTTTTTTATTATCTATATTTACATTTTGAAATGTAAATCCACTTTCTACCCCAATTTCCAAATATGATGTGTGATTATCAATACTATTATTTATTATACTATATCTGGTGGGAAAATTATTAGTCTCTGTAAAATTATCTTTAATTTCTACAATTTTTAATGTAGATTCATTACCAGAAAATATTTCATAATTATCTGTATATTTACATATTAAATGAAAATAATTTATTAACTCTTGATCTGTAGCCTTTAAAGAATAACATTTCATTCTATCAAACCCTAATTTGTCCAATGTTTGTGTTAAATCTTTTTTTTTACTGAGTTCAGAATTACATAAAACCATAAAATCATTTTTTGGATTTTTATATAATTCTTTTATTTTTTCATTATATAATATATTTATACCTAGTAAACAATATTGTTTGTCAAAATCAGGATTAACAGTAATATTACATATATTATAAGTCCAATCTTTTTTTCGCTTCCATATTTGCGTTTTTCCCGAATATATATATTTTTCATTTTCATATGCATTTTTTGTTTTCATTATTTCATTTACATTATATTTTTTATAAAATTGAGGTTGTATATGAAATGGACCTAATCTATTTATTTCTTTATTTCTAATTAAAGAAAAATTATTATTATTGTTATTCATAAATTGAACATATCCAAGCTTATGAAGTTTTGCTATTTTTGTATTGCAAACAGTTCTTAATAATATTTCAAAATCATCACAAATTGGTAAAAATTCACTATAATTTCCCAATTCTAATAAAGTTTTTCGTTTCCAAATTCGTGGATGATTTGGTAAACATACTAAATGACTAGAAGTTATATTATTTATTCCTGGATGTGAACATATATATCTCCAGGAATTATTATATTTTTGTAAATAATATCCACAGTATCCTTTACCAAAATAATCTCCATACTCATAATCTCCACCATTCTCCATAATATTTGTAAAATCAGCATATACAAATCCTATTTCTTTATCTGACTCAAAAATATTAAACGCATCCCTTAATAAATCTGGTAATATTATATCATCATGATCTAATTCTAGAACATATCTTCCTCTACATAAACCAACCGCTTCATTTTTAACATTTCCTATATTACCACTGTTATAATCTCTTTTATATAATCTTATTCTTTTATCCTTTTTACAAAATTCTCTAATATAGAAAAAATGTCCATCTTCAGGGGAATCATCTAAAATTACCCATTCCCAATCTAGAAAAGTTTGTTTACTTAACCCTGAATATGCTCTTTTTATTTTATCATAAGATTTATAACAAGTTGTAAAAACAGAAAATTTGGGTCTAGTTAACTCTCTTTTTTTTATCACCTCGTTAATATAACAACTATTTACTCGAAAATTAAAATTAGCGATGTCAGTAATAGATTTCATATGAAGCCATCTATTTCTCATTCTACCTGCTATATTTGACATAACTGTGTTATAATATATTTTTTCTGTATCTCCATAAGTAATTAAAATATGATGATTGGTATCAAATAAGTTATTTAATTTTTTTATATCTTTTAATGATATAATTTCGAGTGTGCAACTTAATTTTTTTTTATTTTTTTCAAAAAAATCATCTATATCTACGAATTTAGTATCTCTTAATAAATATACAAATGGATATTTATTCATTATATTACACTATTTAATTAAATCTTTTAATCCATTTTCCAAATTAATATTAATTGTCCATCCCATTTTTTTTAATTTTTCATTAGATATATAATATCTCTGATCATTGAATGGGCGATCTTTTATATAATTAACACTCTCTTGAAAATGTCTTTTATTATTAAATAATTTATGTAATTTCTTAGCCAAATCTAATATACTAATTTCCATATCTTCATCACAACCTATATTATAAATTTCTCCTATTTTACCTTGTTCTAATATTTTTATAAACGCATTAACTGTATCTTTTACATGTAAAAATCCTCTAACACAAGTTCCATTTCCTTGAATTGTTAATTTCTCTCCATTTTTTAATTGCTTAATAAATTTTGGAATTACTTTTTCGGGATATTGATTTGGTCCATATACATTATTGCCTCTAGTAATAATTATGGGCATATTGAAAGATTTAATATAGGATTGTGCGAATGATTCTGCTGCTGCTTTTGATGCAGCATACGGATTTGTTGGACATAATAAAGACTGTTCTGTTTTTTTGTCTTCTGTTACATCTAACAATGATTCACCATATACTTCATCTGTTGATACATGAATAAACCTATTTATTTTATTATAAATTCTGCAACATTCTAATAAAGTATGAGTCCCTATTACATTATCTTTTGTATATTGTAAAGAATCAGTAAATGAAGTTTGAACATGAGATTGAGCTGCAAAATGAATAACAGTATCTATATTATAAAATTCAAGTATATGTTTTAACAAGTCTTGAGAACAAATGTTACCCTTTATCAAAGTATATCTATCGCTATTTCGCACATTCTCTTTAACATTATTTATATCGGCACAATAATACAAGGCATCAATATTTATTATATTAATATGGGAATATTTATCATATAATATATTAATAAAATTCGATCCTATAAAACCACATCCCCCTGTTACTAATAAATTATTTACGTGTTTCATATTATTTTCTTTTATTCCCATTTGTAAGTTGGTTTTCTTAACATAATCTTTTAAAATACATCTAACAGAATCCTTAATATTTTTAACATTTGGATATAAAGTTTGTAATCTAGTAGTATCTAAATAATTATTACTTCTTTCACTAGCTAGAATTTCGGCTTGTTCTTCAATTGTAAAATTTTTCCAAGTGAAATTTGGGTCAACATACTCTTTATACATTTCTAATATTTCATTATGACTAATCAACCCAGGATTTGTTAAATTCACTGTTCCAGTTATTTGTTTCTTCATCATATCTATTATTATTGGTATGAATTCTGGTAATACAGTCATAGAGTTTTTAATTGAGCATATTTTTTCATAATGTGTTATTTTTGTAATAAAATTTCTAGGATTATCTTTACCTGTTATAGGCATTCTTATTCTTAAATTCAAACAATTATTACTATTCATTAAATTCATTAATTTGTCTGTCGTACCTTTTACAACTGAATATCCAGAACCAAAAAAATTAGGTGTATCCTCTTCTTTAAAACCGTTTTCTTCTTTTTCATATTTATGTTCTTTATCATAAGTAAATATGCAACCTGTTCCCAAATATGTATAATGAACAAATCGATTATTTTTACTATATTTTTTACAAGCTTCTGCTATAATTAATGGTACAAATAAATTATCTCGAACATTATCTTTTATTTTTCCAGGTTGTTCTAAGTAATCAATTGTAGAGTATGTTTTCCCATTTATTTTTCCATGTGTTCTACCTATAAAAGATATTACATGTGTAGTTTCAGGATTATTATTTAAATCATTCATAACATCTTCTATAGTATTTACTCGAGTATTCGAAACAGTGTATTTAAAATTAATAAGTCTAAGAGATTCGCAAAATTGACTACCAATCCAACCCTTTCCACCATAAATTAAAATATTCATTATAATTTATAGTAAATTTTATTCTATAAATAGTTTATTTAATTTAGTTATTAAAATAGGATCTATTTCAAATTTTTCAGCATATCTAATAAATTTATTATAAAATTCACTATCAGTTTTATCTATATGTGATATATATAATTTTAAATTGTGAGATGTCATATTAATATATACAGGAATTGTATAATTTGCCATAAAAAGATTTTTAAACATTTTGATACATTCTTGATGTTTATTTAAATAAAAATATATAATTGACATCTCAGAATATAACGAATGGTCATATATATGGTTTATAACAAATAACTTATTATTTTTATCATTTTCATTAATAGGAGTTAACATATTATATATTTTTTCTCCTAATTTAAAATTTTTTTCTTCTCTACATTTTAATATTAATTCATAAAACGCTTCTCGTCTACTTGTATCGAAATTATATGAATAAAAAAAATAATACCAAGATTTTTCATATTCATTTAATTCAAAATATAATTTTCCTAGTTGATAACAACTCCAATATTTTTCCTGTTCCCATTGTTTTTTTTCATTAATACATTTTTTATACCATTCTATTGATTTATTCCAATATTGTTTTCCTGCGAATCTAAAACATTCTGCAATATAAAATCCAATTCTAGATCTTCTTTCTATTTTATTTGTCCATTCCTTTATTAATAATTGTGCATCATTATAAAATTTTTTTTTACCTTTTTTATTTCTATCACTAACTTCAACATTTACTGCTATATGATAATTACCGTTTATAGTTTCTAAAAAATAATTTTGTTTTGTATCAATTATTTCATGAATTACACCAGAATAATACCATTTGATATTATTACATAATAAAGATACTCTTTTAAATTGCATTCCATTTCCAAATTGTAATCTATACGCATAATTTTTTTTTAATTTTGGTAATATTAAATCTCCGACTATTCTATCATCCGCATCAAATATAAATACAAAATCAGTTTTGTTATAAGCATATTCTAATGCTTTTGTTCTATTATATCCAAAATTTTTCCAAGTATCAAGTATTAATTCTCCACTAATATCCTTTTCTTTAAAAAAATTTATAATTAATTCTGGTGTTTTATCTGTTGATCCTGTATCACAAATTACCCAATAATGAATATTAATTTTTTCAATAATGTTATTTAATGTATTTATAATTATATTTTCTTCATTTTTAACTATCATATTTAAGCATATTGTTTGGTTATTCATATAACAAATAATTTATGAAGTTTTAAATATTTATATATATTAATAATATAAGATGGCATTTACAAGATTTAATTATGATGATTGTAGAACAAAAAAAAATATACAACAGGCAACAGGACCAGGTAGATATAGTTTAAATGTTCCAGGTAATGGAACAACACCTTGTTTTTTTAATGATCCACAAATTAGAATGCAAAAATGGGGAGCAAATTTAGAAAGTGTTATAAATGGTGCACCAATTGATATTGATAGTGATTTAACAGGAAGAACTAGAAAATTAACTAAATTTTGTTCAAATAATACATATAAAAATAAAGGAGTTCCAATTAGAGAAAAAAACGAATATCCAATATGCGGAGATGCTTTAACAGATCAATCTAGAGTTACTCATCCTTCTTGGAAATATAGAGCTTTGCCTCAAAATAGAGAGTATCCGTTATTTTGGGATCCTCAAGAAAATGTTTGTATGAGATTTCATAATAATTTAAATACTAGACTTTTAGAAAGAGATAATTTTGTTCCAAAAATACCTTGTCTTAAAGAAAAATAAATATGTATTTTAGCATTTAAAATATATATTACTTATATATAAATGGCCGAAGTAGCGATACCTATTGCAGTTCTAGGAGTTATGTATATTATTTCCAATAAAGATAATGAAAAAGAAAAAAAAGAGGCATTTCATAATAAATCGTTGCCTAATGTTAAAAATAAAATAATTAATTATCCAGTAGATCATAGAAAGGATTTATTAAATGAAACAAATGTTCAGACTTATCAAGGTTATAAAAATGCAAATGATAATCTATATCAACCAACTGGATATAAAAAAGCTTTAAAAGAAAATGAACAACACATTAATGAATTTACATCATTAACAGGCGAATCTATGCATACCAAAGACATAGAACATAATAATATGGTACCTTTTTTTGGATCCAAAATTACACAAAATAACACTGGTAAAGGATATGAAAGTGTATTAGATCTTTATACTGGATCTGGTAGTCAACAAAAACAAAAAGAAGGTATTGCTCCCCTTTTCAAACCTCAAGCAAATATGTCACATATTAATGGAGCCCCAAATCAAAGTGAATTTATGATGCATAGACAACGATCTGTTTTGACATCTAAAATGAATAATGTAAAACCTTGGGAAGAAATTAGCGTTGGTCCAGGTTTAGGAAAAGGATTTAGCAGTGAAGGATCAGGAGGATTTAATTCTGGAATGGAGGCACGATCGGCTCAATTGCCAAAAACAGTAGATCAATTAAGAGCATCTACTAATCCAAAAGTAACATACGCTGGACAGGTATTAGGAGCATATGTAGGCGATGGATCAGCTAAATCAGCAACTGATATGGTTCATAATCAAATAACAGGTCCTGATGGAAAACGCAAACCATCTGTTTATCAACAATTTAAAAATAGACCAGATACATATTATGAAAATTCATCAAGT
>Ga0315331_10003867_pt1 | contig 11326 bp, 8 predicted proteins | sample M160m34915metaG_FD_203456 | JGI IMG/M metagenome (GOLD analysis project Ga0315331, IMG submission 203456) | Ammonia-oxidizing marine archaeal communities from Monterey Bay, California, United States - M1 60m 34915 | ecosystem: Environmental > Aquatic > Marine > Intertidal zone | place: USA... | reverse complement strand
CGTCCATTGACGAAGCGCGGGCCTCTGTCCACCTCAGCAATTACGCTAGGGCGATGTAGAGCTACGACCACAGCCGCAACTCAACAGTCAACTAGTTCCACTCAACCCGAAGTGCGTTGGTAACACCGACGCCACCGGGCACTGAGCTATCACCGTAGGCCGACTGCACATAAAGCACCCAACCTGGCGGCAACAAGCCGCCAATGTTTAGCGGCACAACGAACTCTCCGGCAGCATTACCGAATGTCGCGCCGAGCACGACCGGGCTAACCGAAATCAACTGGGCACTATTCCACGGCGACGTGACCGGGATCGGAAGCACATCGAAGAACAGTAGGCCGTTCGCGAACGCCGGCATGTTCTCAATCGCTAGCGTCGTGCTCGGCGTTCCCGCCGAAAGCTCGTCACCACACATCGACAGCGTGCCCGCACCAGCCGTAATCAACGGATACGTTGGCTGGCAGAACTCGCACGAGAATGCCTCGACCTTGAACACATCGACACCAGCCTCAACGATGCTGCCGGGGCTGACATCGTGCGTGCGGAAGCGAACCCGGACGTTCGATGTCGGCGTGATGTAGTCACCAACCCGGAACTGATGCAGCAACCACTGGTTGTTACCAGTGCCGGTCACCGTCTCAACGGGGACCCAGGTAGAACCGTTACCCGACACCGACACGATCAACGTGTCCGAGCCAGTCGAGAAGAACCAACGCTGATAGCTGACAAAGCCGTCCGTGCCAGCCATATCGATCGCAGGCGAGATCAGGTCGGTCGGGCCACCATCGACGTCCACGACACCTGCGCTACCGCCAACGGCACCATTCTGCGTAATGAACGCGTTCGTTGCGGCGCCGGCTTCGGCGTCGTCATCCGGAGCGGCAAACTGACCACCAGTCGTGGTGCCGTTCGGGTTGGCAACTTCCCATGCACCCGTACTGAGCGATGGATCGTTGACCACACTCCAACCAGTCGAGTTGACCTCGAAGTTGTTCTCGTAGAGCGTCTCTAGGCCGACCGCAGCAATCGCGGAATAGTAGCCACCCGGAGCGGACGGTGGGTCGTTGTAGGACGAACCGTTGCTGCCCTGAGCACTCACGTAGAAACGAATGCCATCAGCGCAGTTTGGCATAGCTGGCAACGTTCCTTGGAATTGGCCCGGGGCGCTATCCGACATAGCAATCGCCGTGAACGGCGCATTGTTGATCGAGTAGAACAACTGGCCAGTACCAGCAACGGGCGTAACGCCACCAATGCCGGTCGCATCAACCGTCACAACCTCAGCCGTGTTCGGGGCAATCATCGACGGCAAGCCACCAACGAAGCTGAACGTCAAACCAACCGGTGGGTCGTTGATGTAGATCTCGGTGCCAGTGCATCGACCAACAACCATGTCCAAGTAACCGTCATTGTTGATATCGAAGACAGCGATATCGTGCGTGCCTTGCAGCGCACCGGTCGTGATGCCGCCAACGACTTGACCCCCGACGATCTGCTCTTGCAGCGTCACATTTGGGGCATTGCCGAGATTGCGGAAAATGTGCGTGCGGCGACTGCAACCAGAGATGTCGACGTCGACGTCCGTCACGATCGCATCGTTCCAGCCATCATTGTCGAGGTCGATGATCAGGTTATTACCACCGAAACCATCGTCGTTACCACCACCACTGTAGGAGAAGGCGATCGTTGACGAGAAGGTGGCAATACCCGCACCGTTGTTACCCTGGTTCAGGATGTAGCGATCTTGGCCATCATCACTCACGATGATGTCGAGACGATTATCGTTGTTCAGGTCGCCAGTAGCGAAGTGGTACGGCGCGTTACCATACGGCAGGTCATAGGTGCTGAATTGACCCTGTGCGGCACCATCGTTGTAGCTGATGGACACTGCCTGCGGTGCGTTGAGCGCATCATCCTTCAGGATGTCGAGCTTGCCATCGCCGTTCATATCGCGGATCTCGACGTGCATACCGAAGGACGACTCAAGCATGGTCGTGCTCATGCGCGACGCCGACTCATCAGTGAAGTAGCCGGTTCCGTCGTTGATCAACAAGCGGTCATTGACATCAACCGAACGAGTTCCGCCTTGCTGATAGTCACCGTAGTAGAGGTCCTGGTCACCATCACCATCGATATCACCAGCCGAGACACTACAGAAGCGGTGCTCGCCATTACCCCAGGCGGCGTCATCGATACGGTTAGCGTCGTCGAATAGCAGGCCCTGCCAAACACCACCACTCATACCTTGATTGATGTAGACGCGGTTAGCCCGGATGTACTCCGGTTGACCAGCGGTCAACGTGGTGCATGTAATGACATCCAGCCAACCATCACCGTTGATGTCAGCGATTTCGACATCGCGGTCATTGGTGGCGTCGAGGAAGCCGCTGCTGCCCGGAACCGTCGAGGTTGTAAGCGTGGACGAGCGGTCCGTCAGCACACCAGCCTCGTTCATCAACAGAACGTTCGGGAAGTGACCCGAACTAGTGAACGGCGACTTACGCACAATGACCAAGTCGATGTCACCATCTTGGTCAAGGTCAGCCCAACCATAATCCTTTTCCTGGGTGTCGTTGACGACCAAAGATGCCGACGCACTGAGACGTGAGCTAGTTTGGTTCGTGTAGGAAACCCACTGAGCGCTTAGCGCCGGTGTGCAGACAGCAGTCGCGAGCGCGACCATCAAAAATGAGAAGAGAGAGAGACGCACAGATACCTCAACCTAGAAAAGGAGAGTCCAGACCCTGGGGATGGCCCGAGACGGAAGAGCAGGCAGCATAAAGTTACACCGTCAAATCCCAATCGATCAACCTGCACGGCAGTACGTCGCACAGGGAATCTGACTCAAAATACGTTGCTCCGCATCTTCACCGGACTCCACCGAGCCAAAAGGCGCCTAGGGCCGACGCCGATCCCGGCACTGCCATCGAGGTAATCGCAGTCGGCCCCCCACCAGCAGGAGCGAAAACGCGCCGCCCGCGAACGCCGCCGCTCAGCGCCGAGTGGCTGGCAACTACTTTGCGCCCAGAGAAATGGCCCCAAACCGACTATGCCCCATCACCGCCGGGCCCTAAGTGCTTGCTAAACACGAAAGAACGTCAACTAACGGGCAACGGTTCCAGGCGATTGCTGGCGCTTCTGCCAACGTTGCCTAGGATCTTGACTCGCTATGCTGACCTTCCAGCAACTAATCCTCCGACTGCAAGACTATTGGGACCAACAGGGCTGCGCCTTGTTGCAGCCATACGACATGGAAGTCGGCGCCGGTACGAGTCACACCGCAACGTTCTTGCGAGCACTCGGCCCAGAACCATGGAAGGCCGCCTATGTGCAGCCAAGTCGACGTCCAAAAGATGGTCGCTACGGCAACAACCCAAACCGCCTACAGCACTACTACCAGTATCAGGTCGTGCTCAAGCCAGCGCCGGCAAACATTCTCGACCTCTACCTGGGGTCGCTGAAAGCCGTCGGGTTTGACCTCAACAAGAACGACGTCCGCTTCGTCGAAGATGACTGGGAGAACCCGACGCTCGGTTGTTGGGGGCTCGGCTGGGAAGTCTGGCTCAATGGCATGGAAGTAACGCAGTTCACCTACTTCCAGCAAGTCGGAGGCATCGACTGCAAACCGATCACCGGCGAAATCACGTATGGCCTAGAGCGTCTGTGCATGTATCTGCAAGGCGTCGAAGACGTTTTCGACCTCGAGTATGCAGAGGGCCTAAAGTACCGCGACGTCTTCCACCAAAACGAAGTCGAACAGAGCACCTACAACTTCGAGCACAGTGACGTTGATTTCTTGCTGCAGTCATTCGACGCGCACGAACGCCAATCGAAGCACTTGATGGAGCAAGAGCTCGCCCTGCCCGCTTACGAACAATTGTTGAAGGGTGGCCACACGTTCAACCTGCTCGATGCACGCGGCGCAATCAGTGTCACAGAACGCGCCGCCTACATCGGCCGCATTCGCAACCTGGCACGTGCCGTGGCCAAGAGCTACCTCGACAGTCGCGCTCGCCTCGGCTTCCCCATGGCCAAGAAGGAATGGGCAGACGAAGTGCTTAAGAAGATCGCGGATGACAACGCGAAGCAGCAAGCAAAGGCCCTTAAAGCCCAGAAGAAAAAGCAGAAGACCGGATAGGACGAGCCCCGACCAGTAATGGCCGGGCCGTCGTAACTTTCCCGCGGCTACTCACCGCCAGACATGTCTGCTTCGTCGATCATCGCACCCCAGCCATCCACTTGGCCACCATGCGCCTCCGCGATGCCTTGCAGCTTCTTCTGCAAGTCGATGATGGGCTGATACTCCGGCGCCATCTCGACTTCAATCGACACTACCCACCCTGGCTCGATGCCTTCTTCGGGGTCACCATCTTCAAAGTCAGCGATGGCCGGATAACCAATCGCTGCGGCGTCGGCCTCAATCGATTTGGCTTTCTGCTCGTTTGGAGCATCAACGATGAACTCGATCGGCACAGCCTTCGTCATGTCGATGCCTGAATCGGCCATCGCGGCCAGCACATCGCCGTCCGCATCATCGGGATAAGAGGTAGTCATTGCACACGTTCTAGCGTTCGCCCAGGTTTGACAACACGACTGTCATGGGGAACACGAGAAACTCCTAGCCCGAGACCTCAAACCACCCCATGGGAGGGCCCGATCTATACCCACGCCAGCATGCACCGCTAACAGCCCTTAGTGCTGAGATGGTGACAAAGCGCCGCTCGGTTCCTGCGGCGCAGCGGCCCCGCCATTCACCTGAGCAACCGATTCCAAACCTCGGACGCGCTGAGCTAGCGCTTCGATCCACAGCGGATGGTCATTAAGCGCTGGTACGACGATGAGTTCTTGGCCGCCCGCCTCTTCAAACTCCTCGCGCAACTCGAACCCGATCTCATCAACCGTCTCGAGGCAGTCCGCGGCAAACCCTGGCACCGCGATTGCAATGCAGTCATAGGTCTCGGCCAGCCCCACAACGAACTTGTCGGCAAACGGCTGCAGCCAGGGTTCATCACCAAAGCGCGACTGGAAAACCATCTCCCATTGATCGCGCGACAGCCCCAACTCTTCGGCAAGCCGCACTGCAGTCACCCTGCAATGTTCAAGATAGAGATCGCCCTTCGCGACGTATTCTTCAGGCAGCCCATGAAAACTAAACACGTGGAACTTCACGTCTTTACCGTTAGTCGACGTCCGCATGCGATCGGCTAACGCACGGATGTAGTCGCGATCTTCGTACATCGCACCAACGAACTGCAGTGCCGGGGCGTCGCGACGCAGGCCAGCAACGCGTGCAACTTCGGCTTGCAACGTGCCGGTCGTTGTATTGCTCGCCTGCGGGAACAGCGATGCGACGATCACATTCTCGCAACCTGCCGCCCGAAGTTTATCGATGCCCGACGCAATGCTCGGATTGCCGTACCGCATTGCCAGGCAGACTTCATAGTCGCTTCCAAGCTGCTCAGCCAACGCGTCGCAGATCGCTTGGCTATTCGTCATGAGCGGCGAACCTTCCTCCGTCCAGACCCGCCGATAGGCACGCGCGGAGCGAGGTGAACGCAGTGGCAAGATGATGCCATTGAGGATTACGAACCAAAGCCAGCGCCACACTTCGACGACTCGGCTATCCCACAAAAACTGACGTAGATAGCGCCGCACAGCTTTCGTGGTAGGTTCATCCGGAGTGCCAAGATTGGCCACCATCACCCCAATACGACGCGGTGGTTGCGGCTCGATTGACTCGACGCGTGTCGGCAGTGGGAGCGGGATTGCACGGAAGTACATCCACGAGCTAACCAGCATGGCCGCACCAATACCGGCGTAGATACCGGCGATCGACGCCCAATTGAACCAGCCCGCCGCAGCACCGCCACGCAGTAACAGCCCAAGACCAATCATGCCAACGACGAGCAACCAGGTCTTGCCCGTGAAGACGTTCCAAATGTAGGCACTCGGTAGAGCTTCGATACGCGACCGATTCCGACGCGCGGTCTTGCTAAGAACAAAGCGGCCCTTACCGGCTCCAAGCAACGCGCCAATAACCAGCGCGACAATTGTCGTAGTCCACCCCGACTGTTCGCTGGCCGACTCGATCATCGGCACACTGCGTGTCAGCAGCATGCCACCAACCAGCACCCAAATAATGCCAGCCAGGGTGGTTAAACGTCGCGGCAGAATGCTCATTGCGCCACCACCTTACTTTGCCGGTCGCTAACCGCCCGGAGCCCTGCATCACGGCCAAACTGCGAGGTCACAGCAATGCCTTGGTAGCTATTGCCACACAAACGAAGCCCAGGAAATTGATCCAGCATGTCAGTGATGCGTTGCATTCGTTGTTTATGGCCGAGTTGGTATTGAGGGATTGCCTCGCGGCAGCGAACTACATGAGTAAAAGTCGGCGCCAAATTCGGATCCAGATAGCGCCTCAACGTCGCAACCGCCATTGCGATCAGATCATGGTCTTCGCAGCTCATGACGCTTGGATGCAAAGATCCCCCCATCATTACACGGACCAACTGATGCCCAACCGGCGCGTGATACGGGAACAACTGCGACGCATAGATTGCGCCGAGCACCGAAGAGTCGGACTCCGTCTCCAACAAGAAACCAAACCCAGACAGCTTCGTCGGTGGGTTCGCCATCGGCAGCCCCAAATAAACCGACGCTACGGAAGCATACGAAATCGCGGCCAACTCCTTTGCCAAACCAGGTGCCGCACAACGCAACAGCTTGGCACTAACGCGCGCTGGGCAAGCCAAGATGATGCGGCTCGCGCGTCGCTCAGACCCATCGCGCAAGCAAACAGTCCAAGTATCGCCGTCGTAGGACAAATCCTCGACTGGCGCATCAACCTCAAGCGACTCACCAGCAGCTACAACCAACCGGTTAACGAGCCCTTCCATACCGCCGCGAAAGCTATAGATGTCTGACGATGGACGCTCTTCCCCGCGAGCATTCCGTTCTTGACGCTTCGTGCGGATACCACGAAAGACACTGCCATACTGCTCTTCTAGCAAAGTCAGGGCTGGCAACGCACTGGCGACCTCAAGCTGTGATGCGTCCCCAGCGAAGATCCCGCCAATCATCGCTTGCACCAAAGGCACCGATTCGCGGCCAAACCGACGCTCGCAAAATGCTGCGATTGATTCACCATCGACTGTCTGTGCTTGCGCTGCGATACGCACCTCGCGCAGCAAACGAAACTTGCCCCAAGGTGACACTAAGCCCGAGCCAATCATCGCTAGTGGCTTAGTCGGGACGGCGCGCAACTTACCATGACGACCCAGCCAGCGTGTCGAGGCCGACGGGCTCGCAGTGACAAGATCGCCTTCAAGACCGAGACTCGCAACAAACTCGGTGAACTCTGGCGTCGAACGGATTGCCTGTGGGCCGTGCTCACACACGTATCCATCGCGACGTTCCGTGCGCACCCATCCACCAGGACTCGGGTTGGCCTCCAAGATCGTCACTCTGGGACGCGACTCGCAGCGTGATTCCCACAACGCAGCAGCCAGCCCTGCCGGCCCACCACCAATGATGATCACGTCCGCATCCATAGAGAGCTACACCGTGCGCGAGAACATCGGCTTTTTCGCCATGCGCTGCTTCTCAAGATAGGCATCGAATGGCATCGCAACGTTGCGCACGAACAAGCGACCAATCGCCGTCACGCGGATCCCTCGATCATCGAGTTCGATCAAACCGTCCCTCGCCAATGGTTCCATCGCCTCCATCGCACTGCTGTAGTGCAGACGAAAGGCCTCAGCCCCACCATGTGCGTCATAGTCGAGCGAGAACCGGCACATCAAATCCAAGATGATCGCGCGGCGCTTCTCGTCGTCTTCACTGCGGCGCATGCCGCGCTCAACCGGCAGACGACCTGCTTGCAGATGTTCGCGGTATTGATTGAGTTGCTTAACGTTTTGCGCGAAGGCACCGGAGATTTCGCTGATCGACGTCACGCCAAACGACAGCATGTCTTCAGCCTTATGCGTGGCATAGCCCATGAAGTTACGGTGCAGATCGCCAGAGTTCGCAGCCTTCACTAGACCATCCTCAGGCAGTGCAAAATGATCCATACCAATCGCTTCGTAACCAGCATCCTGGAATGCATTGAGCGATAGCAGGTATAGATCGAGCTTGTCCGAGCCGCGCGGCAGGTCGTCGACAGATATCACTTCCTGATGCTTCTTCAGCCACGGGACGTGAGCGTAGCCGTAGCAAGCGAGTCGATCAGGGCGCAAGCCCAGCACTTGCTGAATGCTCTCCGCGAACTTCGCTGCGGTTTGATGCGGCAAGCCATAGACGAGGTCCAGGTTGACCGATGCGAAACCAAGAGACCGTGATGCCTCGACAAGATCGCGCGTCTGTTCGAATGGCTGAATGCGGTTGATGGCCACCTGCACCTCGCCATCGAAATCTTGCACCCCCATGCTAATGCGGTTGAACCCGCACTCACGCAGCACCTCAAGTTGCCGCACCGAAGTAACGCGTGGATCAACTTCGATGCTGATCTCAGCGTCGGGCGCGTGAGGATAGATCGCCAACAAGCCCTTGAACAACCGCTCGAGTTGCTCAGGCGTTAAGAACGTTGGCGTGCCGCCACCCCAATGGTGTTGCACCACCGGCCGATTCGCTTGCAATGTGGTGCGGGCCAACGCCGCCTCTTGCAGGACTTCTTCGACGTAGCGGTCCCCATTCTTGGGGTCGCGCGCAATGATCACGCTGCAACCGCAGTAGAAGCACATGCTGCGGCAAAACGGCACATGTACGTAAAGCGACATGCCAGCACCATCTTGCTCGTTAGCACGCACCAAGCTCTCGCGGTGATCATCCGGCCCGAAGTCGTGGCTCCAAACAGGGGCCGTCGGGTAGCTCGTGTATCGCGGACCGGGTTGGTCGTAACGCGATAGCAGTTCGTGCGGAACGTCGAGGATCATGACTTGCGGACCTCGTCAACAACGATGGCAACCTGCTTCGGATCTACCTGCGGCAAGATCCCATGGCCGAGGTTGAAGATATGTTGATCACCACCATCACGGCAAATGGCTGCAACTTTGCGTCGTAACGTCTTCTCATCGCAAAACAGAGCGGTCGGATCGAGGTTGCCTTGCAATGCGTATTGCGACGGCACTCGTTGGCGCACTTCGCTGATAGGCAAACGCCAATCAAACCCGAGCACATGACCAGGCGACTGCGCCATACGATCAATGTGCTGCGCTGCTCCGTTGACGTAGTGGATTGCAACAGCACCTGCATCGCGCGCCGTCTGCAGCAACATGTCGGTGTGTGGTGCACACTTTTCCGCCCAATCCGCGGTGCTCAGAACTGACGCCCAAGAATCAAAGACCTGCACCGCGTCGCAACCAGCAGCGACAAGGGCCTGCACGAGCGGCTTCTGGCACTCTGCGATCTTGGCAAGCAAGGCTCTGAAAGTCTCCGGTTCGCGATGCATCAACTGACGCGTGACGTCCCAGTTCTTGCTGCCACGCCCCTCGGTCAGGTAACACGCCATCGTGAACGGAGCGCCAACGAAGCCAATCAAAGCAACCGACGGATCGAGTTCGGCGCGCACCAGCCTGACGGTCTCAAGCATCGACGCCAAATCGCGCTCGGGATCCGGGATGGTCAACGCATCGACCTCCTCCCTCGTGCCCACTGTCCGAGCAAGTACTGGCCCCGGCTCATAGTCCAAGCCAATACCCATCGGCGGCACTGGGATCAGTAGGTCCGTAAACAGGATCGCCGCATCAAGGCCATAGCGACGAATGGGCTGCATTGTCACCTCGCAGGCAGCTGCCGGCGTATTGCACAGCTCCAAGAACGACATCTTGCTACGTACCTCACGGTACTCCGGCAAATACCGTCCTGCCTGTCGCATGATCCACAAGGGCCGACGCGAAGGCTTACCACCGCGTGCAGCGGTGAGGAAATGGCCACAAGGATCACCGTGAATCATGCTCATTTCGCTGCGAACTGTTTGTGCAACACGTCAGCAAACACATTTCCGACGTGCTCGATATCAGCTTCCGTATGTGCTGCGGATAAAAATCCAACTTCATAAGCCGAGGGCGCTAGGTAGACACCAGCACCCAAGCAAGCCGCATGAAATTGACGGTATAATTCAGGGGCATCATCGCTGACCTGTTCGGCGCTCACCGGGGCGGTGTGACCACCAAAGGCGAACCAAAACAGAGAGCCATAGCGAGAAAACACCACAGGCCAGTCCTTGCCGTGCAGAACGCCCCGCATGTGTTCCTCAAGCTTCTGCCCCATCTCTTCGAGCCGCGCCAACACGCCATCTCGGCGCAAGACCTTCAACGTGGCAAGGCCCGCAGCCATCGCGACCGGATTGCCGGACAATGTGCCTGCCTGGTAGACAGGCCCATTCGGCGCCAACGATTCAAAGTGCTTTGCAGGACCGGCAAACGCCCCGACCGGCATACCACCGCCGATCACCTTACCGAACGTCGCGAGGTCCGGCTGGATGCCATAACGCTCCGCCGCGCCACCAAGAGCCACACGAAACCCGCTGATAACTTCGTCGAAGATCAGCAATGCGCCATGCTTAGTGCACAAGTCGCGCAAGTGCTGCAAGTACTCTTGAGACTGCAGTAGCAAGCCGTTGTTCGCGGGCACCGGCTCGACAATCACCGCGGCTAAGTCAGAACCGTTTTCTGCAAAGAAGGCATCGAGAGCGGCCTGATCGGCCAGCGGCAAGACACTCGTCAGCTTCGCGACATCGGCCGGCACACCAGCAGATGAAGGCTGCCCAAACGTCGCGGCGCCGCTTCCCGCAGCAACCAACAAACCATCGCTATGACCGTGGTAGCAACCACTGAACTTAAGTAAGCGATCGCGACCGGTGATCCCACGCGCCAAGCGAATTGCCGACATCGTCGCTTCGGTACCAGATGACGTAAATCGCACCCTATCAATGCCGGGATAGCACTGCTTCACCTGCTCGGCCAATTCAACCTCGACCGCGCACGAGGCACCAAACGTCAAACCCTTGGCGGCGGCGTCCTGCACAGCCTTAACGACTTCTGCATGGGCATGGCCAAGAATCGACGGCCCCCAAGACTGCACGAAGTCGAGATACCGATTGCCGTCCGCATCGGTGAACCAAGCACCATCCGCACTCTGGAAGAAAATCGGTGTGCCATCAACAGCACCAAAGGCACGCACTGGCGACGAAACGCCGCCAGGTAACGAACCCAATGCGCGTTCAAACAGAGCTCCACTCTTCGAAATATCGAGACTCATCGGTTATTCAGCCACCCGTTTTCTAGGGCGGCGCGGGCGTGATAGGTAATCAGGATGCTGGCGC
>Ga0315331_10003862_pt1 | contig 11332 bp, 7 predicted proteins | sample M160m34915metaG_FD_203456 | JGI IMG/M metagenome (GOLD analysis project Ga0315331, IMG submission 203456) | Ammonia-oxidizing marine archaeal communities from Monterey Bay, California, United States - M1 60m 34915 | ecosystem: Environmental > Aquatic > Marine > Intertidal zone | place: USA... | reverse complement strand
TAAGTAATGCGCCACCGTGAGCGGCATTGGTGCCATGCACTGAGTTAAGTAAGCAAATGTCGTCGATTTGATTGCCAACATGGGGAAACAATTCGCTGACCATAATACCACTTTCACCATGCGGGCGAAATTTCCAAGGCGACCCCATTAATTTACTAGTCTCACCAAATTGCACTCGTGGTTTTTCATAAGGTAATTCTTTACCGTCGTCTTTTTGTAACTGCGGCTTGTAATCAAATGTATCAACGTGAGACGGGCCGCCTTTCATAAACAAAAAGATGATCCGCTTTGCTTTCGCTGGGTGATGCGTTTGTTTACTTATCGTTGGGTTGGCGATTAAGGTGTCTTGCAATAAGGCGCCGAGTGCTAAATTACCGAATCCGAGAGCATTGGTACGCAACGCAGCCGATTTCAGGAATTGACGACGTGACGCGTCGGGTTGTGAATTATTAGGGCAACAGCGGTTTGACATGATTGAACTGATGGGAAAGTAATATGTTTCAAGGAAGTGGTGTGGGGAGCGGGTAACTTAACGTATAAAGACAAATTCGTTACTTACTAAGATACTATGCACTAAGAGCTTTAACGCTTGGAATTGTGCCGTAGTACGGCAAGGATCCGTTGCCGTTTCGAATTCGCTCCTCGCGTCGGTACTAGAATCGGGTGCGGTTCTGGCTGCCACTGTGGCAACGTTTGTTTCAATCGCAGGTGAACTGGGTGTAACGGCCGTTTGTAAAAATAGGTTGTAGTATTGTCGCGATCGTGACATTTCTTGTCGAGTAGCATTTCTACCGAGCAACTTTAAATAAAGTTGTTGCACTTGGGTTTTTAGTGAATTATTTTCAGCGAGCAATTTTTCGGCGATCTGGCAACTCGCTTCATCAACCAACGGGCTGTTAAGCATATACAACGCTTGGGGAGCGACGGTTGTGGTCTGTCGATCGCCGTTGCTGACAGAAGCGTCGTTGTAATCGAATAATTGGAAAAAATCATAAAGATTGTTCCGGACTACGGGTAAGTATACTGAACGAACAAAGCAATCGTATTTTGTTAGGTCTTTGGAAGTGTGGTTGAATAGGAACTCACGATTTTTCACCGGTAACATTGACCCCCCCATAGTCCGGTCAAGCAATCCTGAAACCGCTAGGATTGAATCGCGTATTGCTTCCGCTTCGAGTCGTTTTACGGGAAATCGCCACAGATACTGATTTGTAGAATCGATATTACTTGCGGCATTGTTGAAATCGCTGCTCATGCGATATGTACTACTGCTCATGATCGTTCGGTGTAGATGTTTTATCGACCAACCATTGTCGATAAACGTTTTCGCAAGATGATCGAGCAATGGTTGATTAATTGGTTTTTCACCAAGATTTCCAAAATTATCGGTCGTCGGTTGCAAAGCTTGTCCAAAGTGCCAACGCCAAACCCGATTAACAAATACGCGCGCGGTCAGGGGATGTTGCGGATCGGTTAGCCATTGTGCGAGTTCAAGTCGACCACTTGATTTCACGTCAACTTGGTGATGCTTGGCCGAGATGAACACTTCAGGAAATCCCCGCTCAATGGTTTTCCCTAATGAGGCATGAGAACCACGTAGATGGACCTTTAGATTTTCTGGTTCGTTTTCGGTAACAGCCATCGCTGAGGGAAGTTCACCACGTTCATCCGTTAGTTTTTTAATTTCAGCGAGCAAGGCTTGGTGCTGCTTTTTAGTGTCTGCCGGATATTGAGTTTCTGGGGTAGCAGGTAGTTTTTCGACTCCGAGTGCTACCAGTAATTGTTGGTTGGCGGTGTCGGTAAATTCTTTGAGCTCAGTGGTCTTTGTGTCGATGAGTGCTGTTATTGTTTTATGTTTGGCTTGATCGCGTTCACTGGCAATTTCAGTTTCGTTCCATTTGGCAATTGTCTTGAACGATTCCATGGTCGTGGTACTTTTAAAGACACCGGCAAGTGCGTAGTAATCCTCTGTGGAAATAGGATCGAACTTATGGTCATGACAGCGGGCACAGCCAAAGGTCATTCCCATGAAAGCTTGACCAACCGTGGAAACTTGTTCGTCAATGATATCCATTTCCATTTTGACTTTGTCAACTTCAGCAAGCACTTTGGGGCCGAGCACTAAAAATCCGGTGGCGATAACTCTGCGGTTGTTTATGGCAGTAGACTTGGTTTCGGGCATCAAATCGCCCGCGATTTGTTCTGTTAGAAATTCATTGAACGGTCTGTCTTGGTTAAAGGCAGCAATCACATAGTTACGATATCGCCAAGCGTTTCCGTGGGCTACATTTTCATCGAGTCCGTTGGAATCTGCATAACGGACAACATCCAACCAAAAGCGTCCCCAGCGTTCGCCATATGCTTCTGAATCAAGAAGGCGATCAACCAAGTGTTGGTAAGCGTCGGAAGATTTGTCGTTTAGGAAATCATTAATTTCTGCTGGTGTTGGTGGCAGGCCGGTCAAGTCGAAAGTGACTCGTCGAATAAGTGTTCTTCGATCTGCGGATGCGGCAGGTGAAAGTTTTTGTTGTTCGAGTTTATTTAAGATGAAGTAATCAAGAGGCTGCTGAGGCCAAGTGCTGGTCTTCACAGTTGGAATTGTCGAATCTAGTAGCGGTTGAAAAGACCAGAATTGTCGTTCTTTTTCGAGGTCAACAGAACCTTGACGAGGTAAGATGCTCGTTTTATTTCCATCCGGGTGAGGCGCATCCATTTCAATCCACTTGCGGAAATCAGCAATGACAGCGTCTGATAGTTTCCCATCAGGGGGCATTTGTAATTCGTCATCTGCATATCCGATAGCGTGCAACAATAAACTCTCATCCGGTTCTCCAGGAATTACGGCGGGGGCAGCTGCGCCACCGCGGAGCATGTCTGCGTAGCTATCGAGTCGTAGATCGCTCTCTTGTTCATCCTCTCCGTGACATTCATAGCAATGTTTGACCAAGATAGGTCGGATTTTATTTTCGAAGAAATCAGTACCATCATCAGCCCAGCTTGTTGTGCAATTGGCACAATAAAATCCAAGCAGTGCAGTCAGTAGTAAAAAAGTTCGGAAGATTTTCATTTGGGGGGGGCGGGGCTTAGCGGAGTGCGAAATGGAGTTCTCATTTTAATTCATTCTACCGCATAAACGGTAGAGTTGAGAACATTTAATCGTTTAAACGTGACGTCCGGCACAGTTAGTTGTTGCAGTATCAAACAAATACGACCACGATTTTGTACTAATTTATACCAACGTTCAAATCGGGCAAAATTTGTTCGGTTAGTTAATCTTATTCCTATGTAATTATGCGCCGATAATTCTAAGGAGTGCCATGATTCGATTGGAGGAGTTGGGGTTGAGGATTGCGGATTTTTCCGGCGAGTCGTTGACCACTACCTGCAACGCCTTGGTCGCCGAGATCTTGGCGAGCTCGGTTTGCTAACTCGGTGAGTTGCTTGACGATTTCTGGGTGTTGTTTAGCTACGTTTTGTTTTGACCCAATATCGGTGACTACATTGAATAGTAGAGTGGTTGCTACTTCACCTTTTTTGAAGTGTGGGTGTCGGTTGAATTGGGTCAGTGGCACAAAGAGTTTCCAAGGGCCACTGCGAATGGCTTGCAATTGATCCATGGCGTAGTAATAGAATGCTTTGTACGGTGTTTTTGCATTTGGCTCAGCAAAGATGAGCGATCGGATATCATGGCCATCGATTATTCGGTCTTGAGGGATGTTGCCATGGGAAAGCTTGGCAAACGTTGGCAGCAGGTCCATCGTTGTGCTTAACTCGTCACACACCGTCGCAGCTGGAATGACACTAGGCCACCACATGATTGTTGGAACACGGAATGCTCCTTCACTGGTCGTGTAACCTCGCCCGTTTAGTGGCAGGTTGGTTCCGCGAGTTGGGTCGTTGGGTCCGTTTGCAGTCATTGGTGCTCCGTTATCCGAGGTCCAAATAACGAGAGTGTTTTTCTCCAGGCCGAGAGTGGTTAATTTGTTGAGTATTTGCCCGGTGGACCAATCGAGCTCTTCGATGGAGTCGCCCCACGAGCTGTTTTTGCTTTTTCCTCTAAAAGCTGGGCTTGAAAAAGCGGTACTGGTACTGCCGGGCATTGCTTGAGGCATATATAGAAAAAATGGGTGGTGCTGGTTGTTTTCGATGAATTGAATCGCTTGTTGGGTATAACGCTGCGTCAACAGAGCCCGCTCAACGGGTGCCTCGATGACTGTTTCATTCTTCATTAGCGGAAGCGGTGGCCACAGATGACCTTGCAGTTGTTTGTTACCTCGTTGGGCGACTCGTTGTCCCACAGCAGCGGTCATGTCGTCGCTGTAGGGTACACCAAAGAACATATCAAAGCCTTGTCGAGTTGGTAGGAATTCGGGTTGATCACCGAGGTGCCATTTACCCATGATCGCTGTTTTATAGCCAACGGCCTGTAGAATTTCAGCAGTAGTGATTTCACGCGGATGTAGACCGTATGGTGAAACGGGTCGCAAAACTTGCCCATCGCGTGGGTTAGTGTGCATGCCAATTCGCTGGGCGTAGCAACCGGTCATAATACTCGCTCGGCTCGGAGTACAGACTCCGGCAGATACGTAGAAGTGGGTAAACTTACGGCCTTCTTTTGCCATGCGATTGAGGTGCGTCGTACGGTGTAACGTTGAACCAAACGGCTCAATGTCTCCATATCCAAGATTGTCGCAAAAGATGACAATGATATTTGGCAGCCGCGTTGTTGCGGCGGTGGCTAGACAGGACCATGCGTTGAGACAGGCAATTGCTGTCAGTGTGGCCATAGCAAGTTTGGTTGAATTTATCACGTGCTGCGTGTCCTTGATTCAAAGCAATGCTATAGTTTGTATCAATAATCCGTGTGCTTCGAAAATAAAAAACCCGACACCAGCTAAGAGAGATCTGCATTTTCGAGTTGCGCGGAAATCCAGTTTTCAAGCTCTTCAAAATCGACGGGTGGAAGTTTTGAGAGATCCGGTCGTAGGCGAGTTGCATCTCGGAAGTAGATGTGTTGGATTTCGTTTTGCATTTTGTCCGTATTCCAATTGAGCAGGATGCGAATACAACGCGGCAATCCACCTGGAACATGTACTTCATGTGTACATATTAAAGGCACATCTAGCCAACCCAGTTGTCGCGCGGCCATTGCTGGGAACTCGGCATTGAGGTCACTGGTGAGCGTAAAAATTGCACTTGCGACATCCTCACTTTGGATGTCGTTAAGTCGAATCATCAAAGCTAGCAGTCGGCGAGTTTCGTTAAGTATTTCTTCGCTGGTGTTAGCCGTTACGGTAGTAGCGCCTCGAACGCCGCGGCAATGCATCAATGATCACTCTTTGTAATTGGAAGTAACTATTTGTTTGTCAGTACTTATTACTTTAAAGACTGCTATGTATTAATAGTTTAACGTGTTTTCTGCTGAAAGTGAATGATATGTGAATCATTCAGTGTGATTCGTTTTTTTGGGGGGGAGAGGATAAAAATGCTACGATGAAAAAAAATGGGAAAAAGATGTCTGACCCTGTTGACCGTGACCGTGCAAGGGTTATTATTGGACTTCTACTGCTGAGGGTTCGTCCCAACGTAGTATTGATCTTTGACAATTGAGTAGACCTCGTACAATTTTTTAAGAATTGATTTTAGCTTGTTTTTAGCGAGCGCAGGATTCAAAATTGGCAATAGAGTCATCCGTGACCATGGTTGACTATAAACTATTCCAGTCAAACTTAAATTTGATTAGTGGTTAATTACCTGGACTCCTTTCGAGGAGACCAGTGACAATACTTCAATTGAAGGGTTTGATCCTGGCTCAGAATGAACGTTGGCGGCGTGGATTAGGCATGCAAGTCGAGCGAGAAGCTCTTTTACGATTTCTTCGGAATGAATAGTTGAGCGGACAGCGGCGCAAGGGAGAGTAACGCGTGGAAGTTTACCCTGAGGAGAGGGATAGCTGCGGGAAACTGCAGGTAATACCTCATAATGTCTCCGGACCAAATGAATTTCGCCTCAGGAGAACTCCGCGTCCTACTAGCTTGTTGGTGGTGTAACGGACTACCAAGGCTATGATGGGTAACGGGTGTGAGAGCATGACCCGTCTCACTGGGACTGAGACACTGCCCAGACACCTACGGGTGGCTGCAGTCGAGAATCTTCGGCAATGGGCGAAAGCCTGACCGAGCGACGCCGCGTGCGGGATGAAGGCCTTCGGGTTGTAAACCGCTGTCAGAGGGGAGGAAAGCTTCGGCTTGACTGAACCTCAGAGGAAGCACGGGCTAAGTTCGTGCCAGCAGCCGCGGTAACACGAACCGTGCGAACGTTATTCGGAATCACTGGGCTTAAAGGGTGCGTAGGCGGCTTTGCAAGTGGGATGTGAAATCCCTCAGCTCAACTGAGGAACTGCGTTCCAAACTGCAAAGCTAGAGGGAGACAGAGGTAAGCGGAACTGATGGTGGAGCGGTGAAATGCGTTGATATCATCAGGAACACCAGTGGCGAAGGCGGCTTACTGGGTCTCTTCTGACGCTGAGGCACGAAAGCTAGGGTAGCGAACGGGATTAGATACCCCGGTAGTCCTAGCTGTAAACGATGAGTACTGGATCGTGGGGCCTTCCACAGCCTCTCGGTCGTAGCGAAAGTGTTAAGTACTCCGCCTGGGGAGTATGGTCGCAAGGCTGAAACTCAAAGGAATTGACGGGGGCTCACACAAGCGGTGGAGGATGTGGCTTAATTCGAGGATACGCGAAGAACCTTATCCTGGTCTTGACATGTTTAGGAACCTCGGTGAAAGTCGAGGGTGCCCTTCGGGGAGCCTTTACACAGGTGCTGCATGGCCGTCGTCAGCTCGTGTCGTGAGATGTCGGGTTAAGTCCCTTAACGAGCGAAACCCCTATCCTTAGTTGCCAGCAATTCGGTTGGGGACTCTAGGGAGACTGCCGGTGTTAAACCGGAGGAAGGTGGGGACGACGTCAGGTCATCATGGCCTTTATGACCAGGGCTGCACACGTCCTACAATGGTGCGTACAAAGGGAAGCTAAGCAGTGATGTGGAGCAAATCCCAGAAAACGCGCCTCAGTTCGGATTGCAGGCTGCAACTCGCCTGCATGAAGCCGGAATCGCTAGTAATCGCGGGTCAGCATACCGCGGTGAATATGTTCCTGAGCCTTGTACACACCGCCCGTCAAGCCACGAAAGTGGGGGGCACCCGAAGTCGCCAAGCTAACTTTATTGAGGCAGGCGCCGAAGGTGAACTCCGCGATTGGGACTAAGTCGTAACAAGGTAGCCGTAGGGGAACCTGCGGCTGGATCACCTCCTTTCTAAGGATTATCTATTGAATTGTGGTAACATGATTTAATAAATAGTGGATGTGCTCCTAAAACCAAGCACGAGGCGCAAAGCTACTTCGGTAGCAATGCAACTACTCAAAAGAAAATAAGATTAGAAACCCACCAGGTTTTGCCACCTGGTGGGTTTTTCTATGCGCTGAAAGAGTTTGTTTGCCGATATCTCTCGCTGTAGCGAGTCTTTCATGGGCATTAGTGGTTCACAAGTAAACCCATCCTCGTTACAATCATCGCGTAAGAATAACTATTCGATGTAACTAATGTCTTTTGAAAATTAGAAATAGATTCATGAAACAGGCAATTGCCGGTGTCGTCGCATTTGATGACGAGATTACAGTTATGATTGTTTATCCCTCTATAGCTGGAGCTCCCGGCGGGATTGGGAAGATACTTGGTCGACTTTTTAATATCCAAATTGGTATTAAACCATTGACCATAGGAAATCTGATTGCACTAGTATCAGCCCCGCTCTGTGCTGGATTGTGTATTGGACGCGTTTTGCCTGTAAACCGTTTACCACTAATCGGTACACTTTCGAAAAAACTTGGTCTCGCCCCGCAGCGTTATAGAATTACCACTCGATCCATTCTTAGTGAAGACGCTTTCGATGGATCAACCATTCAAGAAACAATTGCATTAGATAGTTTCGATGAAGTTGAGATAGCAGTCGATGCCGGACAGTCTTGGTATGATTGTGGGGATTTGATTTTTAAACAAGCAGGCGCTGTGACCGGTCGGCTCGAATCCGTATCACGCCCGGAGAGCTTTAAAGCAGCCTGTATTAAAGCACAAATGAGTTTCGTTGGTGTAAAACAAGCGATTTAAAATTGGATCTGTAATAACAAGCTTAGACACTTGTAGATATTGTCTAACAAAATATCGTGAAACCACCGGTAGCCGGGCGTAGGTTGTCGGAAATTCGATTTTGTACACAAAAGCAACGCTTAAAAAAATTCAGGCTTGCACGCATTTCTAATTCGGCCGAATTTGTGCATTTCGTGGTTAGTATTTAGCTCCAAACGGAAAGATGCAAAAGTGTAAAAATCACTATCGCTACCGGTTGCCGAGCGGCAGCGGACAATCGTAAAATGAATAGTGTAAAAGTCATCGCCAACAAACTCCAAACCACCAAAGTTAACAAACTGGATTCGCTCAAATGAAATCTCTCGTAATTGCTGTTCTCTCAATTTGCCTACTGTTCAATTCCTCGGCAACGCAAGTGCAAGCCGAAGGTGTGTTTGCCGATAAAAACCTTGAAAAAGTTGTTCGTAAATACGTATTTGCAAAACGCAATAATGAAGAACCTTTGACCGAAGCAGACGTGGAAAACATTTCAAGCATCGAAGGTTCCGGAGTTGGGATTACGAATCTTGCTGGACTTGAAAAATGCCGTAGCTTGGCGCAACTCATTTTAGCGGACAACGAAATTGTTGATGTAGGTGCACTGGCCGAGCTCAAAAATATTCAGTCCTTGAATTTAGCTGGTAATAAAATCTCCGATCTCTCAGCGATTGCGAATCTTGGGGCTCTGCAGTACCTCAAACTTTCAAACAATGAAATTTCCAATCTCACCCCCCTTAAATCACTTGCTAACCTGCGTTCGCTGTACCTTTCTGGGAACCAAATCCAAGATACCTCAGCCATCGCAGAACTAACAAAACTGTGGTCACTTTATCTAGATGAAAACAAGATTACAAAAATTGATTCCTTGAGTGGGCTCACGCGTGTGTCTTCACTAGATTTGAGAAGTAACAAAGTATCAGACCTTGCTCCGTTAGCAAAATTCACAGAACTTAAGTATTTGCTTTTGACCGGTAACGAAGTCGTCGACTTAAGTGTTCTTGTCGAGATGGCCACCGCGGATAGCGACGGGCCAAAACGGTTTTCACCGTTTTGGAAAATCTACGTCAGTAATAACCCGTTAGGCCGCGGTGCAAAAAAACAGCTCAACCAACTCCGCAACCTAGGTGCTCGGATCCACAGCGACTAGATTTAATTTATTTGTCCTGCAAGTGAATGACGTGCGATGATTGTTGACTGATATATTCAAGGATAAGCTGAGTGAAACTCGCATGAGCAGGGTAGTCAGTCAATAAAGATTCTAGTCGCTTCTGCCCATCTGCCAATTTTCCATTCTCGATCGCTTCTAACGCCACACGATATCGTTCGTAAAACTCGATATCGTTTTGCAATTCTGCTTGCGACAACAACAGATAAACGCCAGTGTCGGTTTCCATTCCATGCGGACGAACCGTTGCCAGCTTTACTGTAGCTAGCGGTAATTTGGATTGCTGAACTACTTGAGCCGTTGTTGCATCGACAAGAATCATGGTGTTGAACTGCCGATTCATCGATTCAAGTCGGGCGGCTAAATTGACGACTGGCCCGAGCACGGAAACTTTCACTTGATCGTCGGATCCAATTTTCCCTGCTACTGCGGAGCCAGAAGCAATTCCAATCGTTGCGTGAGTTGGTTCTGCTTGTTCTGCAAACACCGCCACAATGGCCAGGGCGGCTTGACACGCGCGTAACGCCTCAGACCCGTCGTCGGTGGCAACAGGCCAGCCCCAAAAACCCATCGCTGCATCACCGTGGAAATCTCCAATGACGCCATGATGATTGAGGATTTGCCGAGTCATGACCGACAGTGACTCACTAGTTTTTCGCAACAAGTGCATGAGATCGTGTTGTGATTCTTCGCTAGTACGCGCGAATCCACACAGGTCACAAAATAACACTGAAACCTCACATTCACGCGGACTTAAAAGTTGTTCAGGTGTAGTGCTTTGCAAGGCATCCATGACAACGTCTGGGAAGAACTGACGAAAATGGGTTTCCGTACGTTGTAGAAATTTAAGTGTGCGAAGTTTACCGAGTGTTGCGGCTGCGAGTTGAGCATATTTCATATCGATTTTGATGTTTAATTGTTGCTCGGAGTTTTCAGGCATGTCGATGTTGGATTCACTACGTCCCGCAATATATAACCCCCATCCCGGGCAACTTGATCCGCTTATAGGAATGCAGAATGCCCAGTCAATGCCTTGTAATTCAGTGAAGTCAGATTCCGAATCTTGGTTCCAAAAGTGCAGTGTGCTGACATCTGCCTCGATTGTTTTCTGAATCAACTGTTGGCTTGGTGTAAAATCGTTACTTTTTGTTCCGCGGTTGTCCCAATACAACACGTCGACACCTTCTGAGATTTGTTGCCCCGGTTGCCAGGCTACAAAGGCAATACCTGCTGCTCGAGGTATTCCCAGCATGAGCCATGTTACGAGCTTACTGAACAGTTCATGATCGTCTCCAGCATTGGATATTAGATCCGGAAGCTGGCTTAATAAATCAATGCGTTGCGGTGTTTTATCAAATTGAACATGCTGTAAATCATCGAGTAAATATGTTTGCTCGATTGCCGGTGTCGAGTGATCCAGCGTCGCGATGACTTCCGATTCAGTATAGGTGAAGGTAGTTTCGCCGATGACGAAGTGCTCACCCGGTTGTAATACCAATTCCTGTTGTTGCTTGCCATTGTGGAAAACTGGATTCCCAGCCTGCGCTACTTTTCGTACGCAGAGACCACTTTTGGTCAGTTGTAATTCAACGTGCACCCGTGAGATTTTTGTATCCCACGTGACTTGCCATTGGGCAGTGCTACGACCGAGAACGACTGCCTCTGATTTCGGCAACACGCGACGCCAGCGATTTTCGAGCTGTGGTCCTTGTGCAAGTAAATAAGACATGTGGTTTGTTGTCGGTTCGCAATATGGGCAGAGTGATATTGGGTGATCTTGCTATATTATAGACTACAATCGGAATTACGTATCGAATGTTGGTATAATCAAGTCTCTACAGGATATTAGCAATCAGGCATTACTTGGGTACTAGCTTGACGGAGTAAGGGATGTTTCAGAGGTTCGAGTTGCAATTAGCCTATGTGCGGCGATTTATGTGTGCCGTTGCAATTGTTGCTGTCGGAAACAGTAGTACTAAAG
>Ga0315331_10003857_pt1 | contig 11342 bp, 11 predicted proteins | sample M160m34915metaG_FD_203456 | JGI IMG/M metagenome (GOLD analysis project Ga0315331, IMG submission 203456) | Ammonia-oxidizing marine archaeal communities from Monterey Bay, California, United States - M1 60m 34915 | ecosystem: Environmental > Aquatic > Marine > Intertidal zone | place: USA... | reverse complement strand
GCCTGGATCGTCTCGTCGACCTGTTCCGACAGCACGCCGACCGTCGCCCAGTATAGAAAGCCGAGCAGCACGGCGACCGAGCCACCGAACAACAACATGTATAAAAGCGCCAGCCGAAAGGTGGCGCTTTTCAACAGTCGGCCGGATTTCATGAACCGCCGTCTTTTGTGCCGCGGCTCTTCGAGTTACCGTCCTGTCTGGAATCGCGCAGAACGTATCCGGCACCGCGCACGGTGTGGATCAGGGCGGTGTCGAATCCCTTATCGATCTTCTGTCGCAGACGGCTGACATGCACATCGATCACATTGGTCTGAGGATCGAAATGATAGTCCCATACGTTTTCCAGCAACATCGTTCGTGTGACGACACTATCGGCGTTGCGCATCAGACATTCGAGTAGCCGGAATTCGCGCGGTTGCAGATCTATCGCCGTTCCCGCGCGGCTCACCGTACGGGCGAGCAGGTCCATTTCCAGATCCGCGACCGACAGCGTGGTTTCCGCCGCGGTACCGGTGCTCGATGCGCGCCGTGTCAGCGCTTCGAGGCGGGCGAGCAGTTCCGCGGCGGCGAATGGCTTTGTCAGATAATCGTCACCGCCCGCTTTCAGGCCTTTGACCCTGTCGTCTACCTCCGCCAGAGCGCTCAGGATCAGCGCCGGCGTCTGGTCGTCCGACGCCCGCAGCGTGCGAATGATGGCGAGGCCGTCCGGGCCGGGCAGCATCCGGTCGACGACCAGCACATCGAAATCGTCGGTAGTGGCCATCACGAGCCCGTCCTTGCCGTTATTGGCATGGGAAGGATTGTGCCCCGCTTCCGTCAGCGCCTTGACGATATAGGCGGCGACGTCGGTATCGTCTTCTATCACCAGGACGCGCATGGATCGGACCGCTTGGATGTTGTGTGACCGATATGTAGGGGCGGAAGGCACCGTTTCGCAAGCTTCCGCGAATTAATCTTTCGTAATGTTCGGAATTGCTACTCGTAGTGCAGCGATTCCGCCGAAGACGCCCGATTTGCGATAAAGGCCGGGTAAACCGGCGCAATCACGCAGGTCAGGACGCAGAGCGCTGGAATATAAAGCGTCGCCGGCATGGATATCCGAAGGAAATAGTCGAACAGCGTGAAATGATCGAGGAACCGGATGCTGATCGCGCCGAGGCCGTTGCCGATGATCACCGCGAGTGCCGCGCTGACGCAGCCGATGAATTTGAGCACGGCGAATTCCCGGTCGCGGGCGCGTACCTGGATCAGCATCGTATTGGCGATCCCGATGCCCGCGAGAATAACCGTGCCGAACAGGATGAAGTCGAATATCAGAAAGTCACGGCTGATTTCGCGGCTTTGCCAATACCCTTGGGATCGTCCGCGCTTGACCGTCACGTATCCGCTCAGGTAGGGCAATGTTTTCACGCACATTGAGGGTCGGGATCAGGTTGAAAATCTGGAAGACGATTCCGATGTCCCGACGGCGCAGCAAGGTGCGCGACCGTTCGGACTCATAGTCGACCGGTGTGCCGGCAAGCGCGATATCGCCGTCATCCGGCGTGTCGATCGCAGCGGTACAGTTGAGCAACGTAGTTTTGCCCGACCCGCTCGGACCCATGATCGCGACCAGTTCGCCCGCCTCGACGCGCAACGACAGACCTTGCAGGACCGGAATGTTTTCTTTGCCCACTGATAGGATTTGACGATGCCGGGATCGTCCAGCGCCGGTGGCAGGGCCGTTTTGTCGGATGCGCCTGCGGTGGGTATCTCAGGAGCGGTCGCGGGATCGGGTTGCGTGTCGGTCATGGGGTCTTTTTTGCGATCAGGACATTGTCGATATAGGTCAACAGCGGCGCTTTGTCCTGATTTTCAAGCGTGGTGCGCACGCGGACGATCCCGCGATCCGGCTTTGATCTGGACTCTCGTTTCTCAATAATCTCCAGGTGAACGCTAATCCGGACACCAGCCCTAACCGGCGCCAGATAGCGCAGTTCGTCATAGCCGAGGGAGGCCATTACGCCGGGCGGAATACCTTTCCTGTGAAGCAGTATCTGTTTGACCGCCATAGTGTATTCGCCCGATGCGATCAGCCCGCCATGGATGGATCGCTCGGCTTCCGCGCGGTCGATATGGAACGGAAAGGGGTCCCATTTCCGCGCGAAGTCGACCATCTCGGTCTCGTCGACGAGGTATTCGCCGATGGTGTCGGCATCGCCAACGGTCATATCTTCAAACCAGCCGTATACCATATCCATCTCGCAATTTTCCGACGGCGGGACCATCGCCGGGTCGTGCGCCGAATGCAAGCAATTGCAGCAACGTCGGTTTATACTGACCTGCCATGACCCTGACCCCCATCCATAAGAACGACCTGCCGCGGGCGCTGGCCCGCATGACGTCTTTTCTCGAGCCTGGGCGCGTGGCAGCGCGGGTGCTCGCACGGATATCGGAAACGGTTGCCGCCTTTGATGCGCCCTATGATACGCGGACGCATCGCCGGGAAGCTGTCGACCTGGCATCGCGGCTTGGTATCGCCACGCTCGATGAAGCACCTGCGGCAGCCTTCAGTTGGGATGGCCACGTGATCCGGGTGCGGAGCGAGGCTTACGTCCTGATCCATGAAGTTGCCCATTGGCAGATCGCACCGCCGGACCGTCGGGGGATGGTGGATTTCGGACTCGGCGCCGGGCCGGAAACCGGACGCGTGGCCGAGGCAGCTGCCGCGCGTTGCGTGTCCGACGCCGCTAAGGAGCAGGAAGAACTGCTGGCGTCTCTGCTTGGGATTCTATGGGAAGCGACCCTGGGCCAGCCCGCCATTCACGCCTTTGTAGAACAGAACTGGCTGGAAGCCTGGGACCGACCGTCGGCGGCAGATCAGTTCCGTCGCACGGTGGAAGAACTGGTATCGCGCGGTCTGATCGACGCGAACGGCGTGCCCTATGCCGGGAGTGCCGCCACCGCCGATATTTCGATCAGGAACTCGGGCCATGCCAGCGCCGAGACTTCGACGATGGCTGATGACGGACCGTCCTTGGGGAAATAGCGTTCCCGGATATCCGAAACCGTATTGAAGGCGTCGATATCGCGGACATAGACCGTCACCTGGGCAAGGTCCGCCATGGTGCCGCCATTTGCTTCGACAATTTCGCGGATACTTTCCAGCACTTGGGTGGTCTGTGCGCGGATATCGCCTTCGCCGACCAGTTTGCCGTCGGCATCGAGCGCGACCTGCCCGGCAATGAACAGCAACGGGCTACTTTCGGTGCGGATGCTGTTGGAATAATGCGGTTTCATCGGTGGTGCGACAGCGGTCGGATTGATGCCTACGGATTTATTGCTCATGTTAGGTTTCCTTTGTTTGCGGCGGTGCGCAGGCCCCGCCAGACAGATTGGGAGGTAATCGGCAGCGGGACGTGCCGCACCCCGAGATGCCAGAGCGCGTCGACCACAGCGTTGCCGATGGCCGCGGGGGCGCCGATCGTGCCGCTTTCGCTGCCGCCTTTAACGCCCAGTGGATTGGACGGTGCCGGGGTTTCCTGGAATGTCAGCCTGAAGGACGGCAGGTCGTCCGCCCGTGGCATGCAGTAATCGACAAACGTACCGGTAATCAGCTGGCCGCCATTGTCGTGGTCATAGACGACGTGCTCCATCAGTGCCTGGCCGATGCCCTGGGCAAGCCCGCCATGGATCTGGCCCTCGACAATCATCGGATTGATCACGACGCCGCAATCGTCGGACGTGAAGTAATCGCGAAGCGTCACGACGCCGGTCTCAGGATCAATCAGCACCACAGCGAGATGCATTGCCTGAGGATCGTTGGTGTCCTTCGGTTCCCAGAACACCGTTTCCTCCAGTCCCAACGATACGGCGCCGTCGGCGGCGGCCGGCAGGCGCGCGCCGTGATAGGCGTTGTCGGCGACATCGCGGAAACTCACCCGCCGGTCAGTACCGCGAACCCGGTACAGGGCATCGGCGTATTCCAGGTCGTCCTCAGCGCATTCGAGCATGTGGGCGGCAATCTGCCGGGCCCGATTCGCGATCCGGTCTGCGGCGATCATCATGGCCGATCCACCGACGGTCAGCGACCGCGATCCCCAGGTGCCGTTGCCGAACGGAACCATCGCGGTGTCGCCTTCGATCAGGGTGATGTCGTCGATATCGATGCCAAGTCGGTCTGCGGCGATCTGGGAATAGGTAATGTCGTGACCTTGCCCATGGCTGTGGCTGCCCGACAGAAGTGTCACCTTGCCGTCGGAATGCACGCGGACGATGGCGCTTTCGTAGCCGCCATGCATGCCGCCACGCGAGGCGAGATTGGCGCTGTTGCCGGTGCCCGATTTGTCGAGGAAGCAGGACAAGCCTATCCCCATAAAAATACCACGGGCGCGAAGGCTCGCCTGTTCCGCGCGGAGGCCGTCATAGTCGGCGAGCGCGATCAGTTTATCTAACAGGGCGGGCGGGTCGCCGGAATCGTATGTCCGGCCGCCGGGGGTCGGGAACGGAAATTCGTCGCTGCGGATCAGGTTGCGCCGCCTGATATCGATGACGTCGATGCCAAGCTCTCGCGCACCCTGCTCCGTCAATCGCTCGTTGACCCAGGTCGCTTCCGGCCGACCCGACCCGCGATAGGCGTCGACAGGCAGCGTATTGGTATAAGCGCCCCGTACCCGCAAATGGGCGAGCGGATTCCGGTACAAACCGGTCAGGGTCTGCGGATAGGAATTGCCCGGAATGCTCGGCGCAAAATTCGACAGGTACCCGCCAAGGGCGGCGATGGTATCGACCTGAAGTGCCAAGATTTCCCCATCCTCGGCGAACCCCATGCGGGCGGTGGTGTGGTGGTCCCGCGCCTGGGAATCAGACATCAGGCATTCGGATCGGGTCGACGTCCATTTTACCGGCCGGCACAGCATGCCGGCGGCCCACGCGATGGTCGATGCCTCGACCGCGAAATGAACCTTGAGGCCGAAGCCACCCCCCACATCCGGGGAAATCACGCGGATTTTATGTTCCGGGACAAACAACGTGTACACCGCAAGCCAGCGTTTCAGGTAATGCGGGGTCTGCGTTGTGGCATAGAAGGTATATTCGTCCGTATGCCGGTTGAAATCGCACAAATAGGAGCGGGGCTCCATCGGATTGCCGGCCACCCGGTTGGATGGCAGCGTCATTTCGACGACGTGATGCGCGGCGGCCAGCGCCGCTTCGGTGCGCGCCCGATCGCCCTTTTGAATTTCGAAGACGATATTACTGCCGAAGCGGTCGTGGATGACCGGAGCATCATCGCTCAGTGATCGCGCCACATCGGTCACGGCCGGTAGAATCCCGTAACGGATCCGGATCGCCTCGGCGGCGTCTTCGGCCTGGTTGCGTGTTTCCGCCACGACTGCGGCAACGACGTCGCCGACATGGCGTACTTTGTCGGATGCGAATGCGGGGCGCGGTGCCTCGTTCATCGGACGACCGTCACTGAACGGCATAGGGTGGACGACCGTCAGTTCGCCGAGTCCCGCCGCTCTCCAGTCCTTATGTGTCAGAACTTTCAGGACCCCTGGCATCTTAGAAGCGTCGGCGGTGTCTATACCATCGATGGTGGCGTGGGCATGGGGCGAGCGAACGAAGGCGCACCAGACCATACCGGGCAGGTTAATGTCATCGACATACCGACCGGCGCCGCGGAGAAACCGTATATCCTCGCGCCGTTTTAACGGCTGTCCCATATATCCCATGCGGGTATTCCCATCTTTGTTGCCGTCTATTAGACGCGAACCACGCGGGCGGCGCTATTGACTTGGATGATTTTCAATCTGCATACTAGCAGTTAGGTTTCTAACAGTAATTTGCTGGTTCGCCGATGACCGTTAGAGTTTCGATGGTCGGAAAAGTTCATGCAAAAAGCAGTTTTCAACAGGAGATAAAGATGGGACATCAAAAATACCTCGGTGCTTTGACGGCACTCGCAGTGGCCGGCTTCGCGACCGCCGCCACGGCACAATCCGAAATGAAGATCGGCTACGGCACGATCAACGACCCGCAGCACGCGATTGCGCAGGAAATCCAGAAACGTATTGGCGGAAATAAAGAACTGGGCATCAAGGTCAAAATCTTCCCTGCCGGTCAGATCGGGAAAATTCCGCGGATGATCGAAGGCCTGCAGTTCGGCACGCTCGAAGCGCTGATCACGCCCCCCGGCTTCCTGGTCGGCATCAACCCCGCCTTCCAGGTGCCGGATGCACCGGGTCTGTTCACCGACATCAATCATGCCTTTAAGGCGTTGAACGATCCGGCTTTCTTTGGACCGTATTCGAAGCTCGCCTCGGCGCGTGGCATCACCATGGCATCGATGTATGTATATGGGCCGACATCGTTCGCCAGCAAGAAGCCTATCCGTACCCTCGCCGATTTTAAGGGGCGCAAGGTGCGCGTGCTCGCGACCAAGATGGAAAGCACGCTGGTGGGCAAGTTCGGCGCGGCCGGTGTGCCGATCCCCTATACTGAAGTGTTGCCTGCCCTCCAGCGCGGCACGGTCGACGCGGTGCGTAGCTCGATCATCGTGATGGGCGGCTCGAAATTTTTCACGGTCACCAAGTCGATCACAGTCGTCGAAAGCGGCATGATCCCCAGTGTCGTTATGCTGAGCGACATCTGGCTCAAGAATCTGTCGGCGAAACAGCGTGATGCTGTGACGTCCACGCTTTCGGCGATGAGCCAGTGGAACAACGACACCGCGGCCGCGTTCGGCAAGAATGCCGAAAAGCTGTGGCAGGACAATGGCGCCGAAGTCATCCGTCTGTCCGCTGCCGACCAGAAGAAGTTCATGGATACCGTACGTCCGCTGGGCGACGAATTCCTCGGCAAGCACAAGAACGAAGGCGTGCGCAATATGTACGGCCTTCTCAAAGATGCGGCCAAGCGCAATATGTAAGATGCGCTAATACGCATTCGGAAATCAGGGGCGGCTTCGGTCGCCCCTTTTTTATGGATTTCGATCTAGGGGGTTTTTGGTTTTCGCGCCGGTGCGCGGCTGAATTCGTTATTGGCTTCAACCAGTTCGGTCATCAACTGCATAAGCTGCGCATGCTTCGCGGCCGGCAGCGGGCCCATAAGTTTTGCCTGGGCGCTAAGCGACGCGTGTTCCATCTCGCGGGCGATGCGTTCGCCTTCTTCGGTCAGCACGGCGATCCGCATGCGACGGTCTTTCTTGCCCGGCTCGCGGCTGACTAGACCGCGCTGAGCCAGCCGTGCCAGCACATCGGCGACGCTGGTCCTGTCGATGGCCGCATCGCGGGCAATAGTGACCTGGTCGGCACCGGAGTGGTTCAGCAGCGCCGTCATGACGGCGTATTGCACCGGTGTGATGCCGTATTCCGCGCATTCGTCGAGGAATATGGCGACGTGTATCTGGTGGAGACGGCGGATGAGATAGCCCGGGCGTTCCCACAGGCTTGTCAGCGAGCCGCCCTGGATTGTTTCGGTTTCGGTCATGCCAGAACCTTATCGGCTGGCAGTTGCGCGGTATACTGCCAATTGCGGAATCGGGTTGTCGTCCGATTAAAACGGGGTATACTGATTAAATAATTCACCCGGAAGCGTTATGGGAGAAAGCCGATTTTCGTCAAAAATACATGGTATGTCGCAGCCTGGTCCAAGGATGTCGGTCGGGAATTGCTGGGCCGCGTGCTTCTGAATGAATACGTCGTGCTGTACCGGCGCGAAGACGGTACGCCCGTCGCGCTCGAAAACCGCTGCCCCCATCGCAACCTGCCGCTGTCCGAAGGCAGGCTGGTCGGTGACGAAATCGAATGCGGCTATCACGGCATGGTCTTCAACTGCGAAGGCAACTGCACCCATCTGCCGGGTTCGGATGCCGTGCCCGACTGGGCGACTGTTGGCCGCTATCCCGTCGCGGAACGTCATGGCTGGGTCTTCTTCTGGCCGGGCGATCCGGCGCTCGCCGATGAAGCGCTGATCCCTGCGTATCCCAAACACAACGAAAACGAGGACTGGATCCGCGCGCAGGGCCAGACCTACGTGAAAGCCGGCTACCGGCTGGTGCTCGACAACCTGCTTGATCTGTCGCACCTGACCTATGTGCATGGCTCGACTACCGGTAACCGTGCTGTTGCAGAGGCGGCAGATCTGTCGGTCGATGTCGAGGGTGACAGCGTGCGGGTGACCCGGTGGATGGAGGATATCGAACCGGCCTTGGCATTTCGCGAATATGCCGGTTACGAAAACAATATCGACCGCTGGCAGATGAGCCAGTTTATCCCGCCCGCCTATATCAATATCAATAACGGTTCGGTCGATGCCGGTGTCGGCGCCGATACCGAGACCCGCAATAACGATCAGGGCAAGTGGGGTTTCGTCGTCTATCACGCGATGACGCCCGAAACCGAAACCACCACGCACCAGTTCTGGACCGTTGCCGGGCACAAGGACAAGGTGCCGGACCATATGCGCGGTCAATTTGTCGAAGCGATGCACGGCGTGCTCAAAGAAGACCTCGACGTCTATGAGGCACAGCAGCGGGCAATCGACCTCGACCACAGTTCCGACAGCCGCGATGCCAACCCGCGCGGCACAATTCCTGCCGATGGCGGCCTGCTGGCGATGCGCCGCGTGCTGCGGCGGCTCTACGGCGACGAGCAGAAATCGGACAACGTCGCGGTGGAGTAGGGGAATACTCTGCGCAGGTGTGTTCGCGGCACTTGTCATCCCGGCCCCGTGCCGGGATCCAGAAATCCCCATGATCTAAAGACTGGACCCCGGAACAAATCCGGGGTGACACCTTTAATGATGACACCAGTGAGTATCGCAGCTCTTGATGGAATATGCGCTCGGGTGCGTCATTGCTGACAATTGCTCCGAGCCCCAATTCATCCCAAACTGTTCCCGACATCAAACGTGACACAGGTCATAATTCACAAAACGCAAATCGGCGTTGTCGGCGCCGGACCATCCGGGTTGCTGCTTTCACGTCTTCTGGCTCTCCAGGGTATCGACTCGATCATCGTCGAACGCCAAAGCCGCGCATACGTTGAAGGCCGCATCCGCGCAGGGGTTCTCGAACAGGGCACCATGGATCTGCTGGACGAGGCCCAGGTTGGCGAGCGCATGCATGCCGAAGGCCTGCTCCATGGCGGGGTCGAACTGTGTTTCAACGGTCAACGCCATGCTATCGATTTTGTGAACCTCACCGGTGGCAAGACCGGCATGGTCTATGGCCAGACCGAGGTGACGAAGGATCTGAATAACGCGCTCGATGCCGCCGGTGCCCAGATCGTCTATGAGGCCGAAGCCGTCACCGTCGACGAATTCGATTCAGATCAGCCGTTTATCCGCTACCGCAAGGATGGCGAGGCGCATGAGATTCAGTGTGATTACATCACCGGCTGCGACGGCTTCCATGGCGTGTCCCGGCGCAGCATTCCCGCCGACCGCATCCAGCTATTCGAGCGCGTTTATCCGTTTGCCTGGCTCGGTATCCTCGCCGAGACGCCGCCGATATCGGACGAGCTGATTTACGCCAATAGCGACCGCGGTTTTGCGCTATTCAGCATGCGCTCCAAGACCCTCAGTCGGCTCTATATCCAGTGTGCGCCGGACGAGGAGGTCGACGAATGGTCGGATGAGCGCATCTGGGAGGAACTCGCTCATCGGCTGGATGAAGAGGGGGCGAAAAAGCTGGCGCCGGCACCGCTGCTGGAAAAAAGCATCACGCCGATGCGCAGTTTCGTCGCCGAGCCCATGCGGTTCGGCAACATGTTTCTGGTTGGCGAGGTCGCCCATATCGTGCCGCCGACCGGCGCCAAGGGCCTGAACCTTGCCGCCGCCGATGTACGCTATCTGTCACGCGCACTGGTCGATCATTACAAGAAAGCCGATGACGGCCGCCTCGACCGCTATTCCGAAACCTGCCTGCGGCGGATCTGGAAGGCGCAGCGGTTCTCCTAGTGGCTGACGACCCTGATGCACCGCTTCCCCGAGGCCAGCCCGTTCGAACGTCGCACGCAACTGGCCGAGCTCGATTTCGTGACCAGCACCGAGACCGGCGCGCGGTCGCTGGCGGAGAATTATGTTGGCCTGCCGTTCGACGATTAGACGCTGCGCCGGCGCCGCGAGAAGGCGATGCCGGCGATGACGATGCCGAATATGGCGAGCGCGCCGGGCTTGGATATCTGGACCGTCACGTTATCGTCGAGAACGAGCCCGCTTCCCCGGTCTACAAATTGTGTGTCGCTATCGGAATCGCGAGTCTATGGCACCGACTATCTTTACTCCCTCGGGCTTGTCCCGAGGGTCCCTGGTGTACAAAGGTCGTGAGATAGAAATGGACCCCCGCCACGAGGGCGTGAGAATAAATAGACCGCGGACCGTCTTTGCGTTCGCCGGGATGACAGATCGTACGGTGCTGCGTTACCGTCCCTGCGGCACGCAGGGACCCCTTGACGCACTCTCGTCTAAAAGGGAGTATACTCCCTAATAAATTAAATTCGACCAGACCGGGGAAACACCATGACCACAACAATACAGTCGCCACCATGGCGCGTTGGCGTCGATGTTGGCGGCACCTTCACCGATCTTGTCGTCGCCGACAGCGAAGGCCGTACCGATGTTTTCAAGGTGCCGTCAGTCCCCGCAGATCCGGGAGAGGGCGTCCTGAACGCGTTGACGACCGCTTGCGCTGCGCTCGAACAGCCGATGGAAAAGTTTCTCGGCGATTGTCAGTTCTTCCTCCATGGCTCCACCGTCGCTACCAATACCCTGCTCGAAGGCAAGGGCGCGAAGGTAGGCCTGCTGACGACCAGGGGCTTCCGCGACAGCCTCGAAGCGCGCCGCGGATTGCGCAAGGACCCATGGGATCATCGTACCCCCTATCCGCCGGTGCTGGTGCCGCGCTATCTGCGCCAGCCGGTCGGCGGGCGCATCGCCGCCGACGGCTCGGAAGTCGAAGCGCTTAATCTCGATGATGTCCGCGCGGCCTGTAAAATTTTTGCCGAGGACGGCGTCGAATCCGTTGCCGTCAGCCTGCTCAACAGTTTCGTCAATTCGGCCCATGAAGATGCAGTGGCTGAGGTGCTGCGCGAAGAGAATATCTGCGAATGGATTTCGGTGTCGTCCGACATCGTGCCGGTCATGGGCGAATACGAACGGACCTCGACCACGGCGGTGAATGCCTATGTCATGCCGAGCGTTGCGTCCTACCTGACGGCGCTTCAGCAGAAGCTGATCGATATGGGGCTCAAGACCAAGCTGCTGATGCTGCAGTCGAACGGCGGCGCGGCTTCTCTCGACCAGCTTATCCGCCAGCCGGTGAACCTGCTGCTTTCAGGCCCGTCCGCCGGTGTCGGCGC
>Ga0315331_10003855_pt1 | contig 11347 bp, 9 predicted proteins | sample M160m34915metaG_FD_203456 | JGI IMG/M metagenome (GOLD analysis project Ga0315331, IMG submission 203456) | Ammonia-oxidizing marine archaeal communities from Monterey Bay, California, United States - M1 60m 34915 | ecosystem: Environmental > Aquatic > Marine > Intertidal zone | place: USA... | reverse complement strand
CATGCCTCAGCGAGAACGAAAATATAACCGCATCTTGTTGAAACTCTCAGGCGAAGCCTTAACTGGTGATGCTGACTTTGGTATCGACCCCAAAGTCTTGGATCGTATGGCGGTTGAAGTCGGTCAGTTGATAGGACTCGGTGTGCAGGTAGGCATGGTTATTGGTGGCGGTAACTTGTTCCGCGGTGCACTACTGCATGCTGCGGGCATGGAGCGGGTTACTGGCGACCATATGGGTATGTTAGCAACGGTAATGAATGCGCTGGCGATGCGCGACGCCCTGGAGCGTGCCAGCATCGCTACGCGGGTGATGTCAGCAATCCAGATGAGTGGTGTAGTGGAGCACTATGACCGCAGGAATGCGATTCGTCACTTGAATGCAGGTGACGTTGTGATTTTTTCAGCTGGCACCGGTAATCCTTTTTTCACCACCGATTCAGCGGCTTGCCTGCGAGGTATCGAGATCGATGCAGATCTGGTCCTGAAGGCAACCAAGGTTGATGGCGTGTACTCTGCTGACCCAGAAATTCACAAGGATGCTGAGAAGTACGAAACCCTCAGCTATGACGAAGTAATCGACAAGAAACTTGGCGTGATGGATCTCACCGCGATCTGTTTAAGTCGCGATCATGACATTCCAATCAAAGTGTTTAATATGACCCGTCCAGGCGCATTGCTGGATAATGTGATGGGCAAGCCCGACGGAACCATGATCCAATCGGGCCAGCGTAGCGGCTAATTAAGTCCAATGAGGCATAGACATGATTGATGAAATTATAAAAGATGCTGAAGAGCGAATGACCAAGAGCCTTGGTTCACTTGATGATGCCTTTAAGCGTATTCGGACCGGACGTGCCCATCCAAGCATTCTGGATAGCGTGATGGTCTCCTATTACGGCAATGACACACCTCTCAATCAGTTAGCCAATGTGAACGTGGAAGAGGGCAGATCACTGCTGATTTCACCCTGGGAAAAGCAGATCATTAGCGATATTGAAAAAGCTATCATGAAATCTGACTTGGGCTTAAATCCTTCCAATAATGGCGACACTATTCGGGTGCCCATGCCTCCTCTCACTGAAGAAACTCGGCGAGAATACACCAAGCAGGCAAAAAATGAAGCTGAAAATGCGAGGATCGCTATTCGCAATATACGACGCGATGCAAATTCAGATTTCAAAGACCTTGAGAAAGAAAAAGAGATCTCAGAAGACGAACAGCGGCGCGCAGAAGATCTGGTGCAGAAACTCACTGATAAGTATGTTGCCGAGGTAGAGTCGGCCTATCAGATTAAGGAACAGGATCTCCTGTCCTTTTAGTCACTTCCAATATTTGGAAGCGCAATTCCCTTGCAGGTGATGGCGAGTAATATAGGCAATTCATGGCACCTGACATCGAAAAACTGCCCCAACATATTGCCATCATCATGGATGGCAATAGCCGCTGGGCCCAAAGTCGGGGGCTTCCTACCAAATCGGGCCATCGCCATGGCACGGAATCGGCGCGCGAAATAGTCAATAGTTGCGTAAAGCGTAACATTCCTTTCCTGACCCTGTTTGCCTTCAGCAGCGAGAACTGGATGCGTCCAGTGACCGAGGTCCAGGGGCTAATGGCGCTATTCCTGTCTGTGCTCAAGCGCAATGAAATCAAACAGCTGCACAGGAATAACGTGCGCCTGAAGTTTATCGGCAAGCGCACTGATTTTGCGCCCAAGCTGCTCTGCAGTATGCAAGAAGTTGAAAAACTTACTGCCAACAATACCGGAACAACTGTGATTGTGGCAGCCGACTATGGCGGCCGCTGGGATATCACTGAGGCTGCTGCCAAATTGGCAGTCATGGTTGAGCAAGGCAAACTTGCGGCGGCTGAAATAGATTCAGATCTTCTCCATAGTAAGACCAGTTTAAGCGACTATCCTGAACCTGATTTGTGCATAAGAACTGGCGGTGAGCACCGCATCAGTAACTTCCTGCTGTGGCAGTTTGCCTATACCGAGCTCTATTTTACCGATTGCTATTGGCCAGACTTTGATGACGCCGCACTGCAGCAGGCCCTGGATGACTATGTTCAGCGCCAACGTCGCTTTGGCGGCCATGAGCACGGCGAGTTCAGTAATGAGTGACGGTCTTAAACAAAGAATTATTACTGCCGTTATACTTTTGTTGTGCCTGTTCACAGCAACTACACTCTTCCCCCCATTCTGGTTTGCTTTGTTTATCGCTGCTGTGGTGCTGGTTGCCAGTTGGGAGTGGGGAGCGCTGATTGGTCTGACTGATAGCAAGTCGCGCCAGGCATACCTGGCGACGATGATCTTAATGCTAATTGGCGCATTACTATTGTTAGGATTGGAGCCTGGCACGGACAGGATTGACCTGTTCCGTGCCTTGATGGTGCTTAGTCTCGGACTAGTCTGGTGGTCGATAGCGTGGTTGATGTTGTTTGGTTATCCCGGCAACGCTGAGCAATGGAACGATAAATCAAAAATTGGCTTGATGGGCTTGCTCGCGCTTATTCCGACCTGGGTGGGAATCGTTGTGCTTAAATACCTTTTGCCATCGGGTTTTCTCGTGTTGGGTTTGGTCATCATGGTGGCGGCCGTCGATGTTGGCGCTTATTTTGCCGGCAGAGCGTTTGGATCTCGTCCCTTGGCACCTAGTCTGAGCCCCAAGAAAACCTGGGAAGGCGTATGGGGAGGCCTGGCGACCTGTTGTGTTGTTGGTGCCCTGTTTGTTTGGGGAATGCACAGTTACTTGTTTGAGCTCAATATTTGGCAAATTATCGTGCTGTTATTCAGCAGCCTTGTGATTACGGTATTCGCAGTGGTTGGAGACCTGGTTGAAAGCATGCTTAAACGAAATTCCAATCTTAAGGACAGCGGGCACATCTTGCCTGGACACGGCGGCATTCTGGATCGAGTCGATGCGATTCTGGCGGTGACGCCTGCCAGCGTGATTATTCTGCTTTTAATCTTGAAGGGTGGCAGCTAGAAAGTGAGTAGCACGCGTAGTTTATCTATTCTTGGGTCTACCGGTTCCATCGGCCGCAATACATTGGACGTAGTGTCCCGACGTCCTGAGATATCGGTATTCGCACTAAGTGCCCATACCAACGTCGAGTTACTCGCTAAGCAGTGTGCCCAATTCAGGCCGCGCTTTGCGGTAGTGACAAAACCCTCGTTTCACGATCGTTTCAAAGCGCTACTGAAAAAGATCGATAGTGACACGGTTTTGCTTGATACGATAAACCCCTTAGAAGAGATTGCCTCCCATGAATCGGTAGACACTGTCATGGCTGCGATCGTTGGGGCGACAGGTCTGTCCTCCAGTCTGGCGGCCGCCATCGCGGGTAAGCGATTATTGCTGGCCAATAAAGAGTCCCTTATCATGTCCGGTCAGCTCTTCACAAGTGCTGCCAGAGACCACGGGGCTGAAATAATCCCGATCGATAGCGAGCACAATGCAATCTTTCAGTGCCTAGCCGAAACGCGAGATGTGGATTCCGGCAGAACCGATACACGGTTCTTGAAGAAAATCATACTTACTGCGTCAGGTGGCCCATTTTTGAGAGCGACTCAGGGTGAATTGGCAACGGTTACGCCGGACCAGGCTTGCGCACATCCGAAGTGGTCCATGGGACGAAAGATTTCTGTGGATTCCGCCACATTAATGAACAAGGGGCTGGAGCTTATTGAGGCATGCTTCCTGTTTGATTTGCCTAGCACAGCAGTAGAGGTGCTCGTGCACCCCCAGAGCATCGTGCATTCCATGGTTTATTATCAGGATGGTTCTGTGCTCGCACAAATGGCTAATCCAGATATGCGAGTGCCAATAGCCTATGGTCTGGCTTTTCCTAAACGCATGGACTCAGGGGCAGAGGCGCTGGACCTAACACGCCAAGAGCCGCTGCAGTTTCAGCATCCCGATCTACAGCGGTTTCCCTGTCTTGCCCTTGGTCGGGCTGCCATGGAAGTGGGCGGGACCGGGCCCGCACTGCTGAATGCTGCAAATGAAGTGGCTGTAGAGGCGTTTTTGCAGGAAAAAGTACAATTTCTGGACATACCTCGCATCATTGACGGGGTATTGTCGAAAATACCTTGTGAAGCGGCGTCTTCTCTAGCTATCATTCGTGAGGCTGACAAGCTCGCACGAATTGTAGCTAAGGAATTGATATAAAAAGGATTTAGACTTAGCCCGAGAAAGCCAAAAGGGTCTGGAAAGTAATTACATATGTTAGATTTTTTGATTAGCGTAATCGCACTGCTCGTCACCCTAGGCATACTCGTCACGATCCACGAGTTTGGTCATTTTTGGGTCGCGAGGCGCTGTGGCGTCAAAGTGCTGCGCTTCTCTATTGGCTTCGGCAAGGCCGTCAAATCCTGGATAGGCAGGGATGGTGTGGAATACGTCATTGCGCCGATCCCACTTGGTGGCTACGTAAAAATGCTGGGCCAGGAAGATGCCAATGTGGCTTTGGCCGACGATGTACCGGCCAGTCAACGTCATCTTTCCTTTGCCTATAAGCCGCTCTGGCAGCGCATGGCAATTGTCGCAGCAGGCCCCATTGCTAACTTCCTGTTGGCCATTTTAGTGTATTGGATTATTAACGTTGGCTACGGCGTCAGCGGTATAGCCCCAGTGATTCAGGGTGTTGTCGAAGACTCTCCAGCATTCGCAGCGGGGCTGAGGGAAGGCGATGAAATTCTGGCGGTAGATGGTGAAGACACAATCATTTGGCAACACGTCACGCTCCAGATGCTGGCTCGGTTGGGCGAAACCGGCCAGCTTAATCTGACTATCGACCCTGAAAGCTCCAGCACGACCCGGGAAGTTAGTATTCCTCTGCTGAGCTGGATGGGGAGCGAGACCGAACCCAATCCGGTAGCAGATCTTGGGATTGTCCAATTTGAAATACCAGCTCGCATAGGCGGCGTTATCGCTGGCGGGCGCGCCGAGGCTGGGGGCATGCGCGCTGGCGATGAGATTCTTGCAGTCAACGGCGAGGAAGTCAGCGGCTGGGTCCACTGGGTTGATATAATCCGCAGCAACCCGGAACTCTCCCTCGATGTTGCAGTCCAACGGGAGGGATCAACAACGTGGCTGAAAATTACTCCTGAGCGGTCCGAACTAGCCGATGGCTCGGTGATAGGCACTATCGGCGCCTCTGTGCAGCAAACCACGCTAGCCGAGATTGTTCCGCCAGAACACCAGCGCAAGATTGAATTCGGTGTGCTGTCCGCGATCCAACCCGCGATTCAGGAAACCTGGAATAAATCGATCTTTGTTCTCGATTCGGTCAAGAAAATGGTAATCGGCCAGATATCAGTTAAGAATATCAATGGCCCAATAACAATTGCGGAAGTAGCGGGGGATACAGCGACTTACGGTCTTGATATCTATCTGGGGTTTCTTGCGCTGCTAAGTATTTCATTGGGAGTGCTCAATCTCTTACCAATACCGGTTTTGGATGGGGGACACCTGTTGTATTTCACAATCGAGGCAGTAACTAGAAGACCCGTTCCGGAGCGGATTCAGATGTGGGGGCTGCAGATAGGCTTGTTATTGATTTCGGGGATTATGGTTTTGGCCATTTATAATGATGTCAGTCGGTTGTTGTAGAAGCTTTAAAATTGCCCGCCACAAAAAACATTCGTTGAAGTAGAGACTTATCATATTGTCATGAAAAAACTGGCGATCGCAATCCTGTTGGCGCTCGGTCTACCTGCTGTTGTCAAAGCGCAGGACTTCAACATTGCTGACATTATTGTAGATGGCTATCAGCGCATCTCGCCCGGCATTATCTATAATCTCTTGCCGATTGGAATCGGTGACGTGGTTACCGAACGCACCCCTGCTGAAATTATTCGTGCTCTGGTGACTTCCGAATACTTCGACGAGATTGAGGTAGCCCGGGAAGGCAACGTCCTTGTCATTACTGTCCTCGAGCGACCATCCGTTGCTGAAATAACAGTAGAGGGAAACAGCGTTCTCGAGACGGAAGACATTATTGATAATATGGCGTCGGCGGATATCGCTGAAGGGCAAATCTTTACGCGTGCCGCACTGGAAGCGATTCAGCAGGGAATTCAGGAAGTCTATTCATCTCGCGGGCGATACGGGGCATCGGTCGAGGTCACGGTAGATGAATTACCACGTAACAGAGTCTCGATCAGCCTTGATATCAACGAGGGTGAAGAGTCGCGGATTCGTCATGTTAACATCGTCGGTAACGAGGCTTTCGAGGAAGAGCAACTGCTCGATCTCTTCGAGCTAGGCACGAAGCCCTGGTACATGCTTCTCAGTCGCAAAGACCGTTACTCGCGAGAGCAGTTCTCTGGTGACCTGGAGCGACTCGAATCCTTTTATCTTGATAATGGTTACGTTGAATTCAGTGTGGATTCCACGCCCATCTCCATTACGCCAGACCGTAAAGAAGTGTATATCACCATCAATGTCAATGAAGGTGACCAATATACCGTCAGCAACGTTGATTTGGCGGGTGATCTGGTGGACGCTGAGGCACTGCTACGCGCTGCGATTTTCGTGCAACCTGGTCAAATTTATTCTCAGGGTTTGGTAACCGGCACTGAAGAAATCATGGTGCAATTCCTGGGCAATCTTGGTTACGCTTTTGCTGAGGCGACAGGTGTCCCGGAAGTCAGTGATGAGGATGAGACGGTTGAGGTGACATTCTTCATCGAGCCCGGAAATCGAACTTACGTAAACCGTATTAATTTTTCAGGCAATCTCTCGACCGCTGACGACGTCCTGCGACGAGAAATGCGTCAATTGGAAAGTGCTCCTGCTTCCAGTATCCAGATTGAACAGTCCAAAGTGCGCCTTGAGCGCTTGGGATACTTCGAGACGGTGGAAGTTGAGACCGACGAGGTGCCAGCTACGGAAGATCAGATCGACGTGAACTACGACGTGGTAGAGCAGAATTTTGGTGCAGTAAGCTTCCAAGTCGGAACCGGTGGTGGCGGTAATTTTTTTCTGAGTTCCAATTTACAGGCGCAAAATTTTCTCGGCACGGGCCGAACCGTTGGCATTGGCGTGAATCGCAGCAGATTCCAACAGGGACTGAATTTCCAATACGTCGACCCTTTCTTTACGCCGGATGGTGTATCCAGGGGTTTTAATCTATTCGCCCGGGAGATCGACTCGCCGTTTAATGTGTCAAACTTCAATACCACCTCTTTCGGTGGCTCGGTGAGTTTTAGTTACCCATTGAGTGAAATTGAAGTGCTGGGTTTTGATCTCGGGTATACCCACACGGAGTTGGGAACCGGAACAGGCTCTGTACAGGAAATCATCAGCAGCCCGCAATTGATTGACGGTATCAATCAGTACGTCATCGAACCGGCGAATGCGAATCCTTTTAACGGGCCGGTTTCAGATGCGTTGCTCGGTGACGTGGCTAACATGCGCCCCGATCAGTTGCGAGCACCCACCGACCCGGGCTTCGTGGACAAATTCGGCGATACTTTTGATAACTTTTCTCTGACCGGGCGCTGGTTCCGAAACACCTTGAACCGGGGTCAACTGGCAACCGACGGCTCTTTGCACAACATCGGAATAGAGATCACCATGCCAGGCAGTGACCTTGAGTACGCCCGTATTAATTATAGCAATCAAATCTACTGGCCCATTAATTCCAGGCGTACTTGGGTTGTTGGCTTACAAACCAATCTGGGTTACGGCATTGGCTATGGCGACAATAGCGAGATGCCATTCTTCAATAATTTCTTCGCTGGCGGCCTGATTCAGGGTGGTGGCCGAGTGCGGGGATTTGAGGAAAACAGTCTTGGCCCGCAAAGCACGGCCGGCGCACGATATCTGACCGAAGGCCCGATCAGCTTACTTAGGGACGAGGACGGAAACATCATAACCGATATAGTAGGTAATGCGTCGTTTGAAAGAGACTTTGGCTACCAAACCGAGCCCTTATTGGATGTCAATGGTAATGTGGTATTGGATGCAAATGGGAATCCGGAAGCTGCATTGGCTGTTCAGAATTTCTTTCTCGATGAGGATTTTGACAGTTTCGGTGGTAACATAATGACTACTGCGACGCTGGAACTTATTTTTCCACTGCCATTTGTGCCAAATCAGAATCAGGTACGGTCATCATTTTTTATTGACGCTGGAAATGTTTTCTCGTCAAATTGCACCGATCGGCAGCGGTTGCTAAAAAATTGCACAAATTTCGACCTTGGTGAGATACGTTATTCGGCTGGGCTCGCAATAACCTATCTGTCCCCATTTGGCCCGCTGACATTCTACCTGGCGGCACCATTTGGCAAGGACGGGGATGACACCAAGTCATTCGATTTTACTGTCGGCGTATTCTGACCGCTAAATTAAGCATTGGGTCAGACAATCAGGATTTATTCCCGTGCGCCCAAGCCGCTATGGGTTTCGTTGGAACTTGGAGAAAAAGAGTGAATACAAGAAATAGTCTAATCATTGCCATGTTCTTGGTACTGTTTGCGCAGACTGCATCGGCACAGGATACTAAGATTGGTGTTTTGAATGCCTTGCAGGCCTTATTTAATTCAGATTCTGCACAAGTTGTGCAAACAGAACTGGAGCAAGAGTTTGCGCTCGATGAAGCCCGGGCGACTGAGCTCACTGAGCAGTTGCAGGGGCTTCAGGAAGAATACCAGCAGAACGAAGCAGTAATGACTGAAGATGAAATTCGACGCATGAACGCGAGTGCGCAGGATCTTCAGGTTCAATTGCAATTGATTCAGGAAAGGGTGCAGCAGGCGATTCAAGAGAAGAACCAGGAATTTTTGGCGAGCATGCAGGAAGAGCTTGCCTCTGCCGTTACTGATGTGGTGGCCGAAGGTGGATTTGATCTGATTTTGAACGCTGATAGCGCGCCATACTATGCGCCGGTGCTTGATATTACTGCAAGGGTAACTGCCAAACTGAATGAGAAGTTAGCAAACGCTAATTCAAGCAACTAAATAGAGGGTGATTTTTGAGATTTTTCTCTATTGGTATCAGGTAACACATGAAGAGCTTCTCGCTCGGTGAAATTGCTAACCAATTAAGTCTAAAATTAATTGGTGATTCGCGATGCGAGATTACCGGCCTAGGAACCTTATCTGGGGCCCAAGCGGGGCAACTTAGCTTCCTTAGTAACCCATCCTATATCCGTCAGTTGGTTGCAACACAGGCCTCGGCGGTAATCGTAGATCAACGTTTCGCCGACGCCAGTCCAGGCAATGTGCTCATCTCTGATCAACCTTACGTCAGCTTTGCTTACGCCTCCGAGTTATTTTCCTCTAGACCTATCGTTAAACCCGGTGTGCATGAAACCGCTTATGTTTCACCTTTGGCGAAGATTTCGAGCAGCGCGCATGTTGGTGCAAATGCGGTGATCGAGGACGGAGTAGAAATTGGTGATAATGTCTTCGTTGGTCCTGGCACCGTGATCGGCAGGGGGGTGGTGTTGGGTTCAGATTGTGTGCTGCATGCCAATGTAACGCTTTATCATTCGGTGTATTTGGGTTGTCGAGTTTGCGTTCATAGTAATGCTGTCATTGGAGCAGATGGCTTCGGTTTCGCATTTGATGGCGAAAAAAATATCAAGATCCAGCAGCTGGGCCGTGTTCGTATTGGTAACGATGTGGACATCGGCGCCGGTACGACGATAGACCGTGGAACCATAGAGGATACGGTTATTGACCAAGGGGTTAAGATAGACAATCAAGTACAAATAGGTCACAACACGCATGTAGGGGCGCATACGGTCATCTGCGGCTGCACCGCAATTGCGGGGAGTGCGAAGATTGGAAAATTCTGCGTTCTCGGCGGGGCCAGTGGTATGGTGGGTCACCTGAGCTTGGCTGATGGTGTTCAGGTCAGTGCAATGTCATTGGTGAGTCGGTCGATCACCGAGCCCGGCGCGTATTCCTCTGGAACGGGCCAGATGAAGCTGTCTGATTGGAAGCGTGCGATAGTTCGTTTCCAGCAACTTGACCGCATGGCGCGGCGCTTAAAAGAATTGGAGCGACTGACCGATAAAAACTGATCGGGGCCTGGATAGTTACCAGGTGGAAAAATAAACAATAAAATCAGGCTTCGGATGCGATTGTGACAGTCAGCACAACAGAATCCAGCCCACTGATATAGAGCTTGCTTATGTTGATGGATGTACAAGATATCAAAGAATACCTGCCCCAACGGTATCCTTTTCTCCTGGTTGATCGAGTCGTGGAGATGGAGTCGGGTAAGTCAATCGTGGCCTATAAAAACGTGACGGTAAACGAACCTTTTTTTCAGGGCCATTTCCCCCATCAACCTATCATGCCCGGAGTGTTAATCATCGAGGCATTGGCACAGGCGGCTGGCGTGCTTGGCTTCAAGAGCCAGGAAAAGAAGCCCAAGGACGGTTATCTTTATTATTTCGTCGGCGCTGACGATGTCAGGCTCAGACGTCCTGTGGTGCCGGGCGATCAACTGCGGCTTGAAGTGAATGTCATCACTAACCGCCGTGGCATTTATCGTTTTTCCGCGAAAGCTTCTGTTGACGATGAGCTCGTTGGCACAATGAATATTCTCTGTGCCGAGCGTAAGGTAGAGGAAAATGAAGAGGGGGCTGCATCGTGATTAGTCCTCACTCCGAGATTGACCCTAGGGCCGAAATTGATGAAGGGGTGACTATTGGTCCTTGGTGCATCATAGGGCCAAATGTACAGGTAGGCGCCGGCACGGTTATCGAATCACATGTGGTGATACGAACCAACACCCTCATAGGCAAGAATAATCGTTTCTTTCAGTTTTGTTCTGTCGGTGAAGATCCGGCAGACAAGAAATTTGAAGGCGAAGATACGTGGCTCGAAATCGGTGACGACAACGTGTTTCGCGAAGGCGTGACTCTGCATCGAGGTACTGGCGTTGGCGGAGGCTCTACCCGCATAGGTAATGATAACCTGATGATGGCCTATGGCCATGTCGCTCATGACTGCATCGTCGGCAGCCACACGATCTTTGCCAATAATGTGGGGCTGTGTGGTCACGTTGAGATTGATGATTGGGCTATCCTTGGTGGCTATGCGGGGATTAATCAGTTTCTGACTATTGGCGCCCATGCCATGATAGGTGGAATGACTCACATCTCCAATGATGTCCCGGCCTTCATGATTGTCAGCGGCAGCCCAGCCACGGTGCGCAGTGTGAATACCATTGGTCTTGAGAGGAGGGGCTTTGATAAGGAGTCCATTACCGAAATCAGGGAAGCCTTCAAGATACTCTATAAGCGCAATTATAGCCTGCAGGAAGCAATTGATCAGATTCGCGTATTGAGTGAAAACTGTGAAGCCCTGGATGTGCTAGTGAAA
>Ga0315331_10003854_pt1 | contig 11355 bp, 7 predicted proteins | sample M160m34915metaG_FD_203456 | JGI IMG/M metagenome (GOLD analysis project Ga0315331, IMG submission 203456) | Ammonia-oxidizing marine archaeal communities from Monterey Bay, California, United States - M1 60m 34915 | ecosystem: Environmental > Aquatic > Marine > Intertidal zone | place: USA... | reverse complement strand
TATTTAACTCTCTGAAGCGTCTGATCTCAGACTTGGCTTTAGGGTATGTGAGGGTGATTTTGTTCCCTGCTTGCACGAAAGGTTTATCTTCAAACTCATGTATTCTCATCACATGGTTTTGAGGGTTCGTGTTGTTGGCATCTTCGAGTATGTTTGTGTGTTCAAGAGTCAAGCAGTAAGAGGTGTAATCTACATCCACTCCTTCAATCTTAATCGTCAAATCAGCGATGGTAGTTGGAAGACCTTTAATCGTCTTGAGCATATCCTTTACGATGTATGCTGGTAAGTTTATCGAGTGTGTTACATACTGAGGTGTGAAAATCGGGTCTGCATAGTTCCTAAACTCGACTGTCTCGTAAGACACTTGATCTCTTGTTTGCCATGTCGAGGAAGCATTTTTTACAACTTGTAGCCCTGTGTTTGAGATTTGAGCATCAACTTCAACCTCTATATAGCTCGCTCTAATGATGTGTCCCGACTCAGCTCTTGTAATAGGTATAAGTTCGCTGTCTCCGTCATCTGACATGAGATCGCAAAAGTATATTTCACCTATTAAGTCTATAGGTTCTCCGTCATTAAGTATTTCGGTACTTCCTAACTTGGTAGACCGATACCCATTTATCAGTGCGGGTACTCTTAAGTTCCCATTAACAACCTCAACAGTGGAGTCATATATTTTTAATCTAGGCAGAACGGTTGCCCCAGCCCTAATATCTCTAACTAATCTGTAAGTGTAGTCTTGATTATTCTCATCTTGGATTGGCTCATAAAATCTATCTTCTGGAAATATGCGTTCTGATACCTCGATGACCCTTAACTTTTGTGTGCCGATGACGAGGTTATCTGCAACCTTAATGTTTGTTCGCCAAAAGCGTATGGTCTTGCCCGACACATAACCATAGTTATTAGGCTCAAAAACACCCTCCCTTGCCTTTCTCATGTCCTCTTGGTACAAACTCCCTAGTGAGAGTCCAACGAGTCCATACTGAGCGTTTTGGTTGTAGTATGGGAGTGTTGAGTCAATCTTGTTAGCTTCGATGATCTCCCCATCAGTCTTATTAGGGTCGATACCGAGAATAGGACTAAACACATCACCTTTGCCTTGAGCTAGGATAGGGATGTCTTCATCAATGATAGAGGCAATCTCGCCTGTTTTAATGTGAGCAGGCTTGGTGATGTTGAGAACTTTGCGTAAATTGTTCTGTAATCGAATGATGTTTTCTGGAATACCTAGATAAACTTCATGAGAGTGAGAGTTTCCATCGGCATCTATGTAAGGTTGGATGACACCTTCCACGATATCGTGCGTGTGTAGTTCATCCCCCCATTTATATCCAATCGGCTTGTTAGTCGATCCGAGTCCGGACTCGTCAGTGAAAGCAAAGTGTCTGTGTGTCCTAAATACCCCATCTGTATTGTATTCTGTGGTAGCTAAGATGGAAGATTTGATGTTAGCGACATACCCCTCAATAGTGCTGACTACAACAGCATTTCCTTCTGCGATGTCATTCAACACTTCATCTATAGATTTCTTTGTTGCTCCTCGTAGTAGGGCTTCATAAGTCTGTAATAGAAACGAAACAGTTTCTTCGTGTGTGTCACCGACAGGTACAGAGTCCTCATTGGGGAATACGAGGTACAAGAGTCGAGTAGCAACAAATTCAGTTCGTAGTTGGGAGTATTCTACATCTTCAAGATTATCTAATGTGTCTACTAATAACTCTGCGAGGAGTCTACCCACACCCTCATAAATGATCCTATGGTTCGGCCCATAACTGCGAGTAAAGTAGTTTGAGGCTGTACCGAAAGACATAGAGTCCACGATCTTGTCGGTTAGGATGTCCTCTAAGAGTCGTCTTGGATAGGACTTTGAGTTTAGGTTTTCTTTGTTTGTGCGAGGGTCGAAATCATATACCATTATCTTCTCTCCTCTTCATAAGTGAAGCTGAGATCTCCCACTTGAAAGTAGCTAAAGTTGTTTAATCTGATCTCACCCACCACACCAGTTCCGTCTCCACAAGTGTAGTTGATTTCAATCTCGTAATCTAAAGGTGTTTCCCCTAATGGTAATGAGATCATAAGTTTTCGAGCTGAGTTAGGAATCTCTGTTAGAACTCCGTTAGTGCTGACATAAGCTCTCTCCAAACCTACGATGCTCCCTTTCCCACCAATCCAGTTTGAGGCATTTTCTCTTTGCCCTACCGATAGCGTTTCTATTTCTTTTCGATTTAAAAACACCCTAGCATTTAACCCCCCACTAGAGGAAGGTACATGGTCTAGTTGTACATCCATGAGCCACACTTTATGACTAGAGCTTGTAAACTCTGTAATCTCTATCGGCACTGTTGGGTTCACTTCTTCACGAAGGATTTGATCCCCCTCAGTCAATGAAAGCTCGGTCAAAGGAACAGACACATAAGAAACGCCTTGTACAGAGTCAATCTCCCGAATGAAATCGGAGGGGTAAAGATTACCCCCAAGAGTTGTTTCTGTTATGAGGTTGAACAATGAGGCTTTAATGATCGAGTCTACACTCGAAGCAGAAACCCCTTGTTCTAAGTAGACAAGACCTTTTACATTTACCCGAACAGGAGACACCTCTTTTATGAGGACATCTGCTCCCATGTGTTTTTGCTCATTAACCTCTAACTGTAGGTTAGATACTACGAGGTTTGTTTGATAAGTCACAGTAATGTTTTCTAGGTACTCATAATCGACAAAGACAGTTAGACCCGATGTGATTGTACTTGTTGTAGTCCTCTTAATTGTTGTCAGATCTTCATCAACTTCTATGAGATAATCCGGTGTCGTGGAAGTCAAAGGACTTGCAAAAGTATTACCATTAGAGTCTTTGACTACGATTGTCGTGATGTCTACCCCACGATTTGATAGCGTTTCAGCGTAGAGTTCATTGAGGGTCTGTTGTTCGGATGTGATTGAGATGATCTTCTCTAATCCGTCATTATCAATGATGATGTAGTCTTGAGCTTTTGAGGACTGCCCTTGCACAAGAGGATCTTCGGTTTTGTAGAATGTGTAAGCGAGATCGGTGTCATCTGCTTTACGAACAGAAATAACTTGTCGGACAGGTTGTCTGTCTAGCACGACTTTATTAGTCACATCAGTTCGATAGTCTCCTAAGATGATGTCGGTCATGCGATATGTGGGTTGGGGTATGTCTGTATTGAGTATGAGGGTCTTACCCTCAGAAATGGTTGCTCCTGTAAGATCGAAGAACTCACCATTGGTTTGGTTTTTGAGTCCGAAGGTATTAGCTCGGTCAATCATTTGAAACAGAGGGTTCTCTATGGTGGCATCAGAGGCTTGGAACTTATACGCACCCTCTGACAGTATTGGGATGAATCTTGAGTCTTTTCTTGACTTGTAAGACGGAGCATATACATCAGTCACTCGACTCAATAGTTCCCCTCTAATCCAAATGTCTACCTTACCCCCTTGATCGTTATCTCGAAGCATATATGGGTTGTCTGCATCTATGACCTCATAACCTAAAACACCAGCTGATTCTCTAGCTACTCGTTCATAACCTGCTCTTGTACCTACATCTACAGAAGAGATGTAGGTCATTGCTCGTGTCATCAGCTCTTGGTTTGTCTCTCTTGTAGACCCCCCGAATGTAGGTGCGTTATTGACTACACTTAGTCCTAATGGAGCACCTGTTGTGATTTGACCCGATGTCACATTCCCAATCAGACCCGCTGTATCAGCTTGGATCGGTAGGGTGATCTCATATCTGCGTGTGACAGGATTGTAAAAGTTAGGGGCTTCGGAAACTGTGATTGTTCCTGCTTGGACAGTTCTAAATCTTACACCACTACTAGAGATGAGTTGTCCAATAGGAACGATAAGGTCAAATGTCGGTGTACCCCTTGAGAAAAAGGTAGCTTCACCCCTCGCTACTTGCCCCGATAATCTAACAATGCCTAGATTAGATGCCAAGCGATCAAAACAGATGTCTATAAGGTTTTGTACCTGTGTGTCGGTATCGAGGAAGTAAGCCTCTTTTAAGAGCTGTTTATAGCTAGAGTTCGATACGAAGATAGACTCGCCCAATCCAGTAGGATCATCTATGTCGTTAAGAGACACAAAGTTGGTCGCTTTGTAACAGAAATCTAAGAGGACTCTTATACGAGAAACCTCAGAGACTACAGGGTCAATGAACAAATCTCTTATCGCAGATCCTGCATGAACACTCGCTGTGGTGTCGGCATCATAAATAGCCGAGATCATACTCTCAGTAAGCTGTGAGTCGGTCACATTTGGTAGGGTCGTGTTGACAAGCTGTAAATTGATAGGGGCAGAACCCACTTCAATACTAAAAGTAGACTCAACCGATTGGTTATCCACGACCTTGACTGCTGTAATGACATAGTAAAGAGGTGTGTTTGCATTGAGAGAAGCAAATTCACCTATCTCTATTGTATTTGCTTGGTCTGGAACACTACGATTATGTTTGAAAGACACCTTTGTCTCCAACTCGATTGCAGAGACATTTGTTGCGACTCTTAATCGGGTCACATTCTCAGCAATCTCTTGTGACCCGATCTCACTTTCGGTGGTGTTCTGTAGGGCTTTTATGGTGAGAACATTTGGATCTTCTTCGATGGTTTCGATGTCGCTAGAGAAATCTACTAAAGGGGTAATCTTCTCCGACTTGAATCCATAGGTGATTGGGTCGATTGGTATCCTGTTGATTTGTAGATATCCATCACCGCCACCACTTACAGTAGATGCGTACACATTATAAGATTTGATCTCGGACTCAGTATGTATCCAACTAAGAACAACATTATCATCAGCTCTCTCGGCTTTTATATTGAGAGGGGGTAAGGGTTTCGCTGTGTTTGAGTCTAGGCTAGAGATAATAATCAGTGTTAAAGATGTCGTATTTGACCCATCGGTAGCTGAGATAAGGAAGCTGTTAGCCCCTTGATTTAAGTCTATTCCCTCTGAGATTCCTGAATCTGGAAACTCCCACGACCCATCACCGTCAATAAGGATGTCTGCATCTATACCTACAGATGTAAATTCCTCATCTAAGAAGGACACTGTGATTTGGTCGTATCCCTCAACAAGACCATGAATGAACACTTCCTCTTTGTCGGTCGAATAGTTAGTTGATGTTGAGGAGCTGACTCCATCTGGTTTTACAATTTTTAAGCTATAACTCATGTCAAACTCCATCTAATGAAATGCTACCAGGTACTTCAAAAACTATATTTACGCTCACCTGTCGGTTAGCACCACTACGAACTACCACATTACATAATAATGCAGTCGCATTTCCGTTGAGTGCAGACACCTCCACAGATTGAACGCTCATTAATCTTTCTTCTTGGCTAAGGTATTGTACCCTCTTGAGATCCTGTTGCATTTTTTGCAACTTATCTAGTGCCTGTTGAACACTCATCCTTAATGCGACCCCTACCGAAGCATTATTCTTTTGACCGATGAGACGACTAGCGTTTGATCCATACCAAGCGTGATATGGGTTAGACCCGATCTCTGTTAGTAGAGTCTTAGCTATATTCTGATAGAGAAGGTCTGTGTCTCGAACTTTTTGGATGTCTCCATCAGTGCCGAACCTAAAGTCGTTCTCTACTCCTGTTCCACCACATCGTCTACAGTAACGCTTTTCGGTCGTGTAAGATATTTCTAGCAACCCCTCTGGTTCTAGTTTGCTTTTGAACTGTATGTCGTGTCCATTGAGTCGTGAAACTAAACCCCAAGTAGGTGTGACCTTTTTGGTCTTAGCCACTTGTTTTTGCTTTTTGAACCCTAGTGCTTTTAAAAGGCTTCCTGTGAGGGTGAACCCAATGCCTAGTTTTTGGTCGGAGAACCTCAACGCTTTTGATGTAGTCTCCTCAACAACTACCGCTCCGATTTGGCTTTGTATTTCGGAGATCAAGGTCTTTGAGTTGTATATCTTCGAGGGTAAGGTGATTGTGTTTGAGTACCCCTCAGTAGTGGTGATTGTAAGCACATTAGAGGTGCTTCTCACTCTAAAGGGAGACACATTAGGAGTGGTGATGATCGCCTCTCGGTTATTGCCTTGAGAATCAAGTACGACACCATCTCGTTTAATCACTACAAGACCAGCACCGTTGATCGGTGATGCTGGTATAATGTAGATACCGTTTTGTAGCCCTACCCTCTCATATCGAATGTAATGAGGGCAAGCGTAAGAAATCTGTAGGTCTTCGCTCATGTTATCACCAGTAGTCTAGTGGGTTATTTACTAGACTACCGATGATAAATAAACTACAGATTAACCGAGATTAACAAATGCCTCATATAGCTCTGTACCCTCTTCGATACCGAACTCTTTGAATACCTTTGTGACTGCGTTTCTCTCTGTGAGTTTCTTCTTTATCAAGAACTCCTCTCTTGCTTTTAGAGCGGTATTAACTTCATTTTGCCATGTAAGTAGCAAACCATCATAAGTCTCACTCTTGACTGCGTTAATCTCGTTGCGTGGAATAGGTCCCATAAGTTTCATCACACGCTCATCACAGTCAGCATTACCTAGACCCTTTGGTAAGTTAGACCCTTCGGTCAGACCGATGTCAAGGTAGAAGCGATAGCGAACAAGCTCACTTGCAATGCCAGAGTAGAAGCCTTTGAGCTTACCCCCACTGTTCAGTACAGTTTTGCGAGCTTGCCCTGCTTTTGCTGATGTCGTTTTGTACTTTGGATTGTCGATTATATTAGTGATGTTCTTCACAAACGCGGACATCTTGTAATCAAGACCGTTTGGTCTATACGGAGCAATAATCTCTTCGAGAGCTTTCACAACCTTATTTACTTCAGACTGTTTAAAGTTCCCCTCATCGTCTTTACACGACATAAGTACAGAGACTAACCCATTATAAGTAGACCCATTAATACCGAAGAACTTCAGTCCTTTAACCTCAATTTTGTGGTCTACCCCACCTGCTCCTATTTTAATAGCCCCACCGTTTAAGTAGATAGCTAACTCAAGATACCAACCTAGAGGTCCTTTATTGTTACCTAAAAGTTTTTTAACAACAGCTTGATCCATGCATTTATCAGCAAACTCTTTGATCGCTACTATCTTTGCTTTGTCTTCAAAGACTTTTGAGTTGAATATATGTTTCAACCCTAGAGGTAAAAGAGGCTCTTGATGTTCTTCGATTGTGTCTTGGATCTCTCTCAAGGCAGTAGGGTCAGCTTCTCTAAGAGCTAAAGCCCATTCAGCGTCATCAAGATACAGATTAGCGTCAAGAATCCAAGAGAAGTTGTCTGTCTCGGAGGAGAACAAATTAGCAAGTCTTTTAATGTTTGCTAGAGTTAGACTAACTTTTTCTAGTTCTCGGATAGCGTCTCCAATTTTACCTTCGGGCAATGCGTAATTACTTACAGCTCGCTCTGCTATCTGCTCTGCTTGCCCTTCGATCATCTCCACAGCTTGTTGGGCTTCTGTAGAGATTTCGATGTTATCAATCAACCAACCGTCAGCGATCAAGTTGCCCTCAATATCATCAAGTTCATCTTCATCGAGTTCACCCGAATAATAGAGACTGATAAATTCTTCAAGCTCATCTGTGACAGGGTTTTTAGTAAGTTCAAGGAGTTCTCTAGCAAGTTCACTTGCCTCTGGTGATGCGTATTTACCCGCAAAGAAATCGGGCTTCAAGGTGTCTGTTATTAGAGCGTCATCTATTGCAATGTGGTCTGACTTTAAAAGTAGCTCTAGTCCTTTGAGCCACACTAAGGGTTGCCTGTCATAAGTCCCATCAGAGAGGCCACCTAAGATGGCCTCAAGCTCCTCTTCGGTAATCCCTTCTTCTTCGATGAACTTATCTGTGTCGGTCATACCAAGTGCGTTCTGTATGTGTCCTTCAGCACTGAACTGATCGAGTTTGCTGTATTCTTCACCAGACGAAGATTGCCCCTCGATAGATTCTTGTCTTACTTTTTGTCCATCAACGAGAGCTATTCCTAGCTCTCTTCTTTCCTCAAGGCTTAGGTAGCGTCCTTTAGAAGCCATTGCACTGAATACACCCAAACTGATAGCTTTCATAACTCTGTCAGCAATAGATTCACCCCCCTCGACTTTCTCACTAATCCTTTTCCAAGGGGTGACTGAAGAGTCTCTACTTTCATCCGACTTAGGTACTCCACTTTTACCTGTGATAGCCCACATAGAAGCTCTTTGCCAAAGCTCTTCAAGGATGTCGCTACTTACTCTCTCAAACTCTTTGTTATTGTAAGCAAATTTACCATAGGCTTTGTTGATACCGCTGATAAGGAGTGGTTTAAGTTCCTCATATAGATTGTTCAAAAAGTTTGCGTACTTTGCAACACTCGCTTGTCGCCTCCTCCTCATTGGACCAAGTTGGTTGAGGATCTTTGCACCATAGATGTCTGGTCTATCAGACCCAACAGAGGGGATAGTCATACCTTGCAGTTCTGGCTCACTAGTCATTTCAGAGAGAGCGGCACTTGCCCAATAGAAGAAGATCTTCTTAAGATCATCATCTCTTTTAGACAGCAACAACCTCAGATCGGCTTGCTTTTTCATGCCCGCTGATTTGATGTAGGTTTCAAGCTCTCTTACAAGTTCTTGAGCAACTTTGGTTTTGTTGTGTAGACCTGATTTCTTGATCTGATCTAACATCTGATGAGCCTGTTTTATATCCATCTCTATCTCGCTTTCTTATACGGAGGAGTGTTCAGAATATACCGAGTATAAAGAGTCTACAAATCATATTGAGTGGGGGGTGAAAAAGAGTTGTCCTGTTAGATTATGTGTGTTAATGTAGTTCTTGACTTGGATATATGTCCAATAAGTCAACCTTTAACCCGTTTAACGGAGACACAAATGAATAGAATAATCATGGGTTTGAAGTACCCTATTAGGGGTGGTGCGAACATCCACTTCGACACAATGTATAAGGTTTCAGCAGACGACCACTTCGACATGATCTTCTCATACATACAACCCAAAAAGCCAAAGGCTGTAAGGGTTCGTAATGAGACTGAAACTTGGCTCTATGACGGACAATGTGAGAACTATGAGCGTGTGCTTGAGATGGTTCGGAGAAGAACTGCATACAATAAGCGTTTTACACTACCCGAAGATCAGATTGTGAGCTATTTCCACAGTTTTCTCACTGAACACTTCATCGAAAAGAATCAGCTCAGAACAGAGCTTGCTAAGGGTAATCAGATCAAACCCTCAGTGGTCTATGAGTGGTTTTTACAGTATGTGGTGCGTGAAAAGTACCAAGAAGGTCAAGACGCTCTCCAACGGACTCGTGGTGCGAGGACTCAATCAGAGGTGTCAAAGATCAAGGCTTACGAGACAAAACAGACTAAGACCCCTTATGCTCCTGTCCACCATATCCAAAACCTTGAGTCGGAAGGTTGGCGTGTCGCTCAAGTGGTGTCCAAGACAGATTCCGAGACTGGAATGCAGGTTGGTGAACCCGACTACTATGTACAAAGTCATGACGATAGTAGTCTTGATGAGCGTTCGGAAAATGCGTACATGAAAGATCTGTTGCTTGATCGTTTTGGTGAAGATCTGCTAGATATGTACTACTCGCTGTGGCTTGAGCTTCGCTATGCCGAGTATGAGAGCAAGAAGAAATGGGCATCGGCTCGTAAGGTGTCTTACAAGGTCTTGAATGCTCAAATAACTCAAGTCCGAGAAATATTTATCGAGAACCAAGCAGACTTTGGTCATTGATACTAGCACTCGCTACATCTTCTTTAACGCTATCAAAGAACAACGCCCTCTTGAGCGGTATGAATACGGGCGTTGTTCTTTGCACTTGCATATCTGTTCATCTTCTATCTCAACTTTCGATCTACCATTAGAATAACATCATCAGAGCTGGTCGAAGCATTTGATTTTGTTAAGGATTTCCAAACCCTTAGTGCTGAAGGGGTTGTAGACCTCGTATTGCAGTAGTTAGGGATAAAGAACATTGGGGTATAAGATTCCCCCCTAGCTAAGTTGCCGAGTTCTTTATACATTTGAAGACCTAGCTTTTTTGAACGATAATCCTCATTGAGATCACTCTCTAAGACTTCAAACACAGGAATCCCATCATCTGGAATATCTGCATCTATATGCCACAGTTCATAAAGGGCTAACATATCTTCAGAACAGGCATACTCAGATATTTCTTCTAAAGTGTATTCCCCAAACTTGCCCTCTACAAAACCAATCGGCTCAACCCAAGTCGAGTGATTAATTATAATCTCTATCGAATGAGTTGAATCCTTATTGGCAAAGTCATCCTTTTCTACGAACTCAATATTTTGACTAGCATATCTTAAGGCTACTCTTTGATAAGGCTTCATCTCTTACCCCCGTCATAGGCTTTAGCATGACCCATGCGGATCATCTCGTCATTAAGTGATTCACCTAGATCATCTGCATTTGGATCGTAAGACCAAAGAACACCAAGCCAACGACCAAACTTACCTTTTTTAACGGTATGTACTAAGACTGTTTTCCCTTCGATACGAGACTTTAGGTAGTCCTTAGCGGCATATCCTCGTTCTTTTTCTTCGAGGTCTTTAGTTCGTATCTCTGGTGTATCAATACCAATCATTCTCACCTTGACTCTAGCAAAATGCTTCATACCTTGGTCAATCATAAGGGTGACTGTATCCCCATCATAAACGGAGAGGACTTCTGCTTTGTAGTGGTATAAATTAAGCGACATAATCTCTCCTTATGGTCTTAAACCTAAATCCAACAGGGTCTTGTAAACGACTTTAGTGGCCTCTTTAAGATCATCTGTCTTTTTAACTAACCGACCATTGACCTCTACGGCTAATTTTTTGTAGTCATAGCCAGATCCACTGCTCGTGAAACCACTGATAGAAATCTTTGTGTCTTGAGCTTCAATCTTGATGACATTATCTCCCTTTCGGTTGAGGTCACTAGTAACTTTGTGTTGCCCTTTCTTGAACATCCACTGTAGCTGTTTCTCAAAGCGACGGAGGTCTTGCCAACCGATGTGGTTACTCAACAACCCAAATAACCTTGCTTCCATGTATCTGGAAGCGACTCTTTCTGCTCTATATTGATATAGATTCTTCATCTTCTTATTTCCTTTCGGCATTGTTTCTTGAGTCAAATACACTCGCCATAGCAGAGCCTAAGATGCCTGTTAGAACGAGTAGCACTCGCTCAATCATAAGGTGAGGGGTCGTGTCTTTGATAAGGCTTCATATTTGTACCCCTTTAATCAGTCTCTTAGTTATAAACAATCTATTAAAGGAGTATAGAAATGGGAGCAGGAGTGATGTTACTATGTGGGGATAAGACCCTAGTCCTTAGACGAGCCGAGT
>Ga0315331_10003852_pt1 | contig 11360 bp, 11 predicted proteins | sample M160m34915metaG_FD_203456 | JGI IMG/M metagenome (GOLD analysis project Ga0315331, IMG submission 203456) | Ammonia-oxidizing marine archaeal communities from Monterey Bay, California, United States - M1 60m 34915 | ecosystem: Environmental > Aquatic > Marine > Intertidal zone | place: USA... | reverse complement strand
TGGCCCCGTGGCACCGCGGGTATCGCCAGTTCCGGAGACGTAGCTTTCGGATTTTCTGAAATAAGGCAGCACATCATCATATGACCAGTCCCGGCATCCGGATTGTGCCCAGGAATCATAGTCCTGTTGGGTGCCGCGAATATAGAGCATGCCGTTGATCGAGGATGATCCGCCAAGGGTCTTGCCTCGTGGCCAATGGATTTGTCTTCCTGCCGTGCCTTCTTCACCCTCTGAATGATAGTTCCAATTCAGTTTGGGATGATCCAGAAGCTTCAGTATGCCAGCAGGAATGTGGATGTAGGGGTGCGTATCCTTGGGGCCAGCCTCAAGTAGGACAACCTTATGCCCGGCGTCCGCCAGCCGCCGGGCAACCACGCAGCCGGCAGAGCCCGCGCCGACAATTACATAATCCGAATTCATCTATTCAGCCGTCCCAATGGAGGTACATTCATGCACCAAGCAAACCATGGCTGTCCTGGTTCCGCAATTCAGCTTGCGTGTCACGCAAGGGCGCTTGATCATGCTGATCTTGCTTTAGGGAGCCAGAGAGAATGAACCGGGATAAATTTGCCGCTAAAGGCACGGCATTGGCTGACAAAATTGGCGCCACTGCACCCTCCAATGCGCCTGGCCTCGCGGAATTTGTGGCTGAGGCCGGGTTCGCCAGCATCTGGGCGCGAGAGACGCTGCCGCCAGAGGACCGAATTATCGTTGTTTTAGCGACGCTGACGTCGCTGCAGCGGTTGCCACAGCTTCGTGCGCATATCGGGCCAGCGCTTGATCTGGGGATCAGCGCGCGGGGAGTGCAGGAGATCATTGTCCAATGTGGTCTCTACGGCGGTCTGCCGGTCGCCGAGGAAGCACTGAAGGTGGCGGCTTCCATCTTCAAGAAGCGCGGGATTGAGACGCCAGAGCTGACAGCAGACGAGCAAGCCATGCGCGGTCAGTCCATGGAGGACCTCAGTAGCGAAGGTCACCGGATCATGGCGGAGATCCATGGCGATCGCAGCCAATCCGGCTATGCCGCTGCCGAGGACCCAGCCACTTCGGCGCTGTATAAGGTCGCGATTGAGTACGGTTATGGAGTGATCTGGACGCGGGCGGGGCTTACCTGGCGTCAACGGATGTGTGTGGCGCTAGCAGCCTTTACTGCGCTCAGGCTTGAAGCGACGCTGACTAAGTTTGCGCAGTCTGCAATTATGCAGGGTGTGACGCGAGAACAGGTGATTGAAGCGATCATGCAAACCGCGCCCTATGGCGGCTTCCCACCAGCACTTATCGCGCTTTCTCAGGTTAAGCCGGTGCTGTTCCCAGAAGATTGACGCAAGTCTTCCAGCACCAATAAGCGAAGCGCGCTGGAGAGATTGCCGCTGCGGGCTTTGTCAACTTCCGTTACCAGCCCGTTAATTGATAGGTCGCGCGTGGTGGCGATCCGCTGAAGTTCATCCCAGAAGCCGTTCTCCAAGCTGATGGACGTTCTATGGCCGCTCAGCGTCACGGAGTGGCGGCGCATTTTGGCGGGATCGCTCATACTTTCTTCTTGCACAGCTTTTGAGGTGGTTTGGCTGCAGCCGCACGTCGGGATGCTTCCATGCCAAGGCGCGGCCACGTTTCGAATTCCTCTGGGTTATCCATCGTGGCATCACGGGCCGTCCAGTAGCTCATTTGGACCTTCCGGCCTTTGCCTTCGCAGATGAATGGTTCTGAGCCTGCTTCTGCGAAGCGGGGCTCGGTTTGCTTGTCGGCCTTGAAGTAGAGTTGCTCATACGCCACTAAGCCGAACATTGCGCCATCGTGGAAGATGCTTAAACCACCGAATATGCCTTTGAATATGACGCCGGGTAGGGGCTCAAAAAGCTCTTCCAAATAGGATTTGTAGTCAGGGCTGACGGCCATTGGTCATGCAACTCCCATGAAATCCGCAACAGCATCCGCGACGGCACTAAGGTTTTCGGCATGGGTAAATCCGCTTGCCTTGCGTGGTTTCTGGTCATGATCGCCATCTGGCGTCCAAAAAATCCTATTAGAGGGGCTTAAAGTGTAGCCATTGACCTCATCCCTCTTGCCAAATGGGTCCCGCTCACCCTGCACAATCAATGCTGGGGCTTGGATGCCGGGCAAGTGGTCTGTCCGTAGCTTCTCTGGTCGTCCGGGCGGGTGAAACGGGTAGCCGAGGCATATAAGCCCAGCAGCACCCAGATCATCCACAATCTGCGACGCGACGCGACCGCCCATGGACTTCCCGCCGATGAACAAGGACTGGCCTGCCGCGAGACTCTGCGCTTCGGCAAAAGCCTCGTGAAAAGCCAATTCCAGCTTCGGCATGCGGTCTGGCGGGCGTTTGGATCCTTCGGCCCGCCGCGTCGCCATATAGGCGAACTCAAAGCGGAGAGTACGCACGCCACGTTCTGCCAGCAGGCGCGCAATCTCCTCCATGAAGTCTGAATCCATGGGCGCACCGGCACCGTGGGCGAGCAGTAGGGTTGGGGCTGCTTCTGGACCGGCGCTTAGCATCAGGGGTTCAGGAAGAAGTCATTGCCCTTATCGTCGGTCACGATGAACGCTGGGAAATCAATAACTTCGATCCGCCAAATGGCTTCCATGCCGAGTTCAGGATATTCAACAACCTCGACCTTTTTAATGTGCTCCTGGGCCAATCGTGCAGCACTACCGCCAATGGAGCCTAGGTAGAAACCTCCATGCTCTTTACAGGCGTTGACGACTGCGGCAGAGCGATTGCCCTTCGCCAGCATTACGAAGCTACCGCCTGCCGCCTGGAACTGGTCAACATATGAGTCCATCCGCCCAGCCGTTGTCGGGCCGAAAGAGCCAGATGCCATGCCCTCTGGTGTTTTCGCAGGGCCTGCATAGTAGATGGGGTGATTGCGGAAATATTCAGGCATTTCCTCACCTGCATCCAAGCGCTGCTTGATTTTTGCGTGCGCAATGTCCCGGGCAACTATAATCGAACCGGTGAGCTTCAAGCGTGTTTTGATTGGGTGCTGGGACAGCGTTTTGCGGATATCATCCATCGGCTGATTCAGGTTGATCTGAACAACTGCGCCGCCAAGTTCTTCCTGGTCCACATCTGGCAGGTATTGACTGGGGTTGGTTTCAAGCTCTTCCAGGAACACGCCATCTTTGGTGATTTTGCCAAGGCACTGGCGATCTGCAGAGCAGGAAACGCCAAGGCCGATTGGCAGCGACGCACCGTGGCGGGGTAGGCGGACGACGCGGACGTCGTGGCAATAATATTTGCCGCCAAACTGTGCGCCGATTCCCATGTTCTGGGTCAGCTCAAGTACCTGCTTTTCCATGTCGAGGTCACGAATTGCCTGGCCATGCATACCGCCTTCAGTTGGGAGATGATCCAGGTATTTGGTGGACGCAAGCTTGACTGTTTTCAGATTGACCTCTGCCGAAGTCCCACCGATCACAATGCTCAAGTGATAAGGCGGGCAGGCTGCTGTGCCGAGTGTGCGGATCTTCTCATCGAGGAACTTAACGAGGCTTTGCGGGTTCAGCGTCGCTGGCGTTGCTTGATAGAGGAAGCTTTTGTTTGCGGACCCACCGCCTTTAGCGATGAACAAGAATTCGTATGAATCGCCATCTGTCGCGTAAAGGTCCATCTGCACTGGCAAATTAGAGCCTGTGTTCTTTTCTTCAAACATACTGATTGGCGAAAGCTGGCTATAGCGGAGGTTATCGTCCGCATATGTTCGGAATACGCCTTGTGACAGCGCTTCTTCATCACCGCCACCAGTCCAAACGTTCTGGCCCTTTTTGCCCATGATGATGGCTGTGCCGGTATCCTGGCACATGGGAAGGACGCCGCCCGCAGAGATGTTGGCATTCTTCAACAGATCAACGGCGACAAACCGGTCGTTATTGGAAGCCCCTGGATCATCCAGGATCGAGGCAAGTTGCTTCAGATGCCCCGGACGCAGCAAATGCGAAATATCGTGGAAGGCTTCCTTAGCAAGGAGTGCGAGCGCTTCGGGCTCTACGACCAGCACATCTTTGCCGTTAAACTTTTCCATGCGCACATGTTCGCTCGTCAGCTTACGGAACGGCGTGTCCTTATGCGGTGCATCAAACATCGGACGGTATGCAAATTTAGCCATTGCGGCTCCCCCAGAGTGCGCCGCGCAGCATGCCGGCTTTGACTATTTTTTGTTTCGGAATGCGTCCAGCGATATGACCGTGCCTTTTTCGGCTGGCGCGTCGCCATTTTCGCCTTCAGTTTGGCCATCGCTTTCAGCAGCAGCTGGTGCCAATGCCCCTTCAGGCTGAGACATAGTCGCGCCATCTTCCTCATCCCCATGGGGTTGGAAGTGCAGGGCAAAGTTTACAGCCGGATCAACGAACGCGGTCACAGCGTCAAATGGGATAATCAATCGCTCAGGCTTCCGATTGAAGCGGAGGGTGATCGCGAACCCGTCCTTGTCGACCGTTAGGCCTTCGAACTGATGCTGCATCACCACCGTCATCTCATCGGCATATTGCGCCTTAAGATGGCTTGCTACTTCAACGCCCGGATGCTCGGTCTTGAAGGTGATGTAATAATGATGATTGCCGGGAAGGCCCTCGTTCATTGCGATTTCGAGGGCTGACTGCATGACGCCACGAAGGGCCATCTGCATCAACTCGCCATAATCTATGCCGCCAGCGGACATGGCGTCTTCCATTCTATTCTAAGCGCGGTCCTGGTATCGCCGCGCGGATGATAGCGGGAGAGTTTCTGTTGCCCGGTACTCCCCCAAACCGCGCTTACCATAACCTAGCTTAAGCTAGATTACGCAGCGAGTGCGACTTCATTGTCATTCGCACCTAGGTTTTTGATCCGATAACGGCGGAGTCACACCGAGCAAAAACTACGTCTTTACCACGCACGTCGAGCCTGGTTCGCCCCCGAAACGCCCAGGATTCATGCAGTTAGCATGCCTGGGCGTGGAATTGGTGGAGGCGCCGGGTACTGCCCCCGGGTCCGTAACGATTATTCCACGCAGCGTTTATCACCATAGACAGGATATCTCCTGACACCGTTTTTATAGGCGCAATGCCGATGGATTTAAAGTGTTTCCGCACAGCGTTTCCAGGATACTATCCGCTTTATCGATTCCTTTGTGTGGGAGCATCGCCGCCGTGGCGAGAATGACTGATGACGAGGCGAGCCAGATCGCCGATGAACGCGCCGTGCAAAATCAAACCCGGCGCGCGACTACGCCTGCGCTTGAGGAGGTTCTGTTTGAGCCAATTCCGGTGCTCGACCACGGCTTTGTCCGTTGCGTTGACTATATGGGGGATGACGCCGCCATTGTGCAGGCGGCGCGCGTTTCCTATGGCAAAGGCACAAAGAAAATCAGTCAGGATGAGGGTCTTATTCGCTATTTAATGCGGCACAGGCATACCTCACCGTTTGAGATGTGTGAGATAAAGCTGCATGTCAAATTACCAATGTTCATTGCAAGACAATGGATTAGACATAGAACTTCAAGTGTAAATGAATATTCTGCGCGCTACTCTGTTCTTGATAAAGAATTCTATGTGCCTGATGCGGCTAATTTGGCAGTTCAATCATCCGCGAACCATCAAGGACGTGGCAATACGCTAGACCCATCGCAGGCATCGGCTGTGCTGGATTTACTGCGGGATGACGCCGTCCGTGCGTTCGATTCCTATGATCATTTGCTGAATGCGGATGAGGCTGGCGAGCCGCGTGATCCAGAACGTCCAGGCCTGGCGCGGGAATTAGCGCGGATCGGGCTGCCGCTCTCCTCCTACACACAATGGTACTGGAAAACGAACCTCCATAACCTTTTCCACTTCCTGTCGCTGCGGGCAGATAGCCATGCCCAATACGAAATCCGCGTCTATGCCGATGCGATTCTCGACCTTGCCCGTCGCTGGACCCCGCTGGCTACGCGGGCATTCGAGGATTATCGCTTGAATGGTGCCGAACTTTCGGCCCAAGCGCTGGATGTCGTCCGCCGCCGTGTTGCGGGCGAAGCCGTTGATCAGAAGGCCAGTGGTCTTTCCGCCCGTGAATGGCGTGAGCTCGAGATGCTGCTCAATACCTAAGGAGATGCCATTTGTCGCCTATCAGTGACCCGGTCGCGTTCGAGCTTTTCAAGAATGCGCTGATCGCCATCGCAGATGAAATGGCGTTGACGATTACCCGCACGACTTATTCTGGCGTTCTTAAAGACAACATGGATTTCTCGACGGCCTTTTGCGATGGCGAAGGCCGTTTAATTGCGCAGGGACTTACCTTGCCGGGGCATCTTGGATCTTTGCCAACCGCGCTGAAGTCCGCACTCGACCGGTTCGGTGACTCGATTGTTGATGGTGATGTGCTTTGCCTGAATGATCCTTATGCGGGCGGCATGCATCTGCCGGATATCTTTGTTTTCAAGCCGATCTTTCATGAGGGCCGGCGCATGGCCTTTGCCGCCACAATTTGTCATCACACAGATGTTGGTGGACGTGTGGCTGGCTCCAACGCCGCTGATTCGACGGAGATCTATCAAGAGGGCCTGCGGATACCGCCCACAAAGCTGTACAGCGCCGGTCAACCGAATGAGACGATATTTGACCTACTGCGAACCAATGTTCGCCTTCCGGTGCAGGTTGAAGCCGATTTGCGCGCGCAGCTCGCCGCCTGCCATATCGCGGAACGCCAATTTCTGGAGATCGTAGAAGATCAGGGTGCAGATCAAGCCATCAATTTGATGGATGAGTTGATCAACTACTCCGAACGGCTTGCCCGCGCGGCTATCTCCAAACTGCCTGATGGCGAGTGGTCGTTTGAAGATTGGATCGATGATGACGGCGTCGATCTAGGCAAACCCATTCGCTTGTTCGTGACGTTCAGAAAATCCGGCGACCGAATCCAGGCGGATTGGACAGGCTCCAACCCGCAAGTTCGCGGAGCGATCAACAATACATTCTCGTATACGCAGGCGGCGTCTTATTGCGCGATCCGTTGCGTGCTTGATGGTGATATCCCGACGAACGAAGGCTTTTTCCGCGCAATTGACGTGGTGGCCCCCCTTGGGACGATCGCTAACATGCAACTCCCCGGTGCTTGCGCCGCTCGCGGTTTAACGGGCTTTCGCATGCTTGACTGTGCACTCGGCGCTTTGGCAATGATGGCACCGGATAAAGTGATGGCGGCGTCCGATGGCGGGAATACTGGCATATCTATCGGCGGATGGGATGCGGACCGCAAACCCTTCGTCTATGTCGATTTCACATGCGGCGCATGGGGTGCCAGGCCCTGGGCTGACGGGCTGGAAGGTAACGCCAATATCTTCTCCAATATGGCGTCTCAATCGGTGGAAATTACTGAGGCAGAGCATCCAGTTGAAATACTCCGCTATGAATTCCTTGCGGACAGGGCAGGGGCTGGCCTGCACCGAGGTGGCGCACCATTCGCGCGGGAATACCGGATCACCGCAGATATTGCGAGCTTGCAGGTCCGCGCCGACCGAGCAAATTTCCGCCCCTATGGGCTGTATGGCGGTGGAGCCGGCCGTCATGCGCGGAATGCACTGAACCCTGGTACCTCTAGCGAACAAGAATTGGCGCCTAAATTCACGATGGACGTCAAAGCCGGGGACGTGTTGCTGCATGAACTGGCAGGCCCTGGAGGATGGGGCGACCCGTTAGACAGAGCACCTGCGGATGTATTGGATGATCTGTTGGATGAGTTGGTTTCAGAAGTAGGTGCCAGGCGCGACTACGGCGTCGTGATCTTTGGCCATGCAATTGACGAAGCCGCGACCAAAGCCTTGCGCGCTAAACTGCAAGCCAAACGCGGACCAGCGCCAACACCCTTCACTCGCGGTGATGCGGTGCCAGCACTGGAGGACGGGGCATGAGCGGCGAATGGCGCGTTGGCGTTGATATTGGCGGCACGTTCACAGACATCGTGCTGCTTGGCCCGGAAGGCCGCCTTTCCGTCCGCAAAGTCTCCAGCAGCGTGGATGACTATGCCCGGGCAATCGTAGAAGGCCTTGCTGTCGCATTAGATGAGGCGGGGCTGACTGCGGCAGATGTTGTAGATATCCGCCACGGTGCCACAGTCGCATCGAACGCGATTCTGGAGCGGAAAGGCGCTCGTGTCGGGCTGATTGGCACGGCTGGGTTCCGCGATGTTTTAGAAATTCGCACACTTCGGATGCCGCGCCTATACGATCTGGCCTGGGAAAAACCGAAGCCCTTGGTACCGCGCCGCCTTCGGGTGACAGTGCCGGAACGGATTGATGCAAATGGCGCTGTCGTAACGCCGCTAGATATGGACGCTGCGGCAGAGGCGATTGATGCATTGGTCACCAAGGGCGTTGACGCCATCGCCGTCGCGTTGATCAACGCCTACGCCAACCCGGTCCATGAACAGGCGCTGAAAGCTCTGTTGGCTGAGCGCGCGCCGGGCGTCGCCGTGTGTGTTTCAACAGATGTCTTGCCTGAGATTCGGGAGTATGAGCGCACTTCTACAACGGTGGTAAATTGCTATGTGCTCCCCGTAGTCGGCGCATATTTGAAGTCTTTGCAGGCTGGGTTGAGCGCTGCCAAGTTGGATGCGCCGCTTTCGCTCATGCAGTCCTCTGGCGGTCTAACGCCCGCAGACGCGGCCTCGCGGCTGCCTGTGCATATCATTGAATCTGGTCCTGCTGGTGGCGTTGTCGGTGCCCAGGCGCTAGCAGAGCCGCTTGGTGAGAGCAGTATTGTTTCCTTCGACATGGGCGGTACGACAGCCAAGGCGGCACTTGTCATTGATGGCCGTGCGGAGCGGGCTGAGGAATTGCAGGTTGGCGGGGAGGCTATCCAAGCATCGCGTCTGCTGACAGGACAAGGCTATTCAGTCAAAACCCGAGCGATTGATCTGGCAGAAGTTGGCGCTGGTGGGGGATCGATCGTGTGGATCGATGCGGGTGGCGCCATGCAGATCGGCCCGGAAAGTGCAGGCGCTTCGCCTGGCCCTGTCGCCTATGGCATGGACGGCGATCGGCCAACGGTAACGGATGCAAATCTCATCCTTGGATATCTGAACCCTGCTGGACTTGCAGGCGGCGACCGTCCTTTGGATTTGGAAGGCGCCCGGACGGTATTCCAGGCCAAAGTCGCTGATCCACTTGGCCTCAGCCTTGAAGACGCAGCATTCGGTGCCCGCCGGATCGCGGTCGCTAACATGATGCGCGCGATCCGAGCTGTGACCGTAGAGCGAGGGCGAGATCCACGCTCGGCCGCTCTATTCGCATTTGGCGGCAATGGCCCGCTGTTCGGATGGGACATGGCAATGGCCCTCGGCATGAACCGTGTTATCGCCCCGCCGGCACCAGGCCTGTTCTCTGCCTTCGGCCTAATCTATGCGGAAGTAGAGCATCATTACGGACGCACGCTTCGACGCGTGTTGGCGAATGCTGATGCGCGCGAGATTGAAGCGGCATGGTCGGCGCTTGAAACAGAGGCCATAGATCAATTAGAAGCAGAGGGGTTTAGCGGCCCAACGCAGTCCGTTCAGCGCACAGCCAGCCTTCGCTACAAAGGCCAAACCCATGAGCTTGAAGTGGATTGGACCAGCCCGATATCGGCTGACAAGTTGGATGCGCTCGCAGAAGCGTTCGGCGAAGAACATGCCCGTGTCTACGGCCATCGGGCAGGTGCAGCCGAACCTGTGGAACTCATTACGCTGCGTGTTTCAGGGCGCGGCCTCGGTGACCGCCCGGCGCTAGCGCGCGCATCTGATCGGAGTACCGGCACCCATGGCGCGCGGCAGGCCTACTTTGGTCCTAAGCTTGGATGGCTTGATACGCCGATCCTCAGCCGAAAAGATCTGGTAGATGGCCGCAAAGGCCCATTCATAGTTGAGGAATATGATGCCACCTGCCTGGCCCCACCGGACGTGACAGGTGAAATCAACGACGCAACGGGCGCTATTATTCTGCGCTAAGTATGGGCTTAGGTTTCTGGCGTCTGTCCCGATAGTAGGTCAGTGCAGAGCCTGGACACAGGCTAAGCACTGCGTCTAGTGATGGGTCTTCAAGCGGGACCAAGATTGCGCGATTGCCCTGTAATGTCAGTTTATCGCTGAACGTGGCGCGGAGATCACCAATGAATATTCTTTGGAAATTTAGAGAGATTGCGGCGTGGTCTGGCTGTTTGCGCTTCCATCGAAGCCTAATCGTGCTGCCGATGCGTGGTACCGTTAAGTAAGCTGACTCACACCATTTCAGGGTTTCCGTGAGTTCGACTACATTATACGATTCGGCCGCGTCAAAAACCAGCCCACGCAGATGCATCAGGCATTTGTGGGCTGGTACTGGGAATGTGTCGTAAGCGTTAGAACCGTCTGGTGGGAACGGTGGCAAAGTTATGCGACCATTGAGTTGGCATCCAGAGTGCTGATGAACTCTGCCATCGCGGCGGCAGCGAAGCGGACCATATTGTCCGCACGGTCATCATCGCCAGTTTCTAATGTCCGAACCGACCGGGCAGGGCCATCGACCGCGATGCAGGTATGGCCAGCGGCGTCGCCATAGCGATTGCCGGTTGGACCAGCAGCCCCCGTTTCGGCTAGGCCCCAGTCCGCGCCGTGCTGATCGCGAATTCGTTCTGCGAGCAAGGCGGCATAAGGTTCAGAGGATGAGCGGATGCCCGCCGCGTCCATCTGTTCCTGCGTGACGCCGACAAGCGATTGGCGCGCCTGCAAAGTGTATACAATGGCACCACCCAAGAAGTAGCGCGACGCCCCTGGCACCGCCAGCAATGCAGAGGAAATCAGCCCGCCTGCAGAGGATTCAGCAATGGCGACGCGTTCGCCACGGCTGCGTAAACGCTCAGCAATTTCTTCGGCGAGGCGCATAAGTTCTGGGTTCATTGGATTGGCTCCTAGTGCGGCGTGATGACATTGCAAACAGCATGGCGGGCGGAGGCTGTTGCTGTCAAAGTACCTTGAATTCCGACCTGCATGAAAGAACCCCGATGATTGATGACCCACCCATTTTGACAGTTCGCCGCTCCGTTCCAAAGGTTCCTGCTGGCGTCATTGAAGCATTTTCTAAGGCGCAAACTGGTCATCTGGTTGATTGCATGTCTGGCCGGGGCGCGCTGGATTGGCGCGTCAAACCGCTCGATCCTAAAGGGCCCGCGATCATTGGTCGGGTAATTACGGCGCAATGCTATCCAGCGGATAATCTGGCCGTGTTCGCGGCGATGGATATTGCGGAGCCGGGTGATGTGATTGTTGTGCAGGCGGATGCCTATACGGGAACGGCCGTTGTTGGCGATCTTGTGATTGGGATGATGAAGAACAAGGGCATCGCTGCATTTGTCACCGATGGTCTTGTTCGGGATCT
>Ga0315331_10003849_pt1 | contig 11364 bp, 7 predicted proteins | sample M160m34915metaG_FD_203456 | JGI IMG/M metagenome (GOLD analysis project Ga0315331, IMG submission 203456) | Ammonia-oxidizing marine archaeal communities from Monterey Bay, California, United States - M1 60m 34915 | ecosystem: Environmental > Aquatic > Marine > Intertidal zone | place: USA... | reverse complement strand
TCGGCGATACGGAAGACGAAGACAATGAATCTTTCTCGATCAATCTGAACAATGCCATCGGAGCGATGATCGAAGACGGTCAGGCACTGGCCACAATCGTCGATGACGATCAACAACAGACGCCACCCGCAACTCCAGGATTTCAGTACGAAACCACAAGCGACTGGGGCAGTGGATTCAACGGACAGATCACGCTGAGCAACAGTGGATCAGCGGCATGGTCGGACTGGACCGTTGGATTCGACTGGGACCGTAATATCACGCAGATCTGGAATGCGGAAATTATCAGCCACACCGGCAATCACTATGTCATCGGCAGCCTTTCCTGGAACAGCAGCGTGGAAACCGGCCAGGCCGTGTCTTTCGGGTTTGGTGGAAATCCGGGAAATGTCACAGACAGTCCAGTCAACGTTGTGATCAACGGGACCCCAGTGAACGGCGATCCACCACCACCGTCCGAACCGGACATTTCCATCGCCGACATCACTCTGAACGAAGGCGATTCCGGAACCACCACAGGTGTCTTCACCATCTCACTGAGTGAAGCATCCAGTGTCCCGGTCACGATCGACTACACCACTGCAGATGGGACGGCCACCGCCGGCAGCGACTACACATCCGTGGCGGGCACTGTCTCGATCGATGCAGGACAGACCACAGCCTCGATTGAGGTCGAAGTACTCGGCGATACGGAAGACGAAGACAATGAATCTTTCTCGATCAATCTGAACAATGCCATCGGAGCGATGATCGAAGACGGTCAGGCACTGGCCACAATCGTCGATGACGATCAACAACAGACGCCACCGCCCGTCGACTCCACTGTCTCCATTTCTGATACTGAGGTCACCGAAGGCGACTCAGGTTTCACAACTGCGACATTCACGGTTTCACTTGATGAACCGTCGAATCACCGTGTCACACTGGATTATGCAACTCGCGACGGATCGGCATTAGCAGGACTGGACTATGTTTCCAGCAGTGGTTTCATCGCCATTGAACCGGGCGACATCACCCAGACCATCACAATCGACGTCGTTGGTGACACGGCCGACGAAGCCACCGAGAATTTCTATGTTGACCTGCTCGGCATCGCTGGAGCAATCGCCGGCGACACGACAGGGCGTGGCACTGTCTTCGATGACGACGATCCCGATCCACCATCCGATCCAGGCAGTGAAACACGAATCATTGGCTACTTCCCAAGCTGGGGCATTTACGGCCGTGACTATCAGGTCGAAGACATCCCCGCCGAAAAACTCACGCACATCAACTACGCCTTTGCAAACATCGGCGCCGATCTGCGCATCACGATGGGGGATTCCTACGCGGACAGCCTTAATTTCGCCGCGCTGCGGACTCTCAAGCAGCAGCATACGGAGTTGCAGACAATGATTTCAGTGGGAGGCTGGACATGGAGCGAACGTTTTTCTGACGTTGCGCTGACAGCTGAATCCCGCGAGGCGTTTGCGGAATCCGCAGTCGATTTCATGCTTAACCATGGTTTCGACGGCATTGATATCGACTGGGAATACCCGGTTGCCGGTGGTGAATGGGATAACGTCAACCGCCCCGAGGACAAACAGAACTACACGCTGCTGATGCAGGAACTGCGCACACAACTGGACGCATTGGAGTCCCAGCACGATCGCGACTACTGGCTGTCAATCGCGGCCCCCGCCGGTCCCTCGACGATGCAGAATCTCGAAATTGAAAACCTGTCGGCGACACTCGACTGGATCAATCTGATGGCCTACGACCTTGCAGGGCACTGGGACCCACAAACAGGCCATAACGCACCACTCTATGACCAGGCAGACAACCCGGCTGACGATCGGCTGAACTGGAATTCATCAATCGATGCATACCTGGCAGCTGGAGTTCCGAACGACAAGCTGGTCATAGGTGCTCCGTTTTACGGTCGCGTGTTCGGCGGCGTCGGAAGCACAAACAACGGACTCTTTCAACCCGACACGCAGATTGTCAGCGGGACAGATGGTCAGTCCGGTTACCTGTCTTACTGGGACATTCAGGAACGTTACCTGAATACAGGCAGCGGATATACACGCTACTGGGACAACGAGGCTCAGGTTCCATACCTCTACAATCCTGACACACAGCAGTTCGTGACGTATGACGACGAACAGTCCATCGGCCTCAAAGCTGATTTCATTAATGACCGCAATCTTGGTGGCCTGATGTTCTGGGAACTGGCCACCGATGCCCGTGACCATTCGCTGCTGAACACCGTCTACGACCGAATCGGCGGTCCACCAGGTCCTCCGTCGCTGCGTGTATCAGATGCCAGTGTTATCGAAGGGGACTCCGGAACGTCAACGCTCACCTTCCTTGTGACCCTGACCAGAGCATCCGAGGAGCCGATCACCGTTGACTTTGCCACACACGACGCGACAGCCATAGCCGGACAGGACTACACTGAAACGTCCGGCACACTCACGTTCGCCGTCGGCGAAACATCGAGAGAGGTATCGGTTGGCGTGCTGGGCGAGGCTCTTGAGGAAGCCAACGAAACACTGCTGCTGAAGCTGTCAAACGCGACCGGAGCAGAACTCGCACTGAGTCAGGCAGCAGGCACAATTCTTGATGACGACACCCCCATCGCCGTCAGTGTTGCTTTTGAAATTACTGGTGACTGGGGAAGCGGCCACGTCGGTAATGTGACGATTACCAATAACACAACCGAGACAATCACAGGCTGGCGGCTGGAATTTGACTACAGCGGAGAAATTCAGAGCGTCTGGAGTTCAATCCTCGTCAGTCGCGACGGGAATCACTATGTCGTTGAATGTCCGTCCTGGGCAGAAGATATAGCCGCCGGCTCAACAGTAAGTTTCGGATGGAACGGAAACGGTCCTGGCGGACAGTTAAGCAACGTCACTTTAAACGGTCTGCAAGCGATCCTGTCCTGAATAAGCCGAGTCGCTCCTGTTTGCGGTGTCCCAGTCGAACGCTCGCTTGCTTAGAGGCTGACAAAGAACTGAGAGAAAAACGATGAAAATAACCAACACGATAAGCACTGTAGACGCCGACTGTTCATCGTGCATGCGAAAACTCGCCTCACGCGGCGCCACTGAAAACATCGACCAACTGGAGTTCCTGCTGCCGGGTTGTGGACTGGAACTGATCGATCGTGAACACCGTCTCAAAGCCTCAAAGTTCCCGACGTAAAAAACGTTGAAGACCTTCGTCTTCAAAGCACAACTGTCGCTCAAAGCACAACCGTCGCTCAACAAGGTCCTGATCACAAAATTACATCGCCGTAGCATAACGTCGCCACTTTTCGGCTTTACTGCTTCAAAACCTTGTCAACCAACTCCCGCAGTCCTTCGGGAACAAACGGCTTGGCAATAAACTGCGACCCCTCGTCAATGAACTTTTGCATACCAGCTTCTTCCTGGAAGTAGCCGCTCATGAAGATAATCTTAATTTCGGGATGCATACATTGAACCTGCCTCGCAACTTCAGGACCGTTCATGACAGGCATTTCAACATCCGTTATCAGAAGATGAACGGTCCTCTTCCAGCGATCGCACTGATGCAGGGCATCCGCACCGGATTGAGCTTCCAGAACGTGGTATCCCGAATTACTCAGCACCTGTGCCACGATCCGACTGATTCGCTCATCATCGTCGACAATCAGCACAGTTCTCTCACTGGCATAGCTGCTCGTTGAAGCCGAAACTGTGTCCTGAAGAATCGGTTTCTCTTCAGCAACAGGTGTCACCTCCGGCAGAGAGACTCGAAATACCGTGCCTTTGCCCGGCTCGCTGTCAACAGTGATCTGCCCTCCATGTCTATCCACTGTTGCTGCAACCATCGCCAATCCCAGTCCGGTTCCATTTACTTTCGTCGTAAAATAGGGTTCAAAAATTCTGGAACTCATCTCCCGGTCCATCCCTTGACCGGTATCTGTGACCGTCAGAACCACACAGCGGTCAGTCTCCTGGAATGATTCTTTCCTTGGCACAGTGGATGCCTCACTGCACAGCGAGATAAGAATCCGGCCACCTTCAGGCTGCGCATCCCGAGCATTCAAAATCAGATTCATCAGAACCAACTTAAGCTGATCGGCAGCTCCAACCACCCAGCCACTGCACTGGAAATCGGTGTTGACTGTGATATTTTCCGGAATCAACGGTTTGAGGAGCTCTTGTGAGCTCTTCAGAATTTCTTCCATCGAAACGCTCTGAAATTCAATGGACTGTTTCCGGCAGAATGCCAGCAGCTGGTTCGTCAGCCCGCGTCCATGTTCAGCTCCTTCCTTAATCATGTTCAGCGACTCCAGAAGGTCCGGGTTCTCATCAGCGTAGTGGGAACCGACTTCCGCAAAGCTCATGATCACGGACAGCACATTGTTGAAGTCATGTGCTACACCTCCCGCAAGACGCCCAAGAGCTTCTGTTTTTTGAGCCTGCAGAAGCTGTCCTGTCGTTTCGAGAAGCTCTTCCTCGATTTGATTGCGCTGCTTTAACGTCGCATAGAACAGCCAGGAACTGAGCAGAACGAAGACGCTCCCCCAGAAAAAGACCAGTGAAATGACCAAATCCTGGTCAAAGACCAGATTATCCGCGGTCAGCAGAAAATGAATAAACAGCGCATACCCGACCAGAAACAGAACAACGAGCAAACCCAGTGCCCACCAGCAGCATCTGACCCAAATCGCTTCTACGAAATGCTCGACGAGTAGATAAACCCGCACAAACAAAACCAGCGAGATCACGAACAGGCCCATTCCGGCCGAGACTAAGGACAACTCAAGCATTAACATTATCCGAACGAATTAAAACATTTCAAATTCAAAGTAAACAGAATCTGCCATCCAATCTGTCCCTTGTCAACAAAGAAACTTACTTTCAAATGTAAAGTAAAGGACGCGTGCAGTCAGGAAAACCACTACCCACACACAGCGAACAATGCGACTTGATTCCAATTTAGAGAAGTTAGGATCTCACGAGGATCACCGCAGCAAGCGCAGAATTTTGCCGTTTTCCTCAGCCATTCTGTGGACTGGAAACAAAGGGACGACACTGGATACCTGAGTATCGCATCGCCCGGCTCCAGTTCAGCCTCAGCCTCAGCCAGCAACTCCCTCAAAGACAAGATTGACCGCCTGCCATCGGAAGCAATGAACCCGGCTCATAAAAAAAGAAAAGTCCCCGATGCCACAAAGCTTTCGATGCTCCACCGGTCGACTGACAATTCTGGCCTGGCCTGTATTCTTAGCAGTTATTCCTGTGAACGCCTTCCCTGTTAAATATCAGGTGTGTCGATGAATCAGTCTAACTGGATGCCGATTGAACCTGACCTGAACACGGCGCGTGCTAAATTCGAACGGCCGTTGGAAGAACTTGCTGCTGGGCGGATTCCTGCGCTGGTCATTCGTCAGGCCTGGCCGGCCAAAAACTGCAGCGAACTTATTCAGCGGCTGATTGATGAGGAGCTGCTGTACGATCCGGACCTGCCGATTCCTGCGAAGTTTCAGAAACAGTCCATTCCTGAGGGCTACTATCGAGAAGGTTCGAGCGCCGTTCCGTCACTTGCATGGGACGAGCAGAAAGTGACGGGCAAGTCCCGGATCGACATCGGTTCGAGCCTCGGGTATCGCGGTTCCGATCAGGACACATTCTTCGCACACAGTGCGGAAACGAACGAACTGTTCGAGCGGCTCTTCGCCTACCATCCTGACCCGATTCGTCTGCTCTACGATTCGCTGGAAGCGTTCTCGGTGGATAAGTCAGTCGTGACCGCTCATGAACCTGACGGGCGAGAATACGGGGCCGGCATCATTCGTGCGCATTACGGAGGCTACACCTACAAGCCGCATTTTGACTCTGTTCGGTTGAGGGAGAAACGTGAGAACTACGCAGTTCACGATTTCGAGCATCAGTTTGCTGGCGTGCTTGTTCTGCAGAACTCGACAGTCAACGGTCGCACGGCGCAAGGCATCATGCATCAATGCCTCTGGCAACCCGACGTTGATCCTCACCTCAAGAACGGAACCTTCCACCAGTACGCGGAATCAAACGGCATCGCCAATGTCGAAGTGAACCTGGAACCCGGCGACCTCTACTTCTTCAACACACGCGGCATCCACGAAGTACCGGGCGTCGCTGGTGGCCTGCCGAGAATCGTCCTCGCCACCTTCATCGGATTCAGTTCGGACCGCGACGAAATTTTCGTCTGGTCCTGAAGGATTTCCAGCTTTCGCACCCCAACTGGTCACTGTTTACTTAAACTCAGCAGTCAAACGAATGGTGGTGGACTCCGCCCTCCCTGATCAACGCGAAAGACATTCACCATCCCGACCATTATAAACGGAGAGCCAGCCTTGAATGAAGAATGAACGCGATTGCAGCACGAATGCCCAAATCAACGGCCACACAGTAGTAGGCGGCGAATAGACAACGGCACGCAGTTAAACGTCAAATTGAGCGAATTGCGGCGAGCAGGATCGAAAGTATCGACGTATCCGCTGGGACGGTGCCACGGTTAATTGCCCGTAGCCATTTCTGCTCGCCATCACGGTGAACGAGCAATCCCTCATCAGTCAGAACACCGACACAAACAGTGAGGTCATTCGGGGCGGGCGATGAGTCATCGAGACTGGGATGCGTTTACTTTCATGACAGTGGCGCATCTCATGACGGTGACGCATCTCATGACAGTGGCGCATCAAATTTTTGAAGACGGCCCTGTCGTTATACGCAAGATTGACTGCGTAGTTAGGAAGGGCCCGTGGAAGTCTGATAAGAACTCTCAGGCGTCCAGTTTGGTCGTCGAAAGACGTTTGCTTCAGTTGGATTCTGCAAAGCTGATTTGACTTGGAAGTGGCCGATCAGGCTGGACGATGCTCGGGGCGGGATTTGGTTTGGCTGGTCGAACATTTCTCCTTTGCGTTTCGGACGCTTTGGTTAATGGCTCCTGTCAAAAGCGTGGTGGTTGTGCCGATCCACAGGAATTTGTAGCCATCAGCCTGTAAAGCGACGGCATCGGTGCCTGCCCAGACTTTTTTTCCGGTTTTGTCTGCCGCTTCGGAGACCTGTTTCAAAGCTCGTTTGTAGTTATCGTTTTCTGGATCCCAGCAGCAGCCGAGATCGGCCGACAGGTCATATGGACCGAGTCCCATTGCGGTAACGAGCGGGTGAGAGGCAATGGATTCGGCATTATCTGCCCCCACCTGGGATTCGATTTGTGAGATCACGATAAAGTGTTCTTCAAATTCCGACTTCCAGGTTTCATATTGGTAATTCTTGAGCCAGTAGTTGCCCAAACCTCCGGGGCGGCGGCGACCTCGCGGAGGCATCAGAACAGCGTCGCGAACTTCGTCAAGCTGCTGGGTCGTTTCGACGCAGGGCAGCAGAAGACCACACGGACCCAAGTCGATTGCTCGGCGAATGACTGATGCTTCACAAGAAACCGTCCGCATTAGAACCGGGAAGTTCGCCAGCCGGCCGACCTGGCAAATGTGACTGACAAGTTCGTCTGAGAAGTTGCCGTGTTCTCGGTCGATGATGAGATAGTCCAGCCCGCCGGTCTGGCAGATTTCCACAAGGAAAGGCCACGCCTGGTCAGTCGCCATCATGCCGATGACCAGCTCGTCGGTAGCAAGTTTCGCTTTCAGCTCCGCCCCGGGTTTCAACATAGTTTTATAACCTCTGAGTTGGGTGACCAGTCGAAATTTTCAAAGAGCAGGGGTCGTCTTGACGCACCAGAGCGTTCTTCAAAATTGTGGTGCGTTCAGGAACGTGTCACAACGGAAGTTTACGTTTTCTGTGGGACACGACGCCGTCGCGTCAGCCTGGCATGGGCTGACGACACGAAGTGTCGTCCCACTGTCGGACAGTCATTTTGGAGATGTGTCTAAGTCGCCCCTTCGACAAATTCAACGTTAAATTCTCAAGGACGAGCACTCAGCAGATGCTTCTTGATGAAGGCGGTTGCGTGTTTTGAATTCCGGGCACCGGCGACGCTGTGGTTGCCACCAGGAATGACGACCAACTCGGATTCAACGCCGATTGCTTCGAGTTTCTGGTGAAGGTTCTTCGCGTGCTCGATGGGGACGATCACGTCACTGTCGCCGTGAACCTGCATGACCGGCGGATCGTCTTTGCTGGCAAACGAGATTGGCGAAACATCTTTGATCATCTTTGCAGACAGATCGGCCGCGGGTGTGTCGGGTTCGTGGCCAATCAATTGACGATAGGCAGGATGTCTGTGGTCGATGCTGCTCAGCAGCGTCCAGTCTGTCGGGCCTGCAAAACTGACGGCGCACGCTACCCGTGAGGAATGTTGCTTGATCGGATCATCAGACTTCGAGTCAGCCGCATCGTCATAAAGAGCAACGTACGCTGACAGGTGCCCGCCCGCCGAGCCTCCAGTAACGCCGAGCCGTTTTGAATCAATGTTCCACTTCGCGGCGTTCTGACGAACAAATTGAATCGCTCGCAAGCAATCGTTTACCTGCGCTGGGTGTGTTGCGACATCGATAAAGCGATACTCGACCGAAACAACAGAAAGCTGACCGCCGGTGACAAACTTTCTCAGCCAGTCCGGGACGTTCATTTTGGATCCGGCGCGCCAACCACCGCCGTGAATATAGATCATTGCCGGCGTGGGCTCGTCGGATTCTGTCAGGTACACATCAAGGCGTTGCGAGGCATGATCTTCGTCGTAAGCAACGTCGCTATGAGTGGGCTTGTCATTCCTGGTCTGGCCGTAGCCGGGTGTGGCCAGCGTGAGAAGCACGATGCCGCTGACGGCGCCGGCGGTGATTATTTTCAGACTCGCATTCATGAGCGTTGTCCCCAGGATGTCTCGAAAGATTGAACACGGAAGCACTCTATCTCTCGCCTGGTGATTCAGGAAGTGGGGCGAGTTTGCTTTCTTTTTAAGCGACTCATCTAATTATGTCATGGCACAAGCGTCCGACATCAGGCAGCGCGAGTCTGGATCGACGAACTGGATATGGTTCGGCAGCTCGATGGACCGGATGCTGAGCTGGCTCTCGCGAAGTTGTGCGAGCAGTACTAACAGCCGCTTTACGCTTACGTGCGAACAAAGGTGCGGGACGTTCCCAAGGCTATGAATTTGAAGCAGGGATTCTTTGCACACGTTGTCGCGAAGGATTCGCTTCGGCGGGCGGCTCCGGAACGTGGCCGATCTCGATCGTTCTTGCTGACGTCGCTCAAGAACTTTATGGCGAACGACTACGCCGTGCAGAACGCTCAGCGGCAGGGCGGTAACTCTCGGCATGTGCCGCTGATCCAATGTTTCCTGAACGAGTGTAGACGCTGACTTTACTCGACCGCGTTTCAGAGCGGCTGCGGTCAGAATGCGAAGCTGGATCGGTTCGATTCGTTGAAACAGACTCTTGCACCGGCGGTACGAGGCTCGATTTACGGCGAAATTGCCGAGGTCTTGGAAGTGACACCGACAGTCGCTCGCCAGCCAGCCTCACGGCTTTGTAAGCGGTATCGAGAATTGCGGCGTCTCGAAGTCGGCCGCACACTCGAAGACAACGGCGACAGCGAAGACGAAATCCGCAAGATGTTCGCGTCGCTCGGGTAGTGATTCTGGATCGGTCGTTACTCCGCGGCGCAGGCTGCGGGAGTTGCTTCCGGGTATTGCAGCGTGCCCACGATGTCGCTGACGCTTGATGCGCCTTCGGAGTCGAGCAGGTCGCTCAGTTCGGCTGGCAGTCGCGATGCCAGGCCGGGCGAGTAGAAGCTGGCTGTTCCGATCTGGACTGCGGATGCTCCGGCAACAAGAAACTCCATCACGTCGTCGATATTTTGAATTCCGCCGACGCCGATGACTGGAACGTCGACCGCTTTGGCAACCTGGCAGACGATGCGGAGGGCGACTGGTTTGATGGCTGGGCCGCTGAGGCCACCGAAGACATTGCCGAGGATTGGCTTTCGCCGGCGCCAGTCGATGGCAACTCCCATCAGCGTGTTGATCAGTGTGACAGCGTCGGCTCCTCCTGCGGCGGCGGCGGCGGCAATCTCGACGATGTTCGTCACGTTGGGAGTCAGTTTGGCGATGATTGGCAGCTTGCACTTTTCCCGTACGGCCGAGATCACGGCATGTGTCATGTCAGGATTCGTGGCGAAGTCGACTCCACCGCTGACATTCGGGCAGGACATGTTCAGCTCGACGCCCGCCAGTTGAGGGAAGGCGTTCAGTTTTTCGGCCAGCACGACGAACTCTTCAGCATTGTGGCCGGCGACGTTGGCGATGATCGGACAGTCGAGGCTCGTCAGGTACTCAACGTGTTTTTCGATGAATGTATCGATCCCGTCGTTGTCGAGGCCAATCGAGTTGAGCAGCCCGCAGCTTGTTTCAACAGTCCGCGGAGGAGGGTTGCCCTCACGAGGCAGCAACGTGACGGTTTTCGGGATGATGCCGCCGAGCTGGCTGAAATCGACAAATGCCGTAGCCTCTTTCGCGTACCCGAACGTTCCCGATGCGACGAGGATGGGGTTCCGAAGTTTCAGACGGTTCAGTTCAACGGTCAGGTCAGCCAACGATCTCTCCAGTCTGAGTTTTTCGTCGCAAATGTTTGCGGGTAACGAGGCTTTCAACAGGCATGAGACAGGATTATGCCGAACTCTCGCCCGTTCGTGAACCAGGCGGGGCCGTGCAGCTTTAACCTGCGTGCTGACGTCGAAGATTGTGCGGTTTCGCTCGCTGTGTGCCCGTTCGCACGACATGCCCGTCGTTGACGCGTAGAAGGTGTTCTGGCACGCTGCTTGCCCTGCCTTTGCTGAAACGACGTCCCACCTTAATTGAATTGTTTCGTAGTTGTTCGATTGGTGACTGAAATTCGTCGAATGCTGCAAAGTATCATTGCATCTCCGCCGTACAGCAAAACGCCGACCCATTAATCATGAAAATCATGCCAACTCACCGGATTCATAAATGGGGCGCAGTATGGCTGCTTGTCTTACCCCTGATCACCAACAGCGAGGTCAACGCGCAGCTTGATTTCGAAGGCGCACCGATTAACTACGCGACGGCGCCGGTTCATGACGCGGTCGCTGTGTTGCAGCAGAAGCTCGACCAGGGCGAAGCGACGCTGAACTGGGACGATGATCACGGCTGGCTGCCGTCGGTACTGGAGCAGCTCAATGTCTCCCAATCATCGCAATTGCTCGTTTTTTCCAAGACGAGCCTGCAGTTACGACGGATCATGCCGAGCCGCCCCCGGGCACTCTACTTTAACGACGAGACGTACATCGGCTGGGTTCAGCGCGGCGACGTTGTCGAGGTCTCAACGGTTGATCCTGAACAGGGGGCAATCTTCTACACGCTCAAGCAGCAGATCACGGCGTCGCCAAAATT
>Ga0315331_10003845_pt1 | contig 11369 bp, 10 predicted proteins | sample M160m34915metaG_FD_203456 | JGI IMG/M metagenome (GOLD analysis project Ga0315331, IMG submission 203456) | Ammonia-oxidizing marine archaeal communities from Monterey Bay, California, United States - M1 60m 34915 | ecosystem: Environmental > Aquatic > Marine > Intertidal zone | place: USA... | reverse complement strand
ATCAGTACCAACTTCCCCCCACTAATGGTCGCGCCATGCATGACGCAGTTGTTAGCGGTCACGTGGAACAATGGTGTCGCCACCAATGAAGTGGCCGGCGGAGCAGAAACGGGCGCTTCAACCGTATCACCCCGATTCATTGCTTGAGTGGTGCCAAAAATCTGCCCCATGGCGGCCACATTCATGATGTTGTGAACACACCCTCGGTGAGTGAGCTGAGCGCCCTTAGGACGGCCCGTGGTACCCGAGGTGTAAAAAATACAGGCGTCATCATTTGGATCGATGGGAGGCATCGGCAGCTCTGCGGCGCCGGTAATAGTATCGGACCATTGTGCGGCCGGAACGGCTGGCGCTGCGTCGCGCACTGCCACGACGCTCAGATCGGGGTAGTCGCCCGCAATCTGCGCAAAAATGGCGAGCCTTTGATCATCGGCGACCAACAATCTGGGGTCAGAGTCATTGAGCGCGTAGGCCATCTCATCCGCTACCCACCAGGCATTCATACCCACTACTGCGCCGCCGACGGCAATCACGCCCCAATAGGCAAAAATCCATTCCGGGTAGTTGCGCAGTGCAATGGCGACACGGTCACCAGACCCAATATTTTGAGTCTGCAGCCAAGTAGCGAAATTCGCCACGATCTGACCTGCCTCGGCAAAGGTCCAACGCTCGTCACCATAAACGATGTATTCCTGGTCGCCGTAGCCCTGTCCCAGCATCCATAGGTCACGCATAGATCCCGGAGCATGCTTGTAGGCTTTGAGGGTATGACCATCCTGCTCAATCGTGGTGAGCTCTAGGAAAGCGTCTGGTGCCGTCACCATCTCTACCGCCTGCCGGTAGTGATCGATAACCTGATTGTTCATGCAGAAATGTCCCGTTATTTTTGTCGGTCGATTGATTGAGCGTTGTATTGCAAAGCGCCCGCAAGATACCCTAACCCGAACTGAACGACCAGCTACCACGCCGAGCCTATTGGCAGGTATCATGCCAATACTTCGGGGCAGGTGCCAGCCACGAATTCGCCCCATAACCCATGCACCAGAGGATTGACATGAGCACACAGGACCTTGAACTCACCCGCCTCGAACCTTGGTTTCGCGAACATGTGGCCGACACTGACGGATCGCTGACCGTGGAGAAGTTTGCAGGGGGGCAATCTAACCCGACCTTCAAACTCACCGCAGGGGACCGCCACTATGTCCTTCGTCGCAAGCCACCGGGTGAGCTACTCGCGTCCGCACACGCCGTTGATCGTGAGTACCGGGTGCTAGACGCGCTGCGCAGTACCGATGTACCGGTTCCACAGGCTGTCGCACTGTGCGAAGACGAAGGAGTAATCGGGTCAATGTTTTATGTCATGGAGCATTTAGAAGGCCGCATTTTCTGGGACCCCGCGGTGCCAGAAGTGGACAACACAGACCGAGCAGCCATCTACGACGAGATGAATCGCGTCCTCGCAGCGCTCCATTCGGTCGATATCCATGACGTGGGGCTGAGCGATTACGGTAAACCCGGAAACTACTATGCACGCCAGATTGGCCGCTGGACAAAACAGTATCGTGCTTCGGAAACGGACAACGTTCCAGATATGGAGGCCCTTATAGAATGGCTACCAGATCACATACCAGCAGGAGGAGAAACGGTCTCGCTGGTGCACGGTGATTACCGACTCGACAATATGATCTTCCACCCCACAGAGCCGCGCATCATCGGCATCCTCGATTGGGAGCTGTCTACACTGGGCGACCCGCTAGCCGACCTCGCTTATCAGCTGATGGCCTGGCAATTTCCGCGAGTAGGCGGCATCGCGGGTCTGGAAGGGCTAGATCGAGCTGCATTAGGCCTGCCCTGTGACGAGGATTATATTGCCGCCTATTGCCAACGCACCGGACGCACCGGCATTGATAACTGGCCCTTTTACATGGCGTTCTGCTTTTTCCGCATCGCCGCCATCCTGCAGGGCATCAAAAAGCGCGCGCAAATCGGCACAGCCTCCAGCGCGGAGGCCGACAGTCGGTCCGTTATGGTCGGACCGCTCGCTGCGCTGGGAGCCGCCTGCATTCCCTGACGAGACCCCTATAGAGGCGTCAGGCGACTTTGCTTTTTGTCGCCACCCCGGCGGCTCCGGTCATTCGGCGTGGAGATTGAGCGGCCTTAGCCGGGGCCGATTTATCGGACTTGGGGGCTCTATCGGCCTTCATCGATTTCTTCTGCGACGCCGTAGGCGGAGGACGACGGCGAGAGCTCTTTGGCCGGCGATAGGTACCGGGCGCCGGGCGCAGGTCGCCATATTCAAAGCGGTGGAGGATTTCCTCCAGCGTCCTAGAAATTTGGGTACAGCGCCTGACAGACTCGATTCGGCTGTAGGTCGCCCTCTCCCCCTCCCTCACGAGCAATCGCAGCTCCTGTTCGCTGGGCTGGCTAATCAAATTGAGCGGGTTCTGAAAGCGAAACTGTGGAACGATATTGATATCGCCCGAATATTCTTGATCAAGTAACGCATGAACTCCATGCATCATCATGTTGAATTTCGGCCAGTGTTCGCCATATTTCTTGGCGACCCCACGATAGAAATTTAGCATCTCCCGGCCAATGCCCATTCCCAGCGAAGTGGCCGCTTGCCGCAGCGGCCGCACCTTATCGTCACGGGGAAGAAAAGCTCTCGCAATCGGGTTCACCATGCTAACAATGTAATGGTTGGTCGAATAAAGCCGCGACAGACGCTTGGCCGGCAGGTCGTCTGCGACAGAGCCATCCACCCAACGTCGCGCAGGTAAGTAGGGCTGCCGCTCACCTTTTTCATTCTTGGCTTGCAACATCACGGCCGGAAATACACCGGGAATGGCACAGGAGGCCATCGCAGCAGAACGCAAGTACACGTTAGGAGATGACACGGCGTTGAGGAGCCTGGAGCGCTGATGCGGCTCGGCTGGCGCCACCGTGATACTGACCTGACGGCCGGTCTTGGCATACGCCTCGCCAAAAGTCAGATCAGGGATCGTCGATTCAATCAGCTTTTCAGTGTCCTCGGCGGTAAACCGGCTTCCCACTCCCGAGAACCATTGTCGAACCATGCCCTTGGTATCCGCACCGCCAGATTCCATCAATGCAATGAGGTCCAGCTGGATCATTTCTTCATCTGTGTAGGCTGCCAGAGCCGCCGCCACAATGGAGCCCGCGCTGGACCCCGATACGACTCGGGGCAGCAGGCCGTGACGCAGCAACTCGCTGACCACCCCGACATGCAAAAAGCCCAGAACACCGCCGCCACTCAACATCAGCGCTGAACGGCCATAACACACGTTACTGCGATAAAAGAAATCGAGCTTCTGCTGGGTGGGGATCACGTCGTCGGGCAGCTCGGCCAAGAGCCTGAGTGCTTCTTCTATTTCTTGTATGTACTGCTCTACGAGCACCTTGGTGCCAGATTTGGCCTGCCGATAGAGAACACTTTTACCCATCCCACCCATGTTGCCGTGGATGCCCTCGTTGAGGGCGTAGAGCAGACCGGTCCAGTCTTTACGCTTGCGAAATTTGCGCAGCCGATCTAATCGGTAGCGAATTTGCGCGTGATCATACAGCTCGGAAAGCTCTTCCTGACGCCACTCCGCTTTCCCGGTAAGCGCATCGTGAGCGCCCGCTGCAGTAAGCCACTCTTCGTAGCACTGCGCCGCTTCCATATCCTGCTCGAGCTGCCGCAACTCAGACTTAACCGCCAACTACCACTCCTTCGCTACGCGTCTTTTATTTGTCGATCCTGAGACCTCAGCATAGAGCCTCAACCGGAAACGAACCAGCTTGACAGACGAAAATCTCACACCGCGTCGCGATAAGCGTCCTGCAAATGTCGCTTGTAGAGCTTGCCGTTATCCATTCGCGGCAGCACCTCCATAAAATCGAGCTTTCTCGGCACCTTTACACCGGAAAGACGCTCCCGCATCCAGTCAATCAAGGCCATACGAGTCTCCTCGGTGGCCTCTGCCCCATTGAGCAGCTGCACCACCGCCACGATCTCTTCCCCAAATTCGGGGTGAGGTACGCCAAACACCGCCACGTCCGCCACCTTGTCGTGAGTGATCAAAAGTCCCTCAATTTCAGCGGGGTAGACATTGACCCCCCCGGTAATAATGGTGAAGTTCTTTCGGTCGGTCAGATAGAGAAAGCCCTCTTCATCGAGGTAACCCACATCACCCATCGTGCTCCAACCCTGCGCATTAAAGGCATCTTTCGTTTTCTCTGGCTCATCAAAGTACTCAAACGGCCGGCTGTTAGCGAAATAGACGTCGCCCACTTCGCCGGGACCGAGCACTTCACCTGTCTCACTCATGATTCTGGGCTCGCCAATCAACGCCTGCCCCACTGAACCTTTGTGCGTTAACCAGTTAGCCGAATCGATGATGGTGAACCCATTACCCTCGCTTCCGGAGTAATACTCGACGATCACGGGGCCCCACCATTGAATCATGGCCTCCTTGACATCAATCGGACAGGGCGCGGCTGCGTGAATCGCACACTTCATGGAGCTCAGGTCAAAACGTGTTCGCGCGGCTTCGGGCAGTTTCAACATTCGCACAAACATGATGGGCACCCACTGACTATGGGTCACCTCGTACTGCTCTATCAAAGCCAGCGACTGCTCCGGGTCAAAATGCTCCATGATCACCGAGGTACCGCCCAGACCCAGCACCATCAAATTGTAATGGAGCGGCGCCGCGTGGTAGAGCGGAGCCGGCGACAAATACATCGTATCGATATCAAAACCGAAGAACGCTCCGACGCTGCCCGACAGGGGATGATCTGTTTGGATATCCTCGGCATGAGGCGCCCAGTACACGCCTTTGGGTTGACCCGTAGTGCCCGAGGAATACAGCATCGGAGCGCCCAAAAATTCATCCTCGATGGGCGTCTCCGGCAGGCTCGCCAGCTGTTCATTCAACGATTCGAAACCCGCAATATCACCGCCCACCGACAAACAGCGCTTCAATCCCCCGGAAGCAGCGGCAGCTTCGACGGCAACCTCCGCAAGGCTGGCTGAAGCGATAAATAATTTCGCTTTACAGTTCGTGATGATGTAAGCCGTTTCATCCTGCTTAAGATGGGTGCTGATGGGCGTAAAGATGATCCCAGCGCGGTTTGCCGCCTGTGCAACCTGCAAAAACTCAACACAGTTTTTCATCATCATGGCAATATGATCACCCCGCTTGACCCCCGACAATCTCAACAAGTGGGCAATCTGATTCGATCTGCGATCTAACTGGGCATAGGTCACGACCTCGCCCGAATTGGCCATAATGTAGGCCGGTCGGTCCGGGGTTTCAGCAGCATAGACAGAAAAATGCGGCATGGCGTCTCTCTCTTTTGAGCGTATGATTCGAGGTCACTATACAAGCTCATGACCAAGATGGTAGCGGCGAACAAGAACATGACAGGCGCAGAGATCAGGGCCCTTTGCCGGTCATCCGATTTCAATAGCCAAACCTCCGGGTTGGCCTCTGGCTACGTGCAATGCAACGTGGTCATTCTGCCTGCAGACACCGCGGCGCATTTCGAGATCTTTTGCAGACTGAACCCACGCCCCTGCCCGCTGCTCGCCTCAAGTGCCCAGCCAGGCGCCTATCATCTGCCCGCGCTCGGTAACGATATCGATATACGAACCGACCTACCCCAGTACCGAGTCTGGCAAAATGGGCAAGTGGTCGAGCAGCGCAATGACATTACGCAACTGTGGCAGGACGACTGGGTCGCTTTCGCACTAGGCTGCTCCTTCTCTTTCGAAGAGGCATTGATCAACGCCGGGATCGAAATCAGAAACATTACTGAAGAAGTGAATGTGCCGATGTACCGCACCCATATTGACTGCAGCCCCGCGGGACCGTTTGAGGGAAAAATGGTCGTGAGTATGCGTCCGATGCCCGCCGCAGAGGCCATTGAGGCCATTCAGATCTGTTCGCGGTACCCCTCTGTGCATGGAGCACCGATTCACCTTGGTAATCCGGGCCTGATTGGAATTGACGATCTTGAGCAGCCTGATTTCGGTGATCCCGTCAGCCTGCGTGAGGACGACATTCCGCTCTTCTGGGCCTGTGGCGTGACGCCACAAGTGGCGCTGGAGGCGGCGGGGCTCCCTCTCGCCATTACTCACGAGCCCGGGCATATGCTGGTAACAGACCTTAAAAACTCAGCGCTAGTGAGTGACTTATGACAAAACGGCTAACCCTGAACTGTGACATGGGAGAAAGCTTCGGTCCTTGGGAGATGGGGAACGACAAGACGATCATGCCCCTAATTGATGCCGCCAACATCGCCTGCGGTGGACATGCGGGTGACCCCAGCACCATGCGCCAATGTATTGACCTGGCCAGACGCCACAAGGCTGAGATCGGGGCCCATGTGTCCTACCCCGACAAGCAAGGCTTTGGTCGCCGCGCAATGGATATCCGCGGACAAGAGCTCATTGATCTTGTCCAATATCAAATTGGCGCCCTCGACGGCATTGCGCGTGCCAACAGCACCCGCGTGACCTACGTCAAGCCTCATGGTGCGCTCTATCACGCCATGCTTGCCGACCCCTCTTTGCTCAATGACATCATGAGGGCGGTTGCCAGCTGGCATTCCGACTTGGAATTGGTGGTGCTGGCAACGCCCAGAGACCGCAAGACGGTGCAGCTCGCGGTTGAGCATGGCCTCACTCTGCGCTACGAGGCCTTCGCCGACCGCGGCTATACTAGCCGCGGCCTGCTTCTGGGGCGAGACAAGCCAGGCGCTCTGTTGGCTCCGGATGCAGCGGCGCTTCAAGCGATTGCGATCTCTCAAAACAAACTGAGGACACCGCGAGGAAAGCGCATTCCTGTCGATGCCGACACGCTGTGTGTCCATAGCGATACGCCGGGTGCGGTCAAAATGATCCGCGGCATACGTCAGGCGCTGGACAGCCTTTAAATGACATTTGAGGTTGGCCCAGCGGGTGAATCGGCGATGCGCCTGATCTTTTCAGAGCCGCCGCAACCGGCGCTGACCCGCAAACTCCTGTCGATACAAGACACAGCACAGCACTATTTCAGTGAGACACTGATCGACAGTGTTATCGGCTATACCACCCTCACACTTTTTTTCACGCCCTTTAAATTCGAACGCGACCGCGCTGAGGCATGGCTGCGCGAGCAGGCCGACAATCCGATGCTGGAAACATCCAGACCGGGCGAACGCACCGAGCAGCCGGTTATACTCCCGGCGTTCTATCATCCAAGCGTCGCGCCAGATCTCGAGTGGCTTGCAGACGACACGGGCCTGAGTGTCGACGACGTTATTCGACTTCACTGCGAGCAGACCTACTTCGCCTATGCCACTGGATTCGCCCCCGGATTTTGCTATCTGGGTAACGTCGACTCACGCCTGGTCACACCTCGACTCAACACCCCCCGCCCTCAAGTGCCGGCCGGCGCCGTGGCGATCGCAGATTCACAGACCGCCGTTTACCCCTGCGACTCCCCCGGGGGATGGCGCCTAATTGGTGCCTGCCCGGAACGACTGTTCACTCTCGAATCAACACCTCCCTCGAAACTGAGCGTCGGTGACTTTGTCAGATTTGAACCCATCAGCGAAGCCGAGTTCTACTCGATGAGCCGCCCAACATGAACGCGCTGCAGATCCAGCGAGCGGGAATCGCTTCCAGCGTTCAAGACAGCGGCCGGTTCGGCATGCTGCAGATGGGTATTCCGCCCGCGGGTGCAATGGATTGGTGCGCGCTGATCAGTGGCCAGCGCCAGCTAGGGCACCTTCAGGACGAGGCTGCCATCGAGGTAGCGTACGGCGATTTCGTTGCGTCCCCCACGGATGACTGCCACATCGTTGTTACCGGCGCACCGGTTAGCCTCAGCATCAACCACCAGCCGGTCAGCCCTACCAGCGTCCACACCGTTGCAGGGGGGCAGACGCTTGACATCAAAGCGGCGGCAGCGGGCGTATATAGCTACCTACACATATCGGGCGGAGTAGCGACCGCCCCGCAATTTGGGAGCCGCAGCACCTCGCCAAGAGAGGGGGTCGGCGGCCTGAACGGGGGCTATCTGAGAAATGGAGATGTGCTACCCATTGGCGACTTTGCCGGTCGCGAGGGCAGAGCGGACCCTCACCTGATTACCGCGAGAACTCGAGAAACACTATGGCTTCGCTTCGTGCCCGGCTTTCAGTACGCGGCACTCTCCGAGCCCGCGATCAAAGATCTCCTGCAATCTGATTATATCGTCACCCCAAAAGCCAATCGGATGGGTGTCACGCTGGCGGGCGCCACCATTGAGACGGGAATTCAAACTCTGCTGTCTGAGGCGACTTGCCACGGGGCCATCCAAATTCCACCCGATGGCCAGCCCATTGTCCTACTCAACGACCGACAAACGGTAGGCGGCTACCCCAAGCCCGGCGCAGTCATTCGCAGTGACTGCCTGCGACTGGCTCAGGCGCGGCCCGGGCAGAAGATTCGCTTCGCGCTATGCAGCCCCGAGGAGGCCGACCGAATTCAATGGTTGGAACAGCACTACTTGGAGACACGATTGCGGTGAACCAGCCGGATCTTCTCGCCGTCTCGGAGGCTATCGAAGCGCTGCTAGCCGCCAACAATCATCGCGGCATGAATGATGTGCGAGCCAGCCTGACTCCGGGTTATCTGCTGCGCGCCGCGCAGGCGATTCATGCTTGTTCGGGGCGAGTGTACATTCTGACCGGATTCCCGGTGGCGAAAACCTTTGAAACCGACGGTCCCGCTGGAGCGATGGCGCTCTATCGGCTCTGCCAAAGACTCCAGAAAGACCCGGTAATTCTATCCGAGCCTGCCGTAACGGCAGCGCTCTCCAGGCAGTGCCGTTGTCATGCGCTTTCGCCGGGAACTCACAAACAAGCTCAACAAGCCGCGGCGGCACTCTATAAAACGGATCCACCCGCACTGGTGATCAGCATCGAGTGCCCGGGCGCGGCGGCAGACGGCCACTATTACAATATGGCTGGTGAGGATATTTCGAAGCGATGCATCAGAGCTGAACCCTACCTTGATCAGGCCAACTGCTCTACCATAGCCATTGGCGATGGCGGCAACGAAGTCGGTATGGGAAATGTGGCGCAAAGCCTGACTGGACTAGATATACGCCCGGCCGAGAGCGTCTGTAGCGAACTGATCGTTGCGGACGTGTCTAACTGGGCTGCGTATGCGCTGTGCGCGCTTACTGACTGGCTGGACGACAGGACAATGAGCGCAATAGTCGATATTCAGTCTGATCTAGAACACCTAGTGCGCAACGGCGCCGTCGATGGTGTTACGGGAGCGTCCACCGCCACAGAAGATGGCTTTCCCGAGCACGCGGCAGAGAACGTCATGCAGGCCATCCACGCCATTTTATTGCAGGGAAAAACACAGTGACCACGGCTTATGTCAACGGGATATTCACCCCTTTGTCTGAGGCCCGAATATCACCGATGGACCGAGGCTTTTTATTCGGCGACGGCGTCTACGAAGTCATCCCTTGTTATGGCGGTCAGCCGGTCGCTATGCAGTACCACCTTGAGCGACTACATGACTCCCTAGAGGGCATAGCGCTGTCACCGTCTCATTCCGACGAACAGCTGAATGCGCTGATTGATGAGCTCATCCGCCAGAATGGCGGCGGGGATCTGGGGATTTACCTGCAAATAACTAGGGGGGTTGTCGAGAGACGCCAGCACGCCTTCCCTGAAAAATGTGAACCCACGGTGTTCGCCTACACTTTCTCTATTTCCCCTCCGTCTGACGGCACTATCGAGAGCGCCACCTGCTTCAGCACTGTGACGCGACCAGACCAACGCTGGGGCCGCTGCCACATTAAGTCGACAGCTCTCCTGGGGAATGTGCTCCACATGATGGAAGCCATTGAGGAGAACGCAGAAGAAGTACTGCTATTCAACGATCACAATCAGCTTACCGAAGCGGCGGCTTGCAACGTGTTTGTCGTGTCGGATGACAAAATCCTGACACCCGAGCTTGACCATCAAAAGTTGCCGGGAGTGACTCGACGTCAGTGTCTAGAGCTGCTGGCCGCACATACAGACTGGGTAGTAGAGATCCGCCCCGTTAGCCTCGAGGAAGTACTCAATGCACGAGAAATCTGGTTGAGCTCCTCTACCAAGGAGCTATCTCCCGTTGTGCGCGTGAACGGTCAGCCCGTGAATGACGGCAAGCCCGGCCCACGGTGGTCTGCAGCACAGCAGTTATTTCATCAGCATCGTTTCAGCAGGCCCTGATGTCACGCGCCACGACGATTCACATCGACCTCACCGTCATCAGTGACAATATTGCTGCGCTGCGCGCACCGCTATCCAATCAAAAACTCCTTGCCGTCCTTAAAGCAAACGCCTACGGCCATGGAGCCATACCTGTCGCACAGCACATTGAGGCAATGGTTGACGCCCTAGCCGTTGCCTATACCGAGGAGGCGGTCATCTTGCGCGATGCAGGTATCAAGGCGCCTATTCTTGTTCTGGAAGGCCCGCACGATGCCAGTGATCTTGCGCTGATCGCGAAGCTCGATTTGTGGCCGGTCCTGCATCAGGAAGAACAACTTCAATGGTGCAAAGCGCAGGCCGCACATTTACCTCACGTCTGGATTAAGCTGGATACCGGTATGCACAGGCTGGGCTTTGCCCCCGATCAAATCGGCCCTGTCAGACAACAACTTCAGGAAATGGGCATCGCGAGCGTAACTGCCATGTCGCATTTAGCCTCTGCCGAAGATCCTGACAGCCCATTGACGCAAACCCAATTGGCCAGCTGGAGCCGTCACACAGGCTTGTTGGATGCCCCTACCAGCCTCCACAACTCTGCGGCGACCCGCTCTTCCCTCCCGGCACACAGTGACTGGATACGCGTGGGCTACGCGCTCTACGGGGGACAAATACAGGGGCTCGCGGTCGATCCAAAGATCAAAGCCGCCATGGAGCTCCGCAGCGCGGTGCTCGCCGTTCGGCAAGTGAAAATCGGTGAATCCGTGGGATACGGAGGGCGATGGACTGCCCAGCGCGACAGCCTGATTGCAACCCTCCCTGTTGGCTACGGTGATGGCTACCCCTGGGCGGCTGCGGATGGCACTCCCATAAGCATCAATGGGCAGATTGCGCCCCTTGCAGGACGAGTCTCTATGGATATGACCACCGTAGACGTCACGGACTGCGTCGGCGTGACGACGGGAGCACCCGCCGTATTGTGGGGAGATCAGCCCCAAATTGATGAGGTGGCGAACCACTGTGGCACCATTGGCTACGAACTGATGACCCGCCTTACCGCCAGAACACCCCGGCGCTACCATTCATGAACCTCAAAACCGTTGCAGTCACTTATGCCTTTA
>Ga0315331_10003844_pt1 | contig 11370 bp, 3 predicted proteins | sample M160m34915metaG_FD_203456 | JGI IMG/M metagenome (GOLD analysis project Ga0315331, IMG submission 203456) | Ammonia-oxidizing marine archaeal communities from Monterey Bay, California, United States - M1 60m 34915 | ecosystem: Environmental > Aquatic > Marine > Intertidal zone | place: USA... | reverse complement strand
CTTTTACGAGTGACCTGAATATTCATAATATCCGCTGATTTATAGAAGGCATGAGTGTTGGTCTTCTCCGTAGAATTATCTATAGCATAACATTCAAAGAAGTGCCCTACCTGCATGAGTAGCAAAGTATCTTCACCATACTCACTAGAATACTTATTAGCTAATTCTAGATAATCGTCTATTATAGTCATTAAATAATAATAATGAGAAATAGTATATAAAAAATAGTAGTTTTTTCTTTAGGTAAATCTAGGATTTTAGATTAAACTTAAAGGAGGAAAATTACAAGTAAGTCATATTTCCATTACAAGTAAGTCATATTTCCATTACAAGTAAGTCATATTTCCATTACAAGTAAAGGTCTCAGTTATTAAATTTTCATTTTTTGTATATCTAGTAATTGCGCTATTTGCCAATTTTATAGTTAAGTTTGTAATTTTATTGTTTGATTCTGGTATTACAATATTATTTAAATTAAATCTAAATATTCCTCTTTCATATCTTATTGTTTTAATATTCTTTTCGTTGTTTTCTCTATTAAAGAAACTAGTAAAATTAGTGTTTGCTTTATTATTTTCTAGGAAATTAACCTGATAAATATTCCCAGTATTATGATGATAGTAAATAATATTATTTAGCATATTTCCTTCTTTATAAAATGAAACTGTTTCGGGAAATCCTTCAGGGGTGTATTTAATACTTAACCCATCTAATTTATTGTTTTTGAAATTACATTTATGCGTCATTATTGCTTCATTATTGTATAATCTACATAATCCAGATTTTACTCCTTTGTCCCAGTTTCTAAATACTTTTAACTTTCCATTAGCCCACCATACCTTTTCAACTCCATACCTAAGATTATTAACATATTTTACGGCACTCATTAATCTACCACTAGAGTAATATCGCCTCAAGAGTCCATTTTTTCTACCATTAAATAATGGGATTATACATTTCACATCACCATCTTCATTATACAATACTTGGTCTCCATGGAGCAAGTCATCAACGACACGTCCAACAAAAGAAATAGAATGAAGTAAAGAAACAATAGTAATAGTTCCATTCATTATTCCATTATTGTATCTAAAGCTTATATGTGGTGTGTCGCCTATATAAAAATCTACTGGTCCATCTAGTTTTCCACGTATGTATTTACAAACCATTAACTTATTGCCTCGTTTATCAAATTCTACACAGTGTTCTTCTCTAGAAACAGTAAAATCGTGCGCTTTACTCAGTGTACCGTCAATATTATACCAAAAATGGACGCCTGTGAATTTTCCATTTTCGAAATATCCCTTATGGAGTAGTTTGCCCGATTTAAAAAAAAGTCTTTCCAAATTACACAACACTCCTCTGTCGTATTCGCGAATTCCTGCTATAGAACCATCGGTAAAATACATTTTAGAAATCCCCTGTGGTTTTCCACGCCTAATAGGTATATACTCGAATAATTCACCACCTGGATGATATCGTTTAATACTTCTTGTCGAATGATACATTTTTCTACAAGTAAGTCTAAAACTAGAATACCCCTGACTACAACAGACGCGATCTGCTATCATTTCAAGGATTTCAAATGGTAAATCTGATAGTATAATAGACATTATATTATAATCATATTTTTTATCTAAAATTATTTATATGGATAGAACTATTAATAATCCAGGATACTTAGATGCTAATGCTTCTAATGAAGTAAATGAAGTAAATGAAGTAGAGTATATTTACAATAGAAGCTCGTATGTAGAACAACCTAACATTTATAATAAATTGACGCGTGAAGAATATAGCACTCTACAAACAGAAAGAGGAACTATTGTAAATAGGAATTCGAGTGAGTATGGGTTTGCTCCAAGTCGTCCATTAAGCGTTCACAGTTATTCAAGTATCAATTACTATGAAGCAGATTTTATAAAGAAACTTAATTTAGTGCTTCCACCTGGATGGTTTGAAGCTTTGGACCCCGAAACAGGAAAGATTTACTATTGCCACATTCCAACTGAGAGAACACGGTGGCTTCATCCAGGAATACCAATAGGAACAATTATGCCAAATGGAATTCCCTACGGATGGGATACTGCATTTGACAAAGAAACAGGGGCGAGATACTGGATAAATCATGTCGATGGGTATAATACTTGGGTGAAACCAGATTTTACAGATTAAATTATGAAACTACAACACTTATAGAAGCTTCTGCCATAGTTTCACTACTTGAGTAATTGCTATCTGTTAAAGTAAGTTTAACAGTGAAGGTTCCAGATGCTGCGTATGTAATATCTGTTGTCGCAGCGGAAGCAGCGCTGAATACTACACTAGCTCCAGCGTCGTCGCCATTACTATCAGTAGCACTCCACGCATACACAGGAGAAGCTGTAGCCGAAGCTCCAGAAACAGTAGCCGTTTGACTAGTTTTTGTTTCGTTAAGAGTTGCAGTTGTTGCTAAGGCACTTAAATCTAATGTTCCTACTGTGAAAGTCCACTCATTCCCATTTAATTCAGCAAGTATCTCGGAGTGTGTATATTCTGTTTTTCCACTTAAAAATGATGGTTGAGAGCCAGAATATTTAACAAAAGTTTTGGTATTATCTAATGAATATCTTAATGAACTTGATGAGTTCTCAATAACTTGTGAAAAATCAACTGGTAGACTATCAATTTCTGATGCTGTTATAATAACATATCTTCTATCTATAAAATTACTCATTATTAGTATTATAATATATTAATTTCTTTAAAATATTTTTATTATTTAAATTACTTTGTAGTTATAAATATTGTAATTCAATTCAAAAATTTCACTTGGTGTTAATGCAGTGTCATAAATACGGAAATCGTCAATCCAACCATTAAAATATTGTCCAGTTTTACTTCTACCTAAAAGGAATATTTCATCAATATCACTAGTATTTACGGTTGTTTCATAAAGAGTATTGTTTGTTGTATATTTAGTTTGATTAATACCATCAATAAATATTCTTACATTCTTAATTGTATTATTATAATTTTTACCAGGAAGAATTACAAGAGCTAAATGTTTCCATTCTCCAGATGAATCTACGTCGTTAGTATTAATACCATCTAATGTTGAGAAAAGTGATTCTATTATAACACTACCAACCTTCACTTCAATATTATAGGGGCTAGTATCACTTATAAATATTTTAACTTCTTTATTTTGAGCTCCATAATGCATTAGTGTTCCACTTGCTGTTGAATTAAATTTCTTAAACCATAAACTTATTGTCATAGGGTGTCCGGTATTGTTTGTATATCCAACTAATCCTGGATAAAATGATTTACAATATGAATTGACACCGTTGAAATATATGCTACTCAATCCTATTTTTTTTTTTATATTATCTAATACAGCTCCTACAATTGTTAAATTTATACATTCACTCCCCATATTTCTTACAGTTTCATTACTAGAATTATCGAATGTGTAATGAACCAAAGGACCATTAGTTTCTTCACACTGATATAATTTTTTAATTTGATAGGAATTTAATTGTGTATCATAAATACGGAAATCTCCTATTTTACCCGCAAAAAAATCGGCGGATTTACTAAAATTACATCCTATTTTTAAACTTGGGTTTCCAACTGTATTTGCTACACTTATTTTAGTTCTTCCTACAATTTTACCATTAACATAAATGAATATTCCCTCACTTAATCCACTTATTTTCCTTACAACAATAAGATTATACCACTTATTTGGTAGAATTGTTCTACCTGTGTCTAATTTCTCGCTAGAAGAATTATTAAACATAAATGATAATTTATTACCATTAGGTGTTATGTGTAATTTATACTCGTTTGTTGTCGCTGTATCGCTTGAAAACGTCCATATAGTTTGTGTTTTATTCACTTCCTTAGTATTTATCCAACAAGAAATAGTCCATAATGAATCACCTAAAACAATAGGTTGAACTTTAGCAGTCCAGTTTCCACTTGAGTTAGCTGAACCATTTAGGGGTTGAGCTGCTAAAAGGGTAGTAGCTAATTTAATTGTGGTTATACTAGGAACACCGATTACATAATATATTGTAGATGTGTTATATCCTGTAGCTCCTCCCCCATTTGTTGTTAAAATAATTTTGTCTCCTAGTTTTAATCCATGTTCTGCTGATGTAGTCCAAATGTCTGTAGTTGAATTGAAAGTCCAGTTAGTTCCTATACTTGGGAAAATAGTTTCTAAATAATCACTTGTACCATTAAAAACACCGCATTTTTTATAAAAAAATGGAAAATCAGTAGTAGGTGTTATTGCGGACCAGTTTCCATTTGAATTACTATTTCCATTTACTACACCGCCATTATATTCATCACTTAATTGTAATGTAGTTATTGTTGGAACATTAATAACATAATATGCTGTTCCTGTAGAATATCCAGTTGCGCCTCCTCCATTAGTTATAAATTCTATTTTATCTCCCTTTTTAAAGTTATGTGGTAATAGAGGAGTTTTTTTGGCATACCAAATTCCACTAGAATCAGTTGTTCCATTCAATTCACTTCCACCATTTGTTGCTGATAATTTTAATGCTACTATAGAACTTACAGTTATTACATGATAAGTAGTTGATGTGGAATAACCAGACGCGCCTCCTCCACTATTTGTGAATTGTATTGTATCATCTACACTCAATCCGTGCGCTCTAGAAGAAGTCCATGTATTCGAACTTGATGTGAAAGTCCAATTGTCTCCAATAAGAATTTCAGTAGTCCATATATTTGTGGAAGCTACAAAAGTCCAATTTCCTCCAACATTTGATTTAGTAGCATTATATGTTTTATGTAAAACTATATTTTCACTATCTTTAGAAGAAACTGCCATTAAATTACGATTAAGGTACAACTCATTTGGTTTATCTGTAAAATTGCTATCAAGAATAGTAGTTCCAGACATTTTTTCAAATGTATAATGTAATTGAAGATTGTCTCTGCCAATTCTAGGTAGAGGATTACTAGGACGATTTGTGTTTGATAAATAGTAATTAGATGTATAAAGATTACTAACTACTCCATCTGTATTCTGTATTAAAGGCATATTTATTTTAGAATTATTGTATAATAGCGCAACTTCTTCACTTGTTATTTTACGATTAAAAATACGAAAATCATCTATTGTTCCATTTAATCTTATTAATTGCGGCGCATTATCATATAATCTTTTGCTGAAAGCAACTTCTCCTAGTGTAGCAATATTAGCAGATGATACATTTAAACCTGAAATTAGAGTATTAGAATTATCAAGACTAGAAGAAACTAATAACTCACCATTTACATAAATGCTTTTTGAAAGCATAGTTCCAGCTATTTCGTCATCTGTTAATGCTTTATTGTAAATGCGAAAGTCCTTTATTTTAGCTTCTAAATAATTACCTTGATTTTTTAAAATGTTTCCACCACTCGCTATTGCATTCATATACTCACCATCAAATGATACTTCTCCATTAGTTAATGAATCACCATTATGGGATGGGTTTGTGTCAAGCACGCCGTTTAAATATATTTTTACCTTTAAATCGTTTCCTGGTCTTCTTATTGTAACACAATAATGGTTCCATTTCTGATAATTTGAACTTGAAAGAATATTTGAATATTTAACTCTTCTTTTTGTATTCGCGTCGGTATTCAATTCAAAAGAATTTTGCATCGATTCATTTCCATTTTCCCAATTAAAATTTAAATTCCCACTGCTAAATCTATAAACTTTCCTATTACCATCTCCTGGATCTATTTGGGCCTGCATCCATAACATAATAGTTATTTCACAAGGATTACTTGAATTTCCACCTCCTAGTGATTTATTCACCTGTCTCATAGTGCTTTCGTGAAGTGTTAACCCATCATCTGTTCCATCGAATGAATAACAACTACTAAAATTAGGGTCATCAGTAATGAAGGTAGGACCACCTGTAAAGGTATGTAATCTCTTTGTTTCTTTATCTTGATAAGTACCGCTATAATTTTCATCTAATGGAATGTTGCAAATTAAATTTTTGTTGAGGTGTGTAATTCCATATGTCGCAGAAATATGTATCCAGTCTGTGCTTGGGTTTATTCTCGCTGAAAAATCACTTCCATAGAATGTAAAATGTATTTCATGTTGGCCGTCTACATATTTTTTGTATAACATTAGATTTGAATTAGACCCTGTAGCATTTAATTTAGAATAAACTCCAAAAATAGCAGAATCTTCCTGTAATAAAACCGGCGGGTTATTACCATCATTAGCAAACTTAACCCAAGTAGATATACTAAAGCTATCCTTTAAATATTCTCTTACACTACCACTTCTTATTTGTCCTAATTGTGGCTTTATCGCTTTCCAGTTTCCAGATGAATTCTGTGTTCCATTAGTATAAGTTCCATTTCTGATAGTTGATAATTGCACTGTATTAGCACTTGGTGCACTAATTACATAGTATGTTTTTAAGGTCTCATATCCTGTTGCACCACCAGCATCAGTTGTAAACATTATAGCATCATTTACATTTAGCCCATGTGCTATTGAAGTAGTCCAAGTGTCGGTTGAAAAATCAAAAGTCCAATTTCCTCCTTTTTCTGTATTGTCAAAAACAATACCACTATTATATTTACCAGATGATGTTATTGTAGGCGAACCTAGTAATAAAGCGTTATTTTTGTTTCCTGATACATCTAATAATTCATTATTATTACTAGAACCATTATAGTGTATTTTTAATCCTTTAGGAAGAATAGGTTCATTAGATTGTGTATTATCAATATTATCTAATTTTTTAAATTCACTACCATAACCTTCATATAATAGTGTTTTGACTACTTCCCCCTTTAATGCTGTGTCATATATTCTTATATCGCAAACAGCACCTGTGAAAAAATTTGTTCCATCTCCTCCAATGTTAATTTCCTCTGGATTATCATTATTAATATTTCCTATTTCTTGCTGAGCTACTTTTATTCCATTAATGTAGACTGTCATTATTCGCGTTTCTGAGTCTGCCACAAGGGCAAAATGGCTCCAGGTATCGGTATTAACTTTTGTAGTAATTGTATGGTCTTGTGTAGTATATGAATCCATTTTTACAGTTGTATTTTCTTTAACAGTTCCATCTCTCCTATTACCACTAGAATCTTCTGCTAGATTAGAGGGATTATCAAATTTATAACGCAATTCAAGATTCATATTAACGTTTCCACCATAACCACCTAATCCTTCTTTGAAAATACGAGAAATATCTTCAATATTTAGTTCTTGTGAATATATTCTCAAATCACTAAGGTATCCAAAGAAATCCTGACCAAATCCATAATTTAATCCTATAAAGAAAACTTCGTGTTGAGTAGCAGTATGGGTCCAGTTTTTGAATGGACTATAAGCATCAGTACTATCAGGTCTACTTTTTGTTAATTTTCCATCTACATACATATTTTGTCTTCCAGTAACACTAGTAAAAGCAATATGATACCAATCTTTCCTACCATCTTGACTAGTAATTGTATTATAATTACTAGACAAAGCCCAACTATCATTATGTTCTCTTGAATTAACTCCAAATCTATGGTAATCGCCTTGATTAACCTCAATATTCCACCCTTCATCACCTATTCTACTTCTAGTTGAAAATACTATTCTACTAGCACCAGTTCTTAGAAGATACCAAAAAGTTATACTCCAAGGTTCTTTAACATTGTCCCATCTAGGAATGGCTATATAATCGTTCGCACCATCAAAATAGGCTGCTTTTAAACTTGATGTAACAGTGAAATCAAGTTCTCCATTAGTATCGTCATAATTAATTTTATAATATTTAGACGAGTCTGTACTACCATACTTTGCTATAATTGGATTATTAGTGCCTGAGTCACTACTGCTTGGTTTAATCCACCCTGTAATAGTAAAATTCTTTTGAGTTTCATTTGACAACTTACTACTAGTATCTATTGATAGAAACTCATCACTTCCATTAAATACTATGTTTTTACCAATAACTCCATCAGGCATGCTTGTATTTATAGCTGCTTGTGTCGTATCAAAACCATTCATCGTAATTTTTGTTGTGCTGTCGTGTCCTAAATTCATTAGTGAAGCATTTGCTAATCCAGATGCCTTGCTTTCATAACCTTGAATTCTCAACTGACATCTTTCATTATCGTATCCTAATTCTTGTATTTCTTTATTTGTTAATTTTTTATTATAAACTCTAAATTCAGTTATGCTTCCTTCAAAAAATAGACTACGAGTGCCGTTTAAATCCTGAGATCCAACAGTAATGCTATTACTAGTATTCAACGATTGAGAACTAGGTAATGTTAATCTTGCGACCTGATAATTGTCTAAGTATAATTTAGCTTCTACTCCTGAAGCATACACTAATGCTAGGTTATGGTATTGATTTATTGAAAGCATTTTATCGCATTCTAAATTATAAATTTTTGAGTTAATTTTAACGTCAACAGAGTATTTATAGTAATCACTTCTATAAATCTGCCGCACTTCTTCTCCTGTAAATGTTCCTTTGTATATTCGTAAATCGCTTAATTTACCTTGGTAATAATATTGATAATTGTTATTGTAGACTTCAACACCTATTTTAAAACCTGGAGCTAATGAATTTACTAATTTACCGGAATTACCTCCAACCAGACCTTTGTACTGCCATGTGTCCTGAACTGCTTCAGATACATCTGAGTATCCTGTCCCCATATCATTATTAGAAACGCCATTTACATAAAGTGCTATATGTTTAGTTGAAACAGTTACTGCTAAATGAAACCAGTCACCGCTTTTAATACTTGTTTTTTGTGTATAAATTTGACAATCTCTGTTATCATCGTGAGCTATATTATCACGAACTCTAAATGACGCATTATTATAACTACTGGTATGAGGAGCAAATAAATTGAATCCATTATTTGTACTATGAACTGTGCTAAATACTACACCTTCACTTGATGAATATACTGGTTTTACCCAGCAAGTTATTGAATATTCTGTATTTAATTCATTTTCAAAATTAGGAATATCTTCTACGAAATCGTTAGTTCCATCAAATGATAATACATTCAAATCAGAGAATTGTTCGTGTGTGCTCCAACTTGCGCTTCTTATAGTGCCGTGTCTCTTATAAATACTTGAATCGTGTAATATTGTTCCACTTCCCTCGTCACATCTGTAATGTGCTAGTAATCGGTCTTCAAAGTGTGGTATCATACACATTCTATTTCGTGAATAGTTTTCGTATGCTAGGTGTGCTGTATCGTATATTTCTTTTACTTCGCCAGCTGAAAGTGTTGAATTAAAGAATTGGAGATTTGAAACTCTACCAGCGAAATAAGAACCTATAACCCCTTTACCAACATTTAAATTTTTCCCATTGTAAGTTAATGCTGATTGTCCTGAAGTAGTTGAGATTAATTCGCCGTTAAGATATGCTTTTAATACTCCATTACTTCCGCTACTCCATTCCCAGGTCGCTGTAGCGTGATACCAAGTATTTTCTGCTAAATTAGGAGTTCCTCCTGTATACAAATTAGCGATAGCATAACCACCAGATTGCCTTCCAAAAAAACTTTGCGGATAAGGACTAGTTGCATGATTCCAACTTAATACAAATATTCCTATATCAAATATATATTCATAAGTGTTTGAAGCAGAACTATTAGCAAAAAACCATACACTTACTGAAAATGCTGTTGGTGAATTGTGAATGCGGACTTCATCTCTCCATAATGGTTTTGAAGAACCAAATGTATTGTCTATGGCATAGTCATTAGTGCCATCAAAACTTAAGCAAGGTTCTCCAAACGGACCTCCATCTGTATCCCAAGTGGCACCATTTCTATTAAGTCTGTTTTCAGTAGCCCAAGCCTTTGTTTTAGCTGCTGTATCATAAACAATTGTTCCAGCCCCTTCAAAGAAAGTATATTGCGCTATTAAATTACGTGTATGATTTGAGTAACCACAGGGTTTCACTTTTATTTGGAAATCGCCATCGGCAAGGCTTGAACCAGCAGCTTTGGACCCTGCGATAACACTCTCGTGTGTCATTTCGGGTTTATTTTTTAACACGATTGAAGTTTTACTGGAATTAGAAATATTTTCAGTTGAGGCATATTCATTTACACCATTAAATACTATTTTTTCCCCAACAAGCATATTACTATCTGACAAAGTCATATTGTTCGATAATCCACTACCTGATGTATCATTTAAAACAATACTTGAAACATATTTTTTATTTCCTACAGTAGAACCAACGTTTGTTCCATGATTATCATCAATTACACTATTATTCACATTATCAGCAGAATCAAATTTGTATTGATAAGCTAAATTACTAATTGAATTTGAAAAATTATATAAACCTGCTGAATGAATGGTAAAAACTTCACTAGCACTGAGGGCTTTGGAATATATCCTAAAATCTGACAATTCCATTCTTCCATATCTGTCACCATCATATGAAAACTTTCCAATATTAACGTGCCCAGTTCCAGCTGTGCTATTAAGGGTAAGTGTTGTTGTAGTGCCATTATTATTATTCAATACACCATTTATATAAATTTTTTTCCCAACACCAGTTTCAAAAACACAGGTTATATAATACCAAACATTACTTACTGGATAAAAATTTGTTGTTGCAAATCCATTACTATAAAAGTCAAATCTTATTTGGTTGCTGTAATACTGTATATGTAACCATTGATTATTAGTAGAACTGCTTGTGTTTCTAGCTTCAAATATACCTCTCCAATTATTCGATATACTCTGGGGTCTCCACCAAAATGAAATACTAAATGAAGTATTATGGAATATACTTTTTACTGCTAATGGAAGCGATATGTAATCATTAGTACCATCAAATGAGCGATGATTATAACTATCATATTGGTGTGTTTTATCCTTTGGATTTATTTTTAATTGTAAATTTTGAATTGTTTCATTAATATAACCTCCAGTTCCTCCATTATAAATTCTTTTAACTTGGTCTTCTGTAATTGCCTTATTATATATGCGTATGTCATCTAAATATCCATCAAAATAATCATAAGTATTCTCGGTTAAAGTATTGGTAATTCCATGGAATACGTCGCTTTTTTCATTTTTATAATGGATATCTGCGTCTAATGTGCTTGTAGACCCTTGATTTGTGCCGTGAGAGTTATTACTTCCACTATCATTAACGTTGCTTGCGGAGTCTAACCTATATTGATAAACTAAATTAGAAATTGTTATGCCATCGTAAGTGTTTGAAAAAGAGTATTTACCAGCGTTGTAAATAGTTGACACTTCACTAGCGCTGAGGGCTTTGGAATATATCCTGAAGTCGGATAATTCCATTATTGAATAAGCACTATCTTTGG
>Ga0315331_10003841_pt1 | contig 11374 bp, 10 predicted proteins | sample M160m34915metaG_FD_203456 | JGI IMG/M metagenome (GOLD analysis project Ga0315331, IMG submission 203456) | Ammonia-oxidizing marine archaeal communities from Monterey Bay, California, United States - M1 60m 34915 | ecosystem: Environmental > Aquatic > Marine > Intertidal zone | place: USA... | reverse complement strand
TAAATAGTTGGGTTTTTATTGTGAAATCCAGATGATTTATTTATAACATAACAAGCAATATTATTTGTATCTGTATCTTTCTTTTCAACACTAAAATTACATCCAGGAGAATAAATATTATCTAGTGCTCTAGTTTTTTTAGTGCTTCCAGGCACTGTTCCATTTTCTTCCCAAACAGCAACAGTATATCCATTATCTGTTAAAATTTTAACCCATTTTTCTAATAGATAATCCGCGTGTGTAAATCCAGCCATTTTAACAGGATATGTTATACCATCATCCCATTTAATAGATAGATTTTTATTAGCAACATTCATATAAGTAATTTTTAAATAATTTTCGAAACATGTATTAAGATATTCGCCAGTTACTTCATTTTTTGGAGTATAAATTTCATAAAATCCACCACATTGCCATAGTAAAATCGTATTCATTCCAAATTCTAATTGATATTTTTTCAGATATTTAAAATAATCTGCAATCATTCTTTCATCTTTATCTTCTTTTTTATTTATTTTTTTGTTCTTTGGCATCAAGCAATATATTTAATATAGCTTGATACTTTAATATATATTATATAAATGAATAATAAGTTATTTACATATTGAAACTTACAATAGTGTAATTTATCTTTCATCACCACGATTATAACTATTATAATCTATTTCATTATTATCTAATAAATATGTTTCTCTTCCTTTTTTATAACATATACATCTAGAAAATATAGTAATTAAAAAGCATCCACCCAAAATAAAAATAACTTCAATAAGTGTTTTATTTTTTCCATAATTAAGTTTTACAGGATTTGCTAATACACAACTAATTACAAAACAATATCCTAAAATTAAAAATATCCAACCCATAAAATATTCAATATTAAATTTGCATAAAGTACTAGAAAAAAAATGATTATTCTGTATCATTTAATATTTATACTTCTTCGTCTTTATGCCAATTATGTAAAAGAATATCTGCATTTTGATTACTGACATCACCACTTAAATAAGCATTTTCAAAAGTTGTTCTTAATATATGATCTGGTGCAGAACTTCCTATTTTTGTTAAATTATGTTTTCGTAAATAATCTTTAACTTCTTCAATAGATTTTCTTTTCAAGACATCAACTTCTCTTTTAATATTTTTTCTAGTTCTTTTACTTTTAACTAATACTCCTATTATTCTATCTTTTGTATTTTTACCTAATGTTATTTTTCTTCGTATTCTTCTTGTTTTAATTTTAGTTTTCTTTGGTTTTGTTGGAGTATTCAATTTTTTGAATTTTTCTTTTAATTGATCTAATTTATCTGATCTTTCTGTAAACTTAGAATCTATACTAAAAAGATTGGGTTTTATATCATTATATTCATCATTAATATCTTGTTTATTTTTTTTTAATGTTTTATTATATTGTCTCCAAGTTGGTTTACTACCCCCTTTTAAACATCCATATGGTGGATCATTATTTACTTTCATAGGCTCTAGATCAACATTAATATCAGGAACAATAGGATTTACTCCTCCTGAGAATTGTGTTTTTTGGTTTTTATTTTTCATAGTTTTATTTTTTTTTCTTTTTCTCTTTTCCATTTTTTTTCTTTCTTTTTTCTTTGTAATATCTTCTAGATATGTTAGAGTTTCTTGAAATTCATTTTTAAAAGTATTTTCTGAATTTTCGTTTTCAATAATTTCCTTATCTTTTTCCTTTTTTTGATGTGCTTTTATTTTTGCAATAAGTTTTTTTTTAATATCATTTGGTTTTAATGAATTATTAAATGTAGGTTTTTTTTTCTTTTTCTTTTTCTCTTTTTTTCCACCAATTTTAAAATAACTAGGATTAATTGAAATACTTTTTTTACTACTCATATTAATATTCACAGAAAAATTAATATGAAATTTATACATACATATGCTTTAAAATATCTTTTGTGTTTGTATCTTTTCTAGATTTTACTTCATTATTATCCAAAAACATATTATAGCCTTTATCAAGATCTTTCAAGGTAATAATCAGCTTTTTATCTTTTGGTAAACAAAAAACTCTTCGTCCATGTGCTATTTTAACTTTTGCTAAAAGTGTTTCAATATCTCTACCATAAAACTTAAAATAATCCATTTTGTCTTCAAACCAAGAATCCTTAACTTTTTTATGTAATTTCCAACCAATATCTTTTACTTTTTTTTGAAATATAAGAAACAATTCGTTATATTTATAATCATCTGTGTTAAATCTCCATGTAAATCGAGAATCTAACCCTTGATTATATGCAAAAAAACAATTTTTTAATTCTTCTTCATATCCCGCAATAATAACCATTAAATCTTCTTTGTTATCACTTAATCCTTCACAAAGTGTATCTATACATTCTTTGGCAAAGCTATCTCTTTTTTCTGGATTACCTAATGCATATGCTTCGTCTATAAATAAAACTCCACCTTTTGCTTCTTTTAAAACATCTCTTGTTTTAATAGCTGTTTGACCAAGATATCCTGCAATTAAATCAGCTCTTGTAACTTTTTTAAAATAATTTTTACTTAATATTCCTAATTTACTAAATATTTTTCCGATAATTTTTGCTGTTTCTGTTTTACCTGTTCCAGGTGGTCCATAAATAACAGTGTGCATAAAATCATCATTTTTTGAATTAGACACTTTGTGAAATTCTTGTATAAAATATAATATTTGATCAACAATAGAATTCTTTAATTTATGCATTCCAATCATATCATTAAGTTCAAGAAGCGGTTGTTTAATATTATGAATGGATTTCATATTAATATTATATTCAATATCAATCTTAATTGGATAATCTTCAATTAACTTTAATATATCATCAAGTGATTCTATTTCTACTTGAATGTCAATCTTTTTTTTTTCAATTATTGGAGCAGGAGGCGGTAATGGTGGAAATCGATCTGGTCGAGTACTTGGAAAATATATACTTCTTCTGCGGTGTCTATTAGTAGCAGAAAATTTAGTAGAATTATATGTAAATAAAGAGGATTTTTGTTCCAATGTTTTATTTTTATTAAAAATATCCATAAAGAAATCATCTGCACTTTTTCTTCCACAATTTGGAACATATTTAACTATTTTGTTATTAGAATTATCAAACGAATTATTATCAAGAGATTTACTAATTTTTGAAAAAGAATCATTCTTTAAATTTTCTTTTCTTTTCCTATCTAAATTATCCAAAATATCATTAATAGTCATATTTAATGTATTATCTTTTGTTTTTAAATTTCTTTGATAACTAATTAACAAGTTATTACTAATATCATTAATTAAGTTTTTTTTATTCTTACAAGTATGTAGTGGTTTAATATTAAGATTAAATGTTGGATTATTGTGCCAGTTTACAATAAGCGATGATTTTGATATATCTTTTATAGGAGTAATCTTATTTTTTGGCGATTTATTAGGATTTATAGTTGTCATATGATATATACATATATTATTTTCAAAAACTATTTAGAGATAAATTGAAATAAAAATATTAACTTAAATGCATCATAAAATAATGACGACGAAAAGACAATCAAAGAAAACAAAAAATATAAATTATAAAAAGTTAGCATGGAAAGTGATCGAATCATATTTTCAAGGGAAACATTTGGAAAGACTTGTTAGACATCAGATAGAATCTTATAATAATTTTATAAATTATCAAATTAAAAAAACAATAGAAATGTTCAATCCTGTAACCATTCATTCTGAACACGATAAAGATGAAGAAACTGGATTATATAGTCTTGAAATGATTATTACATTTGATAATTTTCAAATTCATAGACCACAAATACACGAAAATAATGGAGCTACAAAAATTATGTTCCCTCAAGAAGCCCGTTTTAGAAATTTCACTTATTCTTCTGCTATGACATTAGATATAAATATTAAAATTATTAAGAGATATGGTGAAAAATTAGATAAAATAGAGAATTTATATCAAAAATTACCAAGAATTCATATTGGAAAATTACCTATTATGTTAAAATCAAGTATTTGTATTTTAAAACAATATAATCATTTAGATTCTAATGTTACAGGAGAATGTAAATATGATGGAGGGGGATATTTTATTATCAATGGTTCAGAAAAAACTTGTTTAGCACAAGAAAGAGCTGCGGAAAATAATATTATGTGTTTTAATGTTAAAAAAAATAATAATAAATGGAATTGGTTAGCAGAAATTAAATCTATTCCTGATGATAAATGTATTTCACCAAAACAAATTAATATTACAATAGCTTCAAGAAATAACGGATCAGGACATGCTATATATATTCATATTCCAAGAATAAAAACTCCTATTCCTTTATTTATTGTATTTCGAGCATTAGGAATTATTGCTGATAAAGAGATATGTAAATATATTATTTTAGATTTAAATAAGAATGAAATGTCAAGAATGTTATTTGCATTAAAAGCTTCTATTATAGAAGCACAGAAATATAATACTCAAGAATTAGCATTAGAATATATTGTAAATCAGGCAATGTTTACTCCTATTAATATGACAAAAGAAGAAGGTAAAGCAAAACAAACAGAATTTACTCAAAATGTATTGAATAACGATTTATATCCTCATTGTAAATTATTAATACAAAAATTATATTTTATGGGATTTATGACTAATAAACTATTACAAACCAGTTTTGGATGGAGAAAAACTGATGACAGAGATTCATACAAAAATAAAAGAATTGATTTATGTGGAGTTTTATTAAACAATTTATTTCGAAATTATTTTAATAAACTTGTAAAAGATATGCAAAAACAAACTATTAGAGAAATTAATAATGGATCTTGGAAATCAACAGATGATTATAAAAATATTATTAATAAAACAAATATTTATAAAATTATAAAATCAACAACAATTGAAAATGGTATTAAAAGAGCACTTGCTACAGGAGATTTTGGTATTAAAAATACTAACTCAAATAAAGTAGGAGTTGCTCAAGTATTAAGCAGATTAACTTATATTTCAAGTTTAAGTCATCTTAGAAGAATTAATACTCCAATTGATAAAAGTGGAAAATTAATTCCACCTAGAAAATTACATAATACACAATGGGGAATGGTTTGTGCAGCAGAATCACCTGAAGGACAAAGTGTAGGTGTAGTTAAAAATCTAGCATATATGGCTCATATATCTGTTGCTAGTTTAAGTCAACCTATTTATGATGTAATAGATAAATATATTTTAAAATTAGAAGATTTTACTTTTGAAGAATTATATGGCAAAGTAAAAGTTATCGTAAATGGTAATTGGTTGGGCACTGTAAAAAACCCATATGAATTTTATAAATATATGAAAGAAAAAAAATATCAAGGTATAATTAATATTTATACGAGTGTTGTATTTGATTTTCGAGAAAAAGAAATTCATATTTGTAATGATGCAGGTAGAATTATGAGACCTATTTACAAAGTAAAAAATAATAAATTATTAATTACTCAAGAAATTGCAGATAAAATTATGACAAATCAATTGAAATGGGATGATTTATTAGTAAATCATAATGTTCCTGAATCTATTATAGAGTATATTGATGCATCTGAACAAAATAGTTCACTTATTGCTATAAATAATAAGAGTTTTAATAATAAAAAAACAAAGAATTACAAATATACCCATTGTGAAATTCATCCTTCAACCATTTTCGGTATTCTTGCAAGTTGTATTCCATTTCCTGAACATAATCAATCTCCAAGAAATACATATCAATGTGCTATGGGAAAGCAAGCTATGGGAATGTATGTAACAAATTTTCAAAATAGAATGGATAAAACTGCATATGTTCAAACTTATACAATGAGACCACTTGTTGATACAAGATTAATGAATATGATTCAATTAAATAATATTCCATCAGGAAATATGGTTATTGTTGCAATTATGTGTTATTCTGGTTACAATCAAGAAGATAGTATTTTGTTCAACCAAGGCTCTCTTGATAGAGGATTATTTGGAGCTACCATTTATCATACTGAAAAGGATGAGGATAAAAAAATTCAAGGAGATGAAGAAATTCGATGTAAAGCAGATAGAACAAAAACTAAAGGTATGAAATTTGCAAATTATAATAAATTAACAGATAAAGGAGTTATTCCTGAAAATACATTATTAGAAAATGGTGATATTATTATTGGAAAAATTGTTCCTATAAAGGAAAATAGAAATGATCATACAAAAACTATAAAATATAGAGATCAAAGTAGAGTTTATAGAACACACGAAGAATGTTATGTTGACAAAAATTATATTCATAGAAATGGTGATGGATACACATTTGCTAAGATTAGAACAAGAACATATAGAAAACCAACAATTGGTGACAAATTTTCATCAAGACATGGACAGAAAGGTACTATTGGTCTTGTAATTCCAGAACAAGATATGCCTGTTACAGCAGATGGTGTCCGTCCAGATATTATTATCAATCCACATGCAATTCCAAGTCGTATGACAATAGCTCAATTAAAAGAAACTCTATTAGGAAAGGCTCTTCTTGACTTAGGATTATTTGGTGATGGAACCAGTTTTGGAGAACAATCTATAGAAAGTATTTGTAATGTCTTGCAAAAATTAGGTATGGAAAGAAACGGAAATCAAATTTTATATAATGGAATGACAGGTGAACAATTAGAAACATCTATATTTATTGGACCTGCATTTTATCAGAGATTAAAGCATATGGTAAACGATAAGGCACATAGTAGAAGTTTTGGTCCTATGGTTGTATTGACAAGACAACCAGCTGAAGGAAGAAGTAGAGATGGTGGCTTGAGATTTGGTGAGATGGAAAGAGATTGTATGATTTCACACGGAGCAAGTAGATTTACAAAAGATAGAATTTACTATTCCAGTGATGCATTTCAAGTGCATTCTTGTAAGAAGTGTGGATTAATGGCTGTTTATAATAATGAAAAGAAAATTCATGTATGTAAAACTTGTAATAATCGAACAGACTTTAATAGAGTTGAAATTCCATATTCTTGTAAGTTATTATTCCAAGAGTTAATTACTATGAACATAGCACCTAGAATTATTACACAATAAGAAAATTGAATAAAAAATTTTTTATTGTGATGCATTATATAAATAACAATAGTATCTTGACTATTCAAAATGGCAGCCCTTGCAGCAACTAACCAGGAAACTACTACTGAACCTACTAAAATTTCACATCATATTATACAAAATGTTTCAAAACAAGATTTTGCCACTTCAGGAACTGTTGAATTGGACGAATTCGACTATCTTCTAGTTGCTGATAGTCACGGTAATGGAATGAATAAAGATTATTATATTAATCTGTTTGGAAGTATAGTTTGGGACAGATTTCTGTCGGGCGAAAACTGGAAAGAACAGCTTACTGGATTATGCAATTCTTCATTCAATCTCACAAAAAATGCAGGCACAACATTTTCATATGTAAAAATTACTTCAGATCATTTTGAGGTCACTTGGATTGGTGATTCAAGTGTAAAAATTTACAAGAAGGGTGCTGGTGAACCACGCAAAGATGGACGACCCGGGGCAAAGTTGGTATGGAGGACAAAAGATCACGATTATGATAATGAGGAAGATATTGCAAAACTGATTTATGATGCAACATTTAACTACACTACTGCGTGGGATATTCAGGCATCTTCTCCTACGACAATGTTGAGTAAAAAAGCAAAAACATTTAAATATTCAAATGGAGAAGCCACTAACATGACAAGATGCCTGGGTCATCGAGGAACATTCTCAACCCTAGGAATGGTAACTACAATTATTCCGCGTAAAAAAGATGCATTCTATAAAATAGTTGCAGGAAGTGATGGATTTTGGCAGGTGATGACTGATGAAGACCAAGCATTAATGGTTGATAACTCTAGCGAAGTTCTAGCTCAAAAAGCCCGTAGTCGGTGGGAACAAGAGTGGACGCACGATGATAGTATGGGAACACTTACAAAAAATGTTAAAATACCCGCACACAACTGGGATGATGTTGCTGTTGCAACTTGGTCTAACTAATTTTATAACTCTCTAGAAAATTTTTTACTAATTCTTCAGGAATTTCATTAAAATCAATTATTTTTTTATTCAAAGAATATCTCTCCATCGCTCCTTCGGTAGACTTTAATTTTTCATCAAATAATTCTTTATTATCAAAATATTTACAAGCGGTCTTTGGACCACATTTTTTAAATACCCCTTTTATGTTATCACTTTTATCTCCTGTTAAAATTTTTACAAATAAATCCTTTTCTGCATTATTATAGGATGATTTTCTTTCTGTAAGTTTTTTGTATTTTAAGTCGTATAATTCAACATTATCACACGCCAATTGTAAATAGTCCATATCACTAGTTATTATTGTAATTTTACCTAACGGAAATGTTTTTTTGATCTTTTTTGTCATTATAGCTAAACAATCATCTGCTTCTAATCCGGGATATTTTAATATCTTGTTTGCACCACCTTTAATAAACAAGTTATCTTCATATGCCATTTTAAAGAATGGTCCTCCTAAAAAGCTATCATCATAAACTCTATTTGCTTTGTAACTGGAGAGAAATTTCATACGCCAAATGTTTTTTCTAGGACAATCTTTACCGACAATAACAATAGGATCTTTTATTTTCAACTTTTTTTCAAGTTCTTTTACCTTTGAAACAAATGTTTTTTTAAACTTTTCTACAAATTCTATATTTTCATAAGGTGGATGTTCTTTATCAATAATTTGTTCTTTTTTTGCTAGTTTGAACCAACTTAACAATGCATAATATCTGAAGAAGACAAAATAACTACCATCAATCAATAAGAAGTTTTGAATCATTGTTTATTAGTATTTAATAACAATTTAAAATGATCAATTTTAACTATTATATATGGGTCACGGATGTCCGTTTAAAAAGTCTACAGCCAAGATGAGATGGAAGTGGAGAAAAAAGAGAGTGCGTAGATTACAGAGGAAAAGAAGAAAAATGAGAGCTAGAGCTAAATAATATTTAGGTAATATATATATATGGATGCAATTTATAGACAAGATAGAATGAGAACAGAAAGAGGAAGAAGAAAAATACAAGCGGTTATTAATAGTGTAGAAGCAGATTTAGATGATCCAGAATCAAGACATCATGATTTAAATCCCAAAAATAGAGCTTTGTTCTTAATGAAAGTAAAAAGAGAAATGACAGAAAATGCTGCGAAAGCAGGTGTTTTACTTAGCGAAGCAGATTTAAAACCGTTTGATAAAAAAATAAATGAATATCTTAAGGAGGTTAAAAAAATTAAGGAAAATGCAGCAGAAAAAGCTAAAAAGGCTAAAGAAAAGAGAGAAAGAAAGGCAGCAAGAAAGCAACTCAAAAAAGAGACAGATGCTGTAACTAAAATTGCTACTGCGGAAAGAGGACGACAAGCTAGAACTTTAAAAAAAATAATGGAACAAAAAAATAAATTATCTGATTTAATGGATAAAAATATGGATATTCCAGATGATAAGGATCTTCCATATTTTGATGAATCAGGTCAATTAACAGAGAGACAAAAAAAATTAGCTGATAAAATGGCTGCACAAAAAATAACTACAAAAGGAGGAAAACGAAAAACTCGTAAAAGAAAGCGTAAAACGAAGAGAAAGAAAAAGCGTAAAACAAAGAGAAGAAGAGGAGGTATGAATGGTTCAACAGGTGGAACTGATTCCACTCCTCTTCCACGCCCCTCTACCTCGCCAGGATCAACTGGGAGCCGCGACTTAGACGATGAAGAACGAAGAAGATTAGATGAAGCACAAAGAAGAATTCAAGAGGAAAGAATTGCTGAACGGCGAAGAATTTTGCAAGTACAAGCACGAGAGAATGCGAGGGTCATGCAAATAATTGCACGCCAGAGAGAAGACCGACTCCGTGCATTGCGTAACGAAGGCTCTAGTGGACGTGGATTAGGTGGTGGTAAAAGACGAAAACGAAGAAAAACAAAGAAAAAGAGCAGAAGAAAACTAAAAAAAAAGCACTAATAATATATATTTAAAAAAAATGAATATATATTAATATATGGAATTGTTATTTAGAGCAAAAAGAGCATACGAAAATGTCCAAAAAAATAAAAGGGTGGAACATAGCAGTTTTCAGTCTAATCATACATTTGAAAAAAGATTGAACGAGTCTAAAAGAATATTAGAAAAGTATCCAGATAGGGTTCCTGTAATTTGTGAAAGAATAGCAACAAATATTCCTCAAGTAGATAGGAAAAAATATTTATGTCCTGGTGATTTATCATTAGCAAACTTTATGTATGTTATTAGAAAGAGAATGCATTTGACACCAGAAAAAGCATTGTATTTATTTGTAAATGATAAGATGATACCTTGTTCTAGTCTTTTATCAACAGTATATGATGCAGAAAAAGCAGAAGATGGATTTCTTTATATAAATTATGCTGGGGAATCAACATTTGGTTAAATTTTAATATTGGATTATATTATATAATGTCAGCATCAAGTGGAACTAACGGTTATTTAATTGATTGGAGAAATTCTTTTTCTTTAGTTAGAAATAATTTATACTGTGCTAAAGGTAGAACATTTAGGGGGGCTAATCCTAGTGTTCAAACAAATGGTTTTGCAACAACTGCATGTGCTACGGCAGCAGCAAATGATAAAGGCCGTGGAGCTGGAACTGCAAAACCTGGTCCAACTACAGATACTTCAAGTAGAATTGCAAGAATAAAGAAATTACAGACAAGAACAAGAACTCGTAAAGGTCACATTGAAGATGGTGGTACGGATAGAGGTGCTCATGCATCAGTTCAAAATGCTTCTTATGGAGCGGACCCAAGATCTCGTCGAGCTCAATTATTTGGTAACTTTGGTGAAGTAGTTCCAGGTCAAACTTCCGGTCGTGGTGGAGATTCTAGCGATGTAACTTATTTCAAAAATGTATTTGATAGAACTAGTTTAAATCAACCAGCAGCTAATGGCAATAATTAAATTTTCTTAATTTATATTATAATGTTGATGAAAAAGCTTCTCGCAGAATTTTTAGGAACTATGTTCTTTCTTTATGTTATTTTAGCAACAGGTGATGCCGTTGCAATCGGTTTGGCGCTTATGGCAGTTATTTTTATACTAGGAAAGCAGTCTGGTGGTCACTTCAACCCTGCTGTTTCTGTAATGTTAGCAGCAGCTGGTAAATTAAGTATGAAAGATTTAGCACCCTATGTTGTGGCACAAGTTGCTGGAGGTTTAGCAGCTTTAGAACTTTACAAACGCGTTAAATTTTAAATAGTATATATTAATTTAAATCTTAATATATATTATAATGAGTACAGCACAAGAAGCAGGAGCAATGAAGCAAGCCGGACTTGAGGCA
>Ga0315331_10003839_pt1 | contig 11375 bp, 9 predicted proteins | sample M160m34915metaG_FD_203456 | JGI IMG/M metagenome (GOLD analysis project Ga0315331, IMG submission 203456) | Ammonia-oxidizing marine archaeal communities from Monterey Bay, California, United States - M1 60m 34915 | ecosystem: Environmental > Aquatic > Marine > Intertidal zone | place: USA... | reverse complement strand
CACATCGAACGCCCGACGCGCTGAACACATATCTCCGGGAGCTTGGCCCCGTTTGCTCAATAGCAATCGCCAGGTGATCCGCCGGCAGCACCGGTTCCACCCGCTCCGCCCACTCCACAAAGCACACAATCTCGGGGTCCAGCAGGTATTCTTCCGCACCAATTGCCAGGAATTCATCAACGTCGCCCAATCGATAAGTGTCAAAGTGAAACACCGGCAGCCGTCCGTCAGTATAGGTCTGCATAAGCACGAACGTGGGACTGTTCACCTGAGAGCCGTCGGCACCAAGTCCGCGACACACGGCACGGACAAAACACGTCTTCCCGGAGCCTAACTGTCCATCCAGAGCTACAGTGATGCCCGGCGACAGAACCGCTCCCAGCCGTCGGCCAAGCAGGTCAGTATCGCCTTCGCTGTCGCTGTCGAACAAGAAAGTCTCGGGGACGCGGTGGTCTGACATTCGGAATGAGGTCAATCTGTAAGATGCCGGTTGACGCTGAGCATTTCGGGTACTCGACAGCCACTGCATTGTGAGCTGTCACGAGGTGAATTCGAAAAGTGAATCTGTACCGCACATCACGAAATTCTGAATTCAGCAGCTTATATCGCCAAGTTGATTGCGTTTCCACAAGGAGGCAGAGTCGGTCCCCGAAATCACATGTCACGAAAACTCACACAGACAATGCAGCAGATACAGGAGAGAATGTTACGAATGATGGCGACACTGAGTGAACAGCAGATTCGGCAATTGGAAACAAGGGTGGTGCGCGGCGACGGGACTGCTAAGGAAACGCTGTTTGACCTGTCCCACGGTTGACTTTCTCGGATTGCAGGGCTTCGCATGCGGAGTGAACTGCGCAGGACGATGGGCGTCAACCATCTGCTGATGGCAGCGCGGATGCAGGCCATTCGTCGACAGACGGAATTCGCAGTGGCGGCAGCCCGGCCACACTTCGTATGGCTGAGAACCATCCTGCTGCGGACGATTCACGTCATTGAGAAACGACTGCATTGAGAAACGACTGGTATCGGATTCCTTCGCACAGGATTTGTCGTCGACGGCAGTAATACCTTCCGCCGTTTTTCCTGACTCACTGGCCGATATCGATCGCGAGATTCTGCTGTTGCGCCACCTCGAAGAGCTCACCAACCAGGAAATATCCATAATTACGGGCATTTCGCCCCAGGGTGTCAGCACCGGTACATGGCGGCAATTCACGAACTTGCATATGCATATCACGATGTACGGTTATCTGCCACCAGCGAAGGAATCGCAGCACATGCCTGACAATCTGGATCTTGTACCGGATGGCCTGAGCCCCGTCACGTCGGACGTCGGTACGACTTGGGATGTCCTGGAGGCTGTTGCCGGCAGGTTTTTGGAAGGCCGCCGTCGACTTCTGAATCCCCCGATCGAAGACTACGCTCGCCTGTGCCGTGACCGGGCTGATGCCATTCGAAAAGTATTTCCCATTCTATTGCAACTGGAACAGGAAAAAGACAACAGCGAATCTCGAAGAAGAAACGAGAACTTCCCGCGCAGTCTGCCGATCACCAGACTTGGGTCGTATCAACTGAAAGGAGAAACGAATCGATCGGCGACCTCGATCGTCTACAGCGCAGTTCACGTACCAACGGCGACTCTCGTAATCATCACGGTTGTCCCGTGGAAAGCAAACACTGTTCCGCGTCTGCAGCTTCAGTTCGAACGCGAGACGACCGTCGCGCGACGGCTGATGCAGCCCGGAATTATGCCCGTTCTGAATGTCGGGTGCGATAACGGTTACTTCTTCTTTGTCACGCCGTACAGCAGGGGAACTGACGGTGCAGCACTGATTAAGCATTTTTCCGCCGCCGGCGCCCAACGATCGCGCCGTATCGAGCATGGCGAGCATGGCGACTGGGCGACCTTTTCCCACATCGGCACACAGCTTGCAGTCGCTCTGAGTTATGCGCACGAACGGGGGACGCTGCACAACGAAATTCCGCCGGGCAACGTGTTCGTCTCCCGCTCCGCCAACGCCCGACTGCAGAACTTTCGACATGAACAGTGTGCTCAGACTAAGCTGAGGGATGAATTCAACAGCAATGCTCCGGTGGTACCACTGTACGTGGCTCCCGAGTGCCTGAAGGGGACCAGGGACGAACGTTCTGATATTTACTCGCTCGGCGCCACGCTCCTGATCATGGCAACTCAGTCTGCAACTGCCGAAACGCAGCCACTGCGCCAGACAGCAGCCAGGTCATGGACGAAGTCCCGACGTTTCCTGCGTCGGGATGGTGACAGTATGCCTCGATGTTTCTCACTGGTCCTGCAGAAAGCGATGGCCGCAGCTCCCGCCAGACGATACCGATCGGCCGCTGAATTTGTGGCAGCACTGAGAAGTGTTGACGCAACGTTAACAGATCGGGCAGGGAAACCCGTTGGTGTCGGCAGTCGCGTCAGAACGTGGGCGTCACGACTCTGCTGATCCTCAACACACCGGGATCGGCAGTATGGGGTGCACAATGATCAATGCCGCATGCGAAAATCGTTTTCGGCGGACGCATCCTCGCCGCGCATCAGGTACAGCGTGCGTTCCGACATCAGCAGCACACCGTCACGATCAAACTTCGTTGACTGACCGTGACGGTAGACGGAAGTCGTCGGCATATATCGCAGGGTCATGCCTCGGCGAGAATCATCTGAATAATTCGGCTCGGACCCGTGGAACAGAAACACGTCGTGCAGTGATATCTGCCCGGGCTCAAGCACAATGTCCTGCGCAGTGGATTCGTCAAACTCCGATTCATCAAGCTCCAGATTCAATGCGATGCCCGGCGCATCGCTTTTGTTATGCCTTGCCAGACGCTGCGATCTGTGTGATCCGGGAATGACTCGCAGACAGCCGTTCTGTGGGGTCGACGCATCCACAGCAATCCACACCGTGCACGTCGCCAGTGGCTCAATCGGCCAGTATTCTCCATCCTGATGCCAGGGCGTTCGCGTTCCCACTCGGGCGGGCTTGGCAAAAAAACTGGAATTCCAGAGAGCAATGTCACGGCCGATGACCTGTTCGACCATATCCAGGATCTGCGGGATCCTGGCGACCGTGAGGAACCATGTATCATAAGCCAGCAGCGCCGAACAGTAGTCACTGAACTCCGGATAGCTTTGCACCAGTCGTTCGTGCGATGCACGAATGTCAGCCAGCACAGACTCTGGCACACGATAGTCCGGCGTCACAAAACCATCACGTTGATAAGCGGCAAGCTGTTCGTTGGTGAGCATGAACTGAATTCCGGCAGTTGTTGGATCGACAATCTTAAACACAATATTATGGCGCAGCGCCTGTCATTGCGACTGTCCGGCAACGCTGTTCGTACTCCGGAAGCATTGTGCGGTCTCTGCCCTGCGGCTTTGTTGTGCCGCGTCGATCGGTGCTTCTCGCCATGCGTGTCCGCACTACGGCGCCGCTCATCGCGAGCAGTGAAAACAGCCGTTCTCATCCGTTGAGTGTGGATGCAGGCCGAAGGTGCACGCCTTCGATCAGCGAATTCTGCCGCTTGGCGAGAAGGGTAAAGTTCCTCACGACATGAGGCCGATTCTGTCTCTATAAACAGCAGGACTGTGCGCACGACGTTGTGCGGCCCGCGTAATCGCAGGCCGCATCGGGGACAGATCGAGGTGTCGTTCAGAGGGAACAGACGTCATGGGTGTACGCAAATTCACAAAGAAGAAGCCCGGGCCGAAGCCATCTGTGACTCCTGAGCGTCGCAGACTGGCCATCGTTGTTGCAATCCTGACGATGGGCGGTGTCGTCCTGGATATGGATGTGTTGAGTATCTTCAGCAGCAGCGATTCCAATCAGCCGGACAGTCACGAACCTAACGAGTTTTCGGAACTGGAGTCGATGCTGGCGGACTTCGGCAGCGACGCAGCAGCACCGAACGCACAACGTACTGAGCCCACAGTCAGGACCCAGCCCGTGGCGTTGGAAGAGCCCTCGCCACTACTGGTTCCAACCATGGACATGACGACAGAAATCCCGGTCAGGAACGTGTCTCTTCCGCAGCCACCCGATACTGAGGTATCGGGTGTGCACCCGGATGACCCGTTGTTGCCATCACGTTTTCCAGGCACCAGTCCGTACGGATCGGGTTCGCCACGCCCTGGTCATCGTGCGTCAGTGACAGGCATCCGGTTCACGGGCAATATTCAGCCGATTCAGTAGTCAACATCGATCGAACGCGAGCTTCAAATGTATCAGGAATACTGGGGACTGAGTAAAAAGCCTTTTCCTTACCGCACAGCGGCGGCCGAACTGTATCCGTCGCAGTCTCTGCGGGGCGCGTCACTGAGACTGCAGTACTGTTTTCGCAACAACGGTGGCGCCGCACTCCTGATCGGTCAGTCCGGAGTGGGAAAATCAAGCGTATTAAGAAGGCTGGCCGAGGAAGATGTGACTCTGCGTCCCTTCGCTCATATTGTTTATCCGACGCTGTCGTGTGCAGAACTGCAGCGCGTGGTGGCCGCAGAAGTACTGGAAACGACTTCGGTCGACACCCAGGACTCGCCGGACACGATATTTGCGGAACTGAGAAAGTCGCTGCGGCGGCACACTGCGGAGCACCGACATCCTGTCGTCGTATTTGACGAAGCTCATCTGTTGACAAACGATGCACTGAACCAGGTCGTACTGCCTCTGCTAAGTGTCGCTGACATGGACGCAACACTTTCGTTGACAATAGTGCTGTCCGGACAACCATCGCTGGCCGCGCACGTCGCCCGAAATGCTCAGCTGCGTGATCGCGTTGCCGTTACTGCGACCATGGATGGTTTCACTGAAAGTGAGATAACTGAATATATCCATGTCAGCATGACAGCTGCCGGAGCGCAACAAAGCATCTTTGCTGCCGATGCGATTCAGGCGATCTCGCGACTGAGCGCTGGAAACCCGCGACGCGTAAAGCGCCTGTGCGACATGGCGCTGCTGGTCGGCTACGCTGACCGACTGTCAGAAGTGACAGCCAGTGACATCGAATCACTGGCTGCAGAGATCCTGCCGGCCGCAGCTTGACGCCGGGGGCATCACGCCCGGTGCATGACCAGCTCCTTGTTGCGGAGAGGCATTTGGGCACCGCTCTGCTTCGACTGCCAATGTATGACTCAACATGGACTCATGCGCTATGACACTACTGCACTCGGCATATTTGACGTTTGTGTGAAGTGGGTTCGATTTGACAGATGTACCCAATGCCCGGGGCATTCATGGCGGGTTCTCGCTTCTGTATCGCGTTAAAACAGCAATGCCGACACAGTGCGGTTAATCGCACGTGTCGATACCTCGCAGGAATCGCCAGTCTCACGCCGTAAACAAAATTGCCTTTCATGGATGAAAGACAATGAAACAATGAACGTTAAGACGCTGGCTATGTTCGATCGGCGTGTGTTCGAGCGTTCTTGTCTCTGAGGCAGCGTCCGGCGAAGAACTCCTTTGTGAAGCGCCGTCCCTGACGCCGGCAGTTCGCCTGTTCACGGAAACTGATCTGTGGATACAACCGGTCAGCCTGCAATGTACTGACGACGCTTCCTGCGGGGACAGCGTCGCTTCCTGTGGCGAATCGGATTGCAGAAACAGCGGATGCTGTGGCGATCTACTAAGCCGGACCAGCCCGATCAACGGCTTTCTCGAACGGATACCGGCGGCGTCCAGCACGGCATCACGCCGACATGCGATCTGACCGGGTTGCAGCAGCGGGGCGATACAACGCCACTGATCTATGGGCGACATTTATCCCGACTATGGCCGGGGAGTCGATGACTTCACGAACGTCTCAACACTGATACCGCTCAACACAGCCATGACTCTGCCAGTCGTTTCGGACGTGACTGAGATTTTCAAGATGGGAGAACGAGGGCTGGAAAGTGGTTTTGTCGTCGTGGAAAATCAGAACTCACCAACCACCGGACTGGAATTTCAAAATGGCACGACACTGCTCGGTCTGGCAAGGAATTACACCGATTTTGATGGGCTGTCCGGTGCTCATAAGCTGATCGAAACCTTCGGAACGGACGACATCACTTCGTTTCACACGACCGGATGGGATACATTCCCCTCAGGCAGTGTTGTTCCGGAAAATAAAACCGGCACGTGGATGGCCATCTACCTGGCGGAACAGAGACTGTGGGTTGATTCCCGCAATGCAAAGCGATACGCAAAGCTGTTTGGCTATGTCGGATTTTCAGAGCGGGAAAATCATGCGTTCATCGTTACCACCTCAGTCTCCGTTGAGGCATTTGGTCTGGTGAACAGTCGCTCGAATGACCGCACGGGAATTACCTGCTTTTATAAATAATGGTCTGAACGACGACTTCAGTAGTGCGTTCGCCGCTTTCATGCCTGTCGAAGATCCTCATGGTGGTGAGGTCTACTACAGTGCTCAGGTTACACCATGGTTTAACCTGACCTTTGACCTGCAGGCCGTTGCCCCGGTCGTGCGGCGTCTTGACTCCGCAGTTGTTCCGGGGTTGCGGGCCCACATGCGAATCTGAGGCTGTTCGTTCACGGATATGACGCTGTTCGGTTTAGTCGACCACGATACTGGGCACTGACAGACTGCATCCGTCCAACACCCCGCAGTACCCTGTCTGCATTTGATCGCCTGGCGCCGTCGATGACGGCCTCAGGTTTCCAGCGGCACGATGTGATACTCAAGTGCCCACTCACGCATATAGCGGACACAGTTGGGGTCGATGCGGTAAACGATCAGGTCCGGGTTATCAACGCTGCCGAGATACTGTCGCAGCAGCGGATTCTCACTCCAGATTTCTTCCAGCACCTGACGATCCTCCACAAGCACCGCTGTTCCGGTAATACGCAACTGGTTGTGAGTCTTGTCGAGGTAGCACAATTCGACTTTGGGATTCGCCGCGATCTCAATGGTCTTGTGGTAAGCGCGCAGGTTAGCCACGTAAACGGTAAAACCAGCTGTCCTCACCGGTGAAACCGGTCGCAGACGAGGCTGATCTCCGTCCATGGATGCGAGATACGGAAAATGATCCGCTTGCAGAACAGCATGTGCCAGTTCCGGCAGGCGTTGCACATCGACAGGTTCAGGAGCAGGTCTGGTCATAGGTGAATTCCGAGCAAAATGGTGATCGGGCCATCAGCGGATACCGCGTGCAGGGGCCATTCCGGGATCAAACACTTGAAAACAACGCAGTCAGCGTATCGAATAGTGCCTCAAACCACAGTCACTTAATTCCAGCGATTCCTGACAGACGACTTTCTTTCCTTTAAGTCTGTTGTTATCCCTGTACGTTCAACAAGTGAAGCGAAGTTCCCGGGGCCGGAATCCTGAGCCGGTCTCCGTGGACCACACGCGATCTCGCGATGTATCTGAGGAGTCTGAAATGAAGTGGCGTGGTGTTTACGCACACAAGGCCTGTCCATTCGCAGCCCTGTCCGGTCCGGTGTACCGAAAAGAAAGTCCGGCGTTGCCGTGTCAAATAACGAGTCTTGGCATGGGCATTCTATCGTGCATCGTGCTGTGGGTTGCAGGAATGCCAACTTGTGCGGCTCAGGAAACGGAAGTTGCGACACGACAGTATGCAGTCGCAGTGGGATTTCAGAACCAGAAACTGTTTGATTCGGCCATCGATGAGTGGCAGACCTTTCTGAAAAAATTCCCCAATGACCCTCGCGTGGGGCGGGGACAGCATTATCTGGGAACCTGTTGCCTGCAGGAAAAACGGTACACCGATGCCATTGCCGCCTTCACGACCGTTGTGACGAAGTACCCCGAGCTGCCACTGATGGATCAGTCGATGATGAATCTGGGCATTGCCTTATATGGCAACGCACAGCAGTCTCAAAAGAATTCAGACTACATCAAGGCGGAACAGGCGTTTGCCGCAATGCTGACGAAGTATGAAGACAGCCAGTACTCCGCCCGGGCGATGTATTATCGCGGCGAGTGCCTTTTCCAGCTGGAACGTACTGAGGATGCGGCCGCAGCGTACGCTGAGTTTCTGCAGAAGCATCCGAAACACGAATTCTCTGCTGACGCCAACTATGCTCTGGGCACGGCTCAGGAAATGCTGAATCAGTCAGCGAAAGCCCGAACAACATATGCGAACTTCACATCGCGATATCCTCAACACGCACTCCTCACGGAAGTGCAGATGCGACATGCAGAACTGCTGTTTGACGGAAATCAGTTTGCTCAGGCGTTGCCCATTTTTGAATCCGTCACAGGCAACCGTGAGTTTGCGCTGGCCGATGTGGCAATGCTGCGACATGCCCGCTGTCTGTACGAACAGGGACGGATCGATGAAGCCGCAAGGCTGTACTGGAATGTTCCCCGGGAATTCAAGCAGACAAAGCACTATGACGCTGCCATCCTTGCCGGGGCGAAGTGCTATTTTCTGGAAGAGAAGTTCAAGCTGGCCAGAACGGGATTCGAACGCCTGGCTGACCGCAACGTTCCGGAAGCCGCAGAAGCCACCCAATGGCTGGCGCGGACGCACCTGAAAGAGAACAACGCTGCTATGGCTCGTGAAGTCGCGGAGCGAGGCCTGCGGCGTTTCAGAGGTGACGCTTATCGCCCTGAACTGGAACTGGTGCACATCGACGCGTTATATGAAATACCAGAGCGAAAGAAAAATATAGCAGACTTGTACGCTGACTTCGTCCGTCGGAATGTTCAGCATGAACTGGCACCGCAGGCGCAGTATATGGCCGCCCTGGCAGCTCTGGACAATCAGGACTACGCGGCGGCTGCACGATACTGCAAAACGTTTCTGTCAGACTACTCAAGTGACAGTCTTAAGCCGGATGTGTTGTTCATCTCTGCGGAAAGCCAGCTGCTGCTGGGGCAGCATGAAAACGCTGAACAGCGGTACGGTGAATTCCTGCGACTGGCTTCCGATCATGGCAACGCACAGCAGGCGCGGGTAAGACGAGGCGTCGCTCTCTACATGGAAGGGCGGTATGCGGATGCAGTTGCCTGGCTACAGCCACTGGTTTCGCACTTTTCAGACAGCGGCCTGAAAAGTGAAGCTCTTAGTCTTGTCGGCCGCAGCCAACTGGCTCTGAAAAAGATCGCTTCCGCAAAGGACTCGCTGTTGAACGCTGTCCGTACAGACCCCGGACATCCACAAACTGACGAAACGATCATGGCGCTGGCCGATGCCTACAATCAGCTTGACCAACCGGATGCAGCCAAACAGCAATGGCAGACTGTACTGACGCAATACCCTGACAGCCCGTTGCTTTCAGAAGCAACGTACCGTATCGCCGAAGCGGCCTTTGCTGCAGAACGATTTGACGACGCCGTGAAAAAATATGCTGATGTCGCTCAGAACTGGCCTGACAGTGATTTTGCTCCACATGCTCAGTACGGCCTTGGGTGGACGTGGTTCAGCGTCGGTGAATATCGAAAGGCGTCGACCGCCATGACAACGCTGGTTGACCGATACAAAGCAGCCAGTGTTCGGGCGCAGGGGCTGTATGTTCGAGCGATGGCGGCCTATCAGTTGGGCGAATACCCCGCGGCGATCACGGATGTGCAGTCGTTTCTTGCAACGAAACCAAAGCCCGGCGATGCACTGGATGCACAATATGTCATGGGACTTGCCCAGGCCGGACTCAAGCAATTTGAGGCTGCGACAAAAACGTACACATCCATCCTTGCCTCAGCTGACAGTTACGCCACCGCTGATAAAGTGGCCTACGAACTTGGCTGGGCCTGGATCGAACTGGGGAAAACGGATGAAGCCGTCGCGGTATTTCAGCGGCTTGCCAAAGACTGGCCAGACAGCCCGCTGGCCGCAGAAAGCCTGTTCCGAGCCGGTGAAGCTTACTACGACGCAGCCGACTTCGCCCGGGCAGCGGCCGCATATCAGGAATCTGCACAACAGGCGACGACGACAGAGATCGGTGAAAAATCGCTGCATAAGCTCGGCTGGAGCTGTCTGAAGTCCGAAGATATCGCAGCCGCGATCAAAGCGTTCGCCAGCCAGCTGACCCAACACCCCAATGGTGAACTGGCCGCAGACGCGCGTTTTCTGACCGGGGAATGTCATTTCCGCAGAGAAGACTGGCCAGCAGCAAGGGCAGCCTACGAGAACGTCATCGCCAGTCGCGACAGCAGTTATGTGGCACTGGCAATGTTTCATGCAGGAGAATGTGCCGCTTCACTGGAAGACTGGAATTCGAGCCGACGCCTGCACCAACAGGTCCTGGCCGAATTCCCTGACTTCGAAATGCGTCCGGAAGCTCGCTACGGAGTGGCATGGGCGCTGCAGAATGAAGGGCAACTGAATAACGCAATTGCAGCATATGAACAGGTCACTGAAGAAAGTAACACAGAAACAGCCGCCAAGGCACGCTTCATGATCGGCGAGTGCTGCTTTGCTCAGAAGAAACACAAGGACGCCACTAAACACTTCTTGAAGACGGTGTTTCTGTATAACCACCCGGAATGGTCGGCTATGGCCTACTTTGAAGCAGGTCGCTGTTTTGAAGTGCTGCGGGACACCGACCAGGCTGAAAACTGTTACCAGCAGGTAATTGCCAAATATCCTCAGCACGCAAAAGTCAAAGACGCCCGGCGAAGACTTATGGCACTGAACGGAACTTGAAGTTGACAGATATTTCTTGCAGGTCTTTTTGCGCCGACACACGGGAGCCCCCCATCGTCTTTTGAGCGATCGCTCGAATCGATCTGCGAGCCGTCCCGCACAGGAATTCACAGAATGACATTTACCGATACATCCACGTACAAGCTGCTGACGGCAGGTACTGCTCTGCTGCTGTCTCCGGCCGTGGCACTGGCTCAGGACGGACCGGATGTCGGCGGCACGGCGGCCCCTCCCATGCCCAGCCTGTGGGACCTGGCGATCCAGGGTGGCTGGTTCATGATCCCCATCGGGGTCGCGTCAATCGTAACCATGGCATTCACTATGGAGCGTCTGGTGGGATTGCGGCGCGGCCGAAATCTCCCCCGGAACCTGATTCATAAACTTAGAGAACTTATGTCCGATTCCGGCATGGACCCTCGACGTCTGTGGGAAGCATGTGAAGAACACCGTTCGCCCCTTGCCAATGTTGTCAAGGCGGCCGTTCTGAAGACCGGTCGCCCTCACGCCGAACTGGAAAAATCGGTCGAAGATGCGGTAGGACGTGAGACGGCGGCAATGACTCGAAACATGCGTCCCATCAACGTCGTCGCCAGTATCGCTCCCCTGCTGGGGCTGCTGGGAACTGTACAGGGAATGATCATGGCATTCATGGTCACCAGTACAACGTCTTCCACCGGCACAGCAAAAGCACAGGAGCTGGCCCATGGCATCTACACTGCACTGGTCACAACATTCGCCGGCCTCAGCG
>Ga0315331_10003835_pt1 | contig 11382 bp, 10 predicted proteins | sample M160m34915metaG_FD_203456 | JGI IMG/M metagenome (GOLD analysis project Ga0315331, IMG submission 203456) | Ammonia-oxidizing marine archaeal communities from Monterey Bay, California, United States - M1 60m 34915 | ecosystem: Environmental > Aquatic > Marine > Intertidal zone | place: USA... | reverse complement strand
CGAAAAATACGCCGAGGCGGATCGTCTGCTGCGCGAATGCGACGCCCGCGCCCTCAAACCCGCCATTGTCATGATGATGAATTACCGCCCCGTCCTGGATCGGTTGATCGCCAATGGCTGGCGGGACCTCGACGACGACGGCGGATTGTCCACACCGAAAAAGTTATGGATTACCTTGCGTTACGGATTGATGTGACTCATATATTGGGTTTTGCAGTGCAACAACCGGTAGCAGGAACGCTCCGGTTGAAGGCAATTGGTGATTTCCAGCGCTAGATGACCCAACAGGTGACTCCCGTGGAAGGCTCTTCGGCCCGACAACTCGACGGCGGAACTCTCAGCGATACCGGCGTGCCGTCGGCATTCGATGCCCGGGTCGACGCCGAAGTCGAGGCCGCGGCCGCCGCATTGCGCGACGGGCAGCGGGACGACGGCCACTGGCTCTATGATCTCGAAGCCGATGCCACCATCCCCGCCGAATACGTCCTGCTAAATCATTTTCTCGGCGAGCCGGAACCGGAACGCGAAGCCAAGCTCGCCGTCTACCTGCGTCGTATCCAGTCCGACCGCCATCACGGCTGGCCGCTGTTCCACGCCGGCGACTTCGACATGAGCGCCAGCGTCAAAGCCTATTACGCCCTGAAGCTCGCCGGCGACGACCCCGAAGAAGTCCACATGATCCGTGCGCGCGACGCGATCCTCGCCCATGGCGGCGCGGCACACGCCAATGTCTTTACCCGCATCACCCTCGCGCTGTTCGCCCAGGTGCCGTGGCGCGCGGTGCCGATCATGCCGATCGGCATCATGCTGCTGCCCAAGTGGTCGCCCTTCCACATCATGAAGGTGTCGTACTGGTCGCGCACGGTCATCGCACCGCTGCTGATCCTGATGTCGGAAAAACCGAGCGCGAAGAATCCGCGTTCGATCGGTATTCGCGAATTGTTTACCGTGCCGCCGGAAGAAGAACGCCGCTACATGGTCAATCACACCGGCGCTAAGCTGGGCTATGCGTTCCTAGCGCTCGACTGGGTGCTGCGCCGGGTGGAACCGCTGTTTCCGACCCGCTGTCGGCGCCGCGCCATCAACCAGGCCATCAGCTTCATCACCAAACGGCTGAACGGCGAAGACGGCCTCGGCGGTATTTTCCCGGCGATGGCGAACACTGTGATGGCGTTCCGCACGCTGGGCTATGCCGACGATCACCCGGATTTCGCCGTCGCACGCCAATCCATCCGCAAGCTGCTGATCGAGAACGAAGACGAAGCTTGGTGCCAGCCCTGCCTGTCGCCGGTGTGGGACACCGCGCTCGCCATGCAGGCGCTGATGGAAGCCGGCGAAGAGCCGACCAGCGACGCGATGAACAAGGCGACCCAGTGGATCCGCGACCTTCAGATCAAGGATGTCCGCGGCGACTGGGCCAACAAGACACCCAGCCTCGAACCCGGCGGCTGGGCCTTCCAGTACCGTAACGATTTTTACCCCGATGTCGACGACACGGCCGTCGTCGGGATGGCGCTCAACCGCGCGGATCCGGCCGTCAATGCCGACGCCATTCGCCGCGCAGCCGACTGGATCGTCGGCATGCAGTCGAAGAATGGCGGCTGGGGATCGTTCGACGTCGACAACACGCATTATTATCTGAACCACATTCCATTTGCCGATCACGGCGCCCTGCTCGACCCGCCGACGGCGGATGTCTCGGCGCGCTGCCTGTCCTTCCTGGCTCAGTCGGATTATCCGAAGGACCATCCCGCGGTCACCGCCGCAATTGCCTATTTGCGCGCCGAACAGGAAGAAAACGGATCCTGGTTCGGCCGCTGGGGCACCAATTATGTTTACGGCACATGGTCGGTTCTGTCGGCGTTCAATGTCGCCGGAATCCCGAGCGACGACCCTGCCGTTCGCAAAGCCGTCAACTGGCTGCACCTGCAACAGCGCGCCGATGGCGGCTGGGGCGAAGACGGCGCGACCTACTGGCCCGAAAAGAAATCCGAAGCCAAAACATCCACCGCGACTCAGACATCCTGGGCGCTGCTCGCGCTGATGGCCGCCGGTGAAGTCGATTCAACCGCCGTGCACGGCGGAGTCGAATACCTGATGGACGCACCGCACGCGGACGGCAAGTGGGACGAAAAGCATTACAATGCGGTGGGGTTCCCGAAAGTCTTCTACCTGATGTATCACGGCTATCCGGTGTATTTCCCGCTCTGGGCGATGGCCCGTTACCGCCGTCTGCGCGACGGCAATGCCGCAGTGACCAGCTTCGGCATATAGGCCGGATTCAGAGTGCCTGCATCATTCCGGCAAAGGCCGGAACCACTCTCAACAGATCAGATACGAATAGAAGTCCTCGCCCATACGGGGCGCGACCGGCGACGTTCAGGCTGCGCGGCGACGGCCGATGGTGGCGAAGGCGATCATGCCAAGACCTATCAAAGCGGGCATGGCAGGTTCCGGAACAGCAACCTACTTTTCGGATATTTCTATTGAGGTCGTCACGCTGAATGCGCCGTAAGCTTCCGGCGTAGATCCCGCGAGATCAATCGGATTAAACGACGTGCCCGTCCATGTTTCGGGAAAGATCGTCGTGGAGCCCGGCTCGAGCGTGCCGTTACAAGGTGTTCGAAATGACACCAGTCGAATAATCGATGTCGATGGTAAAGGTCCGGCCTGTATAGGACGGTACTTCGGAAAACACGCTCGGCGCGGTTTCTTCGAATATCTCGACCTTGCCGTTGCGGTAGATCCGGATTTCATTAAAGCCGCTGAAGGACAGGTCAACCAGGCTGCCGGCATCGCCGGAGGTGTTCAGGGTAAACCCGCGCAGCCCGATATGCAGGGCGCCATTGATCCCTGTGGAGGCCAGAGCCGCCGATGCCAGGGCTGTCGCAGCGAACGACCGTCCGGGTGCTCATACGCCGATGGTCAGTTATTCATTACCGGTCGAAAATTATAGGAGTCCGGGCTGGTCAGCCGCGTATAGACACTGCCAATGCTGATGCTGCTATAGAGCCCGCTCATATGCGCGATCGACCCTGCGGCAACCGCGTCGTGGCCGATAATCCCCTAGGCCGTGCCGCCGGATACGCCATTGCCGGTGAAAAGCACCGTGACGGCATTTGCCGGTATGCCCCAGAGCATCAGCCCCACAGCAAAAAAAGCGGAAAAAATAGAATTTTTTAAAACAGACCTACCCACAACGCCCCCCGAAAAACTTCTTATTAAGAAATTTCATTTGTTCATCACGGTTTAACCGCGCCGTGAAGATGCCGTGTCACACCCTCAGCCCCGCTCTAGCCCGCCGGGGGAACCGCCGGGCCCTTTTGCCGTGTCCGGAACAGGATCATCGTCATAATGGCGACATTGAGGACGTTCCAGGCGATGCCGTGGATAAAGGCGGCCTGATACGATCCCGTCATGTCGTAGATCCAGCCCGACGACCAGCCGCCGAACGCCATGCCGACAATGGTCATCATGATTAGGAAGCCGACACGCTCGGCGGCGATCTTGGCCGGCATGTATTCGCGCACGATGATCGCGTAGCTCGGCACGATTCCGCCCTGGGCAAGTCCGAACATCAGCGAAATCGCATAGAGCGACATCAGTCCGTCGAACGGCAGATAGAAAAATAGCGCAAGCCCCTGCAGGACGGATCCGATCAACAACGTCCACACGCCGCCGATATAATCGGCGAGGAAGCCCGATACGATCCGCGTCACCGCGCCGCCGGCCAGCATCAAAGACAGCATTTCGGCGCCCCGCGCCGCGCCATAACCGAGATCGAAACAATAGGCGACGATATGGACCTGCGGCATCGACATCGCGACGCAGCAGGCCACACCGGCGATCGACAGCAGGATCATCAGCATTTTCGGCGACAGATCGATCCTGCGCACCGCACCCGTCGCGCCGGATTTGGCAAGCGCCGCAGCCGTTGCCGCCGGGTCTTCCTTGGGCGGCGGTCGCCGAAGCATGAAGGCCAGCGGCACCATCGTCACGATAACAATCACCGCGACCACCGCATAGGCCGTCCGCCAGTCCCAGGTATCCATCAGCCACTGGACGGATAACGGCCATATCGTGCCGCCGATATAGTTGCCGCAGGCGCAGGCCGCGACAGCGACCCCGCGGCGCTTGCGGAACCAGTGAGATACATCGGCAATCAGCGGCCCGAAGCTCGCCGCAGTCCCGATACCGACAAATACGCCCTGCAACAGGGCAAACATCCATATGTTCGTGGCCGCCGCCGCACCGGTAAATCCGAGCGCCATGGCCACCGCCGCGGCAATAACGGGCAGCACGATCCCGAGCCGGTCGACATAGCGGCCGAACAACACGTTCCCAACCGCAAAGCCGATCATTGTCAGGGTGTAGGGAATCGACGCACCGGCCCGGTCGACGGAAAATTCCGCCTGCACGGCCGGCAGAATCACGACAACGCCCCAGAACCCGATGCTGCCGATCGTGCCCAACGCCATGGACACGGCAAGCCGCATCCAGGCGTAGTTGCTGTCGATCAGGGCCGCACCGGAACCTACGTCCGGGCCAGAGCCCGGCGCTGGAGTCTGCTGTGTCGAAGTCACAAATGCCATCCGTCGGAAATTCGTGCACTAAGCTACCACTGCCTGCGCCGGTCTGGCGATTGCAAATCGGTCGGGTACGCATTCATGACAGGCGATCCGGCGCGCGCCATAATTCCGCACCGGCCCACAAAGCCGCTATACTGCAGCCATGACCACCGCCTCTCCCCCGCGATTCCATCTCGGCATTGTCACCGGTCTCGATTTCGAAGCCGACATCGCCCGCGCCGCCATCGCCGCTGCACCGGCTGCGGGCACCGACCTGGTCACGGTTGCCTGCCATGGCCCGGGACAGGACCGCGGTTTGTCCGCCGCGCGTTCGCTGCTGGATATCGGGGCGAGCGCGTTGTTGTCGTTCGGTGTAGCCGGCGGCTGCAATCCGGCGCTGCCGTCCGGCACGGTCGTATTGTGCACCGGGGTGCGGGACCTGACCGGCGCCGGGTCCGGCGAAATTCTTTACACCAACCGCGAATGGCTGCGGCGGCTCAAATCCCGCCTGCTGGGCGATGTGCTGGTGGAAGATGCAATGATCGCCTCAGTGACGGTGCCGGCCACGGGGGCAGCGGACAAGCGCGTGTTGCATAGCGACCTGAATGCAGCGGTGGTCGACATGGAAAGTGCGGCCATCGCCCGCACCGCCATCGACGCCGCGGTCCCGTTTATGGCCCTGCGCGCCCTGCTCGACGACGCGCAAACCACGCTGCCCCCTGCTGCGCTCGCAGGGCTTGGCGCGGACGGCAAACCGGACTTAGCGGCGATTGCGCGCGCAATCGTGAAGCGGCCGCAGGATATCCCCGGACTGATCCGGCTAGGATCGGCAAGCGCGAAGGCCAAACGGGCGTTAACCCGCGCCGCGATCACGACCGGGCCGATGTTCGGCGCGGTCTGACCTTGTCCGACGCTTCGACGATATATTGAAACGTCGTTTCTGGACGTTTCACAATATTTTATGATGTTCTTTTGGCGCGAACCGAATTGATCTTTCCCGCAGTTCGGGGTGATACTCGTAGGTGAAGGATTTCACTCCTTCGGGTATTGCATCCTCCAACGTGGCCGGGCACCCCCACAACGTCCAACGCCCGGCCAGCAGCCATGGGCCAAATGGCCGAGGTATCCCAGCCGGGGGCGTCTTAACCAGGGAGGGTGAGTAAAGTCATGAATCCACCTGATCACGGCATGTGACCTTCGCGCGGACAACACCGTCTACGCACGGGTCACATAAGCGAATATCCAATACCCCCACAGCAAACCTGGCCCGGGCATTGTCCGGGCGCGAGTCACTAACCCCGATTCGCATCCCCGGGGCCCCGTCTCCCCCAGAGGCGGGACCTTTTCACGCGATCCGTTCGGGCGCGGCGACATCCCGGATCATGCCGCCGTCACTTAGTCTGTCATCCCCTGCTCCGCCGCGCGGCGCCGCGCCCGCGCTTTTCGGGCCAGCATGTTGAGCCCCTCGACCAGCGCCGAGAATGCAATCGCTGCATAGATGTAGCCTTTCGGTACGTGGGCGCCGAAGCCGTCGGCGATCAGCACCATGCCGATCATCAGAAGGAAGCCGAGCGCCAGCATGACAACCGTCGGGTTGGCATGGATAAAATCCACCAGAGGCCTCGCCGCGACCATCATGAGCACGACCGACACCACCACCGCCGTTACCATGATGGGCAGATGCGGCGTCATCCCGACAGCGGTCAGGATACTGTCCATGGAAAACACCAGATAAAGGATGAGGATATAGCCGATCACCATGGCAAAGCCCACGGACTTCGTCGGTCCCTTATGGGCCCCTTCATTGGGGTCGACGTTGTGATAGATTTCCGTTGTCGCTTTCCACACGAGGAACAACCCGCCGGCGATCAGGATCAGATCACGCCATGAAAATGCATGCTCGAGCACGGTAAAGACCGGCGCCGTCAGCCCCATGATCACGAAGATTAGACTGAGCAGGGCGAGCCTTAGCACCAGCGCCGCGCTGATCCCCACCATCCGCGCACGCGGCCGGTCCGCCTCGGGCAGGCGGTTGGTCAGGATCGAGATAAAGATCAAGTTGTCAATACCGAGCACGACTTCAAGCACGATCAGCATCGCCAACGCCGCCCAGGCTTCCAGGCTGGCGGCGAGCATTGCGATTTGGTCCATTGTTTCGTTCCTATATGCTCAATGCAAAGGCGTGGCGGTTTTGCCGTTCAAATCCATTTCAGCTTTTGAACAGCCAGTATTCGATCACGCCGAGCACAAAGATGCCGATCGTCGCGGACGCGAAAGACCAAGGCCATTTTTCGCCCGGAATGCCGCCGACATTGATGCCAAGAAGACCGGTCAGCAGACTGAGCGGCATAAATATGGCCGCGATGATCGACAGGAGATAGGTGTTCTTGTTCAGTCGTTCGGCAAGACAGCTCGACAATTCGTCCTGCACGACCGCCGCGCGTTCACGCGCTGAATCCAGATCTTCGATATAGCGGGTGATCTTGTCGGCGACCTCACGCAACCGCATCCGGTCGCCCTAATTCATCCAGTCGGCGGGATCGTTGACAAGCCGCTGAATAGCCTCGCGATCGGGCCCGATAAACCGGCGCAGCCCGATCGCCTAACGCCTGATGGCGCCGAGCGTAAATCGCAGCTCATTGCTTTCCGCCGTGACGACCCCCTCTTCCAGATCGTCGACCTGTTCGTCGAGATCGCTCCAGGCAACGCTTTCGGCGTTACCCGCGCCATCGAACCAGAAGGCGTCGATCAGCGCTTCGGGCTCAGGGATATTCTGTGTCGGCGGCTTTTCGGAACCGGTATCGGTCTCTGACATGTGTCGAACGTTTCTCCGGGCGGGCGGGATACAGCTCTGCCGGAGTGTGAAGCGACCGTATCGGGCGCTTCAATCATAAACTGCCGCTTCGACCGGTGACGGCGACCTCTTTATCGCGTCCGTCAGGGACGGACGGACGCATAATTATAGACCTTCTTCACCCCGTCGCCTTCCTTCAGCTTGCGGATGGCCTTTTTCATTTCTTCGCCGGACCGGGCGCGGCCGAGCAGATAGAGATTGCCGAACGGATCGCCAACGACGCGGAAATTCACATCGGCGACACCGGCGGTGCCGATCATCCGTACCTGCGCTTTGATTTCGAAGGCAAGGACGTCTTTCCAGTCCATCATGCGCCCGGCCTTTATGGCGTCTTCCTTGGCCGCGTCGGTCATATAGGTGACATGCCAGTAGAGGTTCTTGACGCCTTCGACCTTACGCACGCCGGCCTCGAACTTGCGGTAAGTCTCGCTCTCGGAAAACAGGCCGGTGACCAGAAGCCGCTGCTCGTAGATTGCGGTCGACGCTTTGATAGTGCCGAGATCGGCCATGACCCGGTTGACGTCGATCACGACAGCGTTGTCGCGCGCGATATCCGATGACGACCGCGCTTCGATTGCCCGGTCGATGAGGGTCTTCGGCCCGAGCAGAAAATCGCTGAGCTGGGCGGCTGCTGGTGTGGCAGCGAGCATGAAAGCAAGGACGGGGGCGATGACAGCGAACGCAAGACGGCTCATGGGGATAATCCGGACGTTGAATACTGAATACAATATTGGGCCAAAATGCGGCAAATTAAAGACATTATCAGCTGTCTCCCGCGCGCGCCGTCATGGAATACCCGTGTCGATCAGCGGCAAAATTTCCGAATTCGCCTTTGCGACGTCTTCGGAAAAATCTATTTCGACCCACGGATTGCTGGTGATGTCCTCGAACCCGAATTCCTGCGGTGTGGCGAGAATCGCATCGCGGATGACCTCTTCATAGGGCGCCTCGCGATCGCCGCGGGCGATATAGGCCTCAGCGCGGTCGATCAGATTTCCGGCCATCGCGGGCGACCATTTGAAGAACCCGACGGATTCGCCACACCAGTCGAACTGGGTCTCGACGATCTTGCGGAAATCGACCAGGTCGGTGTCGCCCCGCACACAGATCTTTACCGGCTCGTCGCCTTCTTCGAATTCGCGGTCGACCAGTAGACAATTGGCGTGTGCCGAATTTGCAAGCCGTACCATTATCCGCGGATCGTACAGTACATCGGCATCCATCAGGATCACCGGGCCGCCGGCGCTCATCATCGCATCGCCCAGAACCGCCATGGTGATGACGCTGCCCTCGGTGTAATCGGGATTGTGAACGAATGTGATATCGCCCGGAAAGCTGGCGGCGAGCGCTTCGGCGCGCAGGTCGTCGGCACGGTACCCGGTGCCGATGGCGACGCTGTCGACCCCGATCCGCGCGAGGTTTTCAAGATGCCGCGCGAGCAGCGACTTTCCGCTGAATTCGAGCAACGCCTTGGGCGGTTTGTCCTGTAGATCCCCCAGCCGGTTGCCGATTCCGGCCGCTAAAATACAGGCGCGTGCGACTGACATATTCCGATTTTCCCCGTTCTCAACTGCGCGGAAAGCCCGCGCGGCGTTCGATGCGCGGCACCCTAGATAATATCCGCCGGCCTGTCATGACCGTGATTCCGGCCCATGGTTGGTGCCGCGATTCTACCGCATTTGCGCCATACAATGCTGGCGTGTTGAACCCAGGAGCCGCACGCCTTACATAATTGTCCAGATTGGCCCGAAACGGCCGGGTTGGAGAAGCAATGTTGGCAAACAGAATTTTGGATCGTTTTCCCGCGACCGGCATTGTACCGGGTCTGGTAGTAGGCCTGGCGCTGTCGATTTCGGCTCCAGGTGCGCCCGTGCTTGCGCAGACGGCGTCTCCGACGGCCACAGCGGTGGCGACGGCAACACAGCGCGCCGACGTAAAGCCCGAGAGGCTGATCCGCGAACTGAGCGATACCCTGCAGTCCGTCATGCGCGACGCCAAGACGCTGGGTTTCGCGGGCCGGCGCAACTTGCTTAAACCCCGGCTTTCGGATGTCTATAACCTGCCGGCGATGGCCCGCATCGCGGTCGGCCCGCACTGGCGCAAACTTACCCCGCCGCAACAAGACCAGTTCGTTCAGGCCTTCAGCCGATTGACGATCGCGACCTATGCCAGCCGCTTTAATGGCTGGTCGAGCCAGACGTTCGAAATGCGCGGCGTGAAGAACGTGCGCGCGAAGACAGTTCTGGTGAAGACGGCAATCCTCAACCCGAACAAGGAAACGGTCGAGATCAATTATCTGATGCGCCAGTTTCAGGCGGGGTGGAAGGTGATCGATATCTTCCTGAAGGGGTCCTATTCGGAACTGGCGACTAAACGGTCCGAATATTCGAGCGTTCTACGCCGCAAGGGATACGACACCCTGATGGCCCAGATCAACCAGAAGATCGCGCAGTATGAACGCAATCCGAAATAGGCTCGGCGCAATCTTTCTCGCTGCAGGGCTGCTCGGATTTGCAGGACCGGCGGCAGCGGCGGAACCAGTGCGCCTGAGCGCCGCGTAGGTCGATCACCTGATAAAGCTCTCCCGTATCGACGGCCGGAAAATCGAAGCGGCCCGACCTGCCGGGCGTCCCGTCATCGTTTCCTTCTTCGCGAGCTGGCGCCCGCCCTGCAATGCGGAATTCGAACATATGAAACTGCTGCATCTCGCCCATGCGGCCAACGGGCTCGAGATCGTCGCGATCAACCTGTTCGAGGGTTTCGGCGTATTTCAGGGCGACGGCAAACGACTGAGCCGGTTTCTCGGCCGCCATACGCCCGTCTTTTCGGTGGTCAACGGGACCGAAGAGACAGCAAAACTGTTCGGCGACGTCAAACGCCTGCCCACTGTGTTCGTGTTCGACCGACAGGGCCTTACGGTGCTCCACCTTGTTCATGCCGCGAAGTCAAAGAAAACCAATCCGGGCCTCGACGAGTTGCGCCGGGCGGTGCGGAACGCGCTCGGCAACGGCGCCGCGCAGGTGCGCACAGCACATATGATTCCTTGCCTGTTCGGGCGGATTCTGTAACAAATCTCTATATTTCAAACACTTGGCTGAAAGTACACGCTGATGGCTACGAATATCGAGTCCGACGCGGCACCCGGCACATCTTCTTCCACCCCATTGTCGAAATCCACGCGGCTGCGGGCGCTGATCGAAGGCCCCGAAATTGGTTTCCTGATGGAAGCGCATGACGGGCTGTCGTCCAAAATCGCCGAAGAAGCCGGCTTCGACGCCATCTGGGCATCCGGGCTGTCGATGTCGGCGGCGCTCGGCGTGCGCGATTCCAACGAGGCATCGTGGACCCAAGTGCTCGAAGTCCTCGAATTCATGGCCGACGCGACGTCGATCCCGATCCTGATGGACGGCGATACAGGCTACGGCAATTTCAACAATGTCCGCCGACTGGTCGCCAAGCTGTGCCAGCGCGGCATCGCCGGCGCGTGCATCGAGGACAAACTGTTCCCCAAGACGAATTCGTTTCTCGGCCACGGCCAGCCGCTCGCCGACATGGACGAATTCTGCGGCAAGATCAAAGCCGGCAAAGACAGCCAGACCGATCCCGATTTCGTCCTCGTCGCCCGCGTCGAAGCGCTGATTTCCGGCTGGGGGCTGGACGAAGCCCTGCGCCGCGCCCACGCCTACGAGGAAGCCGGTGCCGATGCCGTGCTGATCCATTCCAAGCAATCGAGCGCCAACGAAATCATGTCGTTCATGCGCGAATGGGACGATAGCTGCCCGGTCGTGATCGTGCCGACCACCTATTACGGCACACCGACCGATCAGTTCCGCGCCGCTGGGGTCAACGCCGTCATCTGGGCCAACCATTCGGTACGCGCCTCGATCAGCGCCATGCGCGACGCGGCGAAGATGATTTTCGAACAGGAAAGCGTCGTCGCCCTCGAAGACCGCATCGCCA
>Ga0315331_10003834_pt1 | contig 11384 bp, 19 predicted proteins | sample M160m34915metaG_FD_203456 | JGI IMG/M metagenome (GOLD analysis project Ga0315331, IMG submission 203456) | Ammonia-oxidizing marine archaeal communities from Monterey Bay, California, United States - M1 60m 34915 | ecosystem: Environmental > Aquatic > Marine > Intertidal zone | place: USA... | reverse complement strand
GCCCTGTTGACCAAAGCGAATTAATTTTATTACGTCACCGACTTTTGCTAAGACAGCGTGTGACTTTGTTTTGTGGTTAGGGGTACGTTTAGGTTTGTTGTAACCAGCGAACTTTTCGCCTCTATAGGTTATTGCCATTATTTCTTTTTCCTTGGTCGTCCTCTTTTTTTGATAATTGGTTTAGGCTTCATCAAGCTGTCTAACCATTGCCAAGTTTTAATTAAATATTTTTTCATTAGTGTATCAATGTCTCCGTACAAGATATTAGTTCTGAGTCTGGTGGTATTTGTAGAAACACTCTTGCGACTCTTTTAGCTTCTTCTAAATTTTTAGCCTTAATGTCCGAACCAACATAAATAAAATCTCCATCAAGAAATTCTAAATCGTATATCTTATCCGATTGGTTGGTTGTTCCCATTTGTAAACATTCCTTGAGATTGATTCTTTGCTACTTGTCTAATAGCTTCTCTATCTCTTTCCATGATAGCGTTGATCTCTGCTACATTTACTTGCGTACCATATTTAGCTTCTAGTTCAGCTATTTTTACTTTTAGATCAGCTTCATGCTCATCACGGTTTCTGTCGTCATCCATGATAATTTTCATTCTGTCTGTCTCTGCATCAATGATAGCTTTTTGTGCTAAGTTCTGTGCCTTCATTGCTTCTGCTTGAGCTAACATTTCTTCAGGAGAAGGTTTCTGATCTTGCGGTTGCTGTGGTGGCATTGGTGGAACGGTTGTGTTTATAAATGAATTAGCATCTTTGAAACCAGCCATTTCAATCATTTTTGTCAATGTGTTAGCGTACTGCTGTAGATTGAGTAAAGGATTGTCAGGGCCTAGTGTTTGTAAGATTTGTTCTTGTTTTTGTGATAAGGCTGTTAAGACTTGGAACTTCTCTTCGTCAGATGATTTAGATATACCAACATTAATAACTAAGTCTTTGTCAGCATCCCAGTATCTAGGATCAATAGGTACAAACTCGTTGTTCAGTCTCATCATATCTTGACCTTCTTGGTGCTTGATAACAAGTGAGTTAACCAGTTTAAATAAATCTTTCATTCCGTCTGCAAAATGTCTGCAAATAAGTTCTACTCTGCCTTGCGCACCAGACATAGTTGCCGATACTGCTTGGGCGGTAGAAGATTGAAGCGCGTCAGCGTTTAGTCCAGCGGAGGCTTTAGAAACGCCTGTGCGGTTCTCCTTGGCTTCGTCAAGATAAGACAATACTGGGAAGGCTTCTTTACCAACGAAAGGCACAGCGAAAGGCTGTACCATTCCTGGCGCTCTCATTCTAATAGGTTGTCCTATGTCGGTGTTAAGGACATCGTCAATATTAACTTGCCCTTCAACAATTCCCATTCTCGGGAAGATGGCGTGGCCTAGACTATCAAGGGTGTCTCTCATTATCTGAGATTTAGCCGCTTGAATAGGCATTAGGTAGTCCGCAGGACATGAACCAATGGAGGTGTGAGGTTCAGGATCGGGACAGAAGAGTGTAATAGGTAGATCGTCCCAAGGTGTTGCGTTAACAATGTTTATCCCATTGCCTACAGTGCATACCCTAATCCTTTCATCTATACCATCGCCATCTAAATCATAAAAAATATAATGCTCTACATAGAGAACATTTTTTTGGTCAGTTCTATCTACGCTAGAAAAATCAGCGTAAGGATTTCTTGCTTGTTCTTCGTCATAACTTTCTGCATCTATAGAGTCACCAGAACCAGCATATTGTTCCATGTCTTCTTTGTTGTAACCCATAGCAACTAAGTCGCTAACAGTTTTTACCATGCGGTGTGCAACGTAAGGTGATGATTCTAAGTCTCTAGCATTTCTTGATATTAAAACTTCTTCAGGTGGTACTGCTTCTATAACCACTTGGTCTTTAGGTTTAATTCTTCTAATTTTAATGTCGTAACTGGCTGGTGTTTCTTGTGTAATCTGCTCACCAGTTTCAGGGTTTTGCAATGTCATGCTTTGCATTTCTACAGACTCTTTTATTACCTCTACGTTAGGATCAAGTATGAGTGCTTGGTAGGCTTCTGGAGAAATGTTTGTGTATTCGTGTGTTGATGCAGTAATACTGTCATCCCAGTAGGCTTTTACAAAACCAGTTTTTCTGATTAGTGCGTCTTTGAAAGCATCGTATAAAACTTTGAATCCAGGATTCTTTTGCTGGATGACGTAGTTAATGTAATCGGTTTGCTGTGTAGCAAGTTGTATGTCTTCAGGGCCTTTAGGTATGAACTCAACTATCTTGCTAGTACCAAAAAAGGTACGCATGATAGAAGGAAGCATAAACAGTACGCTGTCTCTAACGTCTGTTGATATAAACTCTGATTGAAGAGAAGATGTTGATCCAGGCTGACTGCCTAAATAGTATTCGGTAGCATCTGCTCTTTGTTCACCAATTTGGTCAATGAAGTCTTTAGCGTCATCCATTTCGGATTTAAGACAGCCTTGTAATTTCTCTTCGTCATAAGACTCTTGTTGTTCGTCTAGTTGTTCAACTATATCGTCTTTATCATATTCCATAAATTTTTATCCCACTCGTATTATTCTTGATGTCAATGGTTTCTTGAAATTATACCCTAAAAAGTTCTCTCCTCCACTAAAACTTGCAGCCGAGGATGCCATGGTCAATGCAAGAGCATCTGCTTTGTCGGGCGATTTGATTCCTCTTTTTTTCATTTCATCCTTGGACTCTATTTTTATTTTTCCTGTTGATGTATATTTGTAAGAAGGCGCTGCCAATTCTGATACAAGCTCATCATCATTAGGAAGTCGGCAATTACGCAGCGCCAACCAATCCTTAATAGCAAACCATAACTCAGCTCGTAGGTTGAGATAGTTTTTCTTTGACGATGGTGACTCGGCTACGTTAATACCTCTTACTGGTAAATTTTGTTCCGCTAGTCTATCTACAACTCCTGCACCAAGACCAATAACATCAATAAGTATTTCTTCTGGTCTTTCTATGACTGTGCAATCATCAAACTTATTTTTAATTGCACCGCATAATTGCATTAAATCCATAGATTTGTAAGTGTTAATTTCAAAAACTGTGTTTCCTTGTCGGACGCAAAGTGCTGAGTTGTCTCCACCAAAACGTGCTACGTCCAGTCCCCAGATGATTGGTGCTTTTGCAGTTAGTGATACATCTCTGTTGATTGCGTTTCTAGCAAGTTCCATTGGTATGACTGAGTCGTCATCGGAGTTTGGAAACTCTCCGAGTACCTCTACTCTTGCAACGGTAGAATCTTCACCGTACTGCTCTAGCATAGTTTGGAAAAGTTTTTGGTCAGTACCCTCTACAGTTCGTGAGTCTATTTGTTTTAGATTCCAGAACTTGCGTTTAGATGTAAAGCTGTCGTAGAAAGGGCCTGAGTTTCTTCTGGGGTTGGAGAAGGTAAACCAGTAACGGTTTTCAGTTGGCTCGGAGAAGAAACCTTCGGAGACTGAGTAGATGGGTGCTGGGATACCAGATGCTTCATCCATAATCAAACATACGCCGTATGATGAATGGATACCTGCAAACGCGTCTGGGTTTTCCTCGCTCCATAATTGTGCTTGGGCGTAGTAGTAACCAGTGTCTATTTTTAGATCTCTTTTTAGTGCTTCTTCAAACCAACCTTCTGGTTTAATCGTGGTGGCTGTCTTAGAGTACCAGTGATTGTTTATTGCTAGGGTTAACCACTTACCTAGCTCTGCCCATGTTCTTGATCTGAGCTGTTGTTCGGTGTTGGCGGTAACGATAATGGTTGAGCCTAGTCGTGTGGATAGCATCCATAGTATTAGCCAGGAGACAAGTGCAGACTTTCCGATACCACGACCTGATGCTACAGCTAATCTAAACATTTCAGGATCAACACGTCCTTGGTTACGTTGGATGTGGACTGTCATTTTTTTTAAAATTTCTTCTTGCCACTTCCTAGGGCCTTCAAAGTCTTCAAGGGGGGTGTCCTTCTGTCCCCAGGGAAAGATAAACTTTACAAAGTTGTATGGATCATCTTTTATGTAGGGCGACCATATCTCGGTCATCAATTCCTTTTCTTGTTCTGCTCCGTATTTCATATATGTACCAGTATTAAAAATATTGCAATGTTGCCTACAGCACCAATGCTAAGTATTGCTAAGATTTCCTGTATTGCCTCTTTCATATTTTGCTCCAAAAAAAATTCAAAAAAATTAAAAAAAATTATCGCAACAGTTACACGTAATATACCCCGTGCGAAAAAATCAAGGGGGGGTATAAGCATCGTATTTGTAGGAGCATCTTACAAATTTCTACTTATTGGCGATCCCTTGAACGTTGCCACCATGAGGAGGAGTAGCAACCGCCATTATTACTTCTTTTTCTTGTCAGTCTGATTAATTACCATACTGCTCATCTCCTTAGATGTTGTAGGTAAAGGATTTATTTCTGTTAGTTTCTTTTCATTCGCCGTATATTTGCCAAGTCTTTCTTTTGCACCGCTTAGAACATCATTAAGGTTGATAGTTGCATGGACATTTTCGACTCGGTCTTTCCATGTCTTCGCATCTTGATTCTTTAAGTAAAATATCTGGGCGGTAACGTTGCCATCAGTGGCGGAAGTGAACAGGGAATTTGTCACCTGGGCAAGTCCCTTCGCCTTTCCCCTTTTTATAGTCTCCTCAAATTCCGCAGATCGTTTTCTGTTGCGGTCTATAGTTGACCATGAAACGCCCAAAGCACGGGCAATTTGAGTCGTTCCTAGTCCTCTTGATGCTAAGTTCTCTACTTGCTCTAGATCAATATCAATCCTTTTTCTACCTACTTTTTTTATAGGTTTATTGTCTTTTTTGGGTGTTTTTTGCTCCATAACTGAATTTTTTTATTGCTCCTTAAACCCCTATAATACAGCATTCTTCACAAAAACCCTAAGTTTTTTATGCTAACTACTTGAGATATAAGGGTTTTCGTGTATCATTAGGTAGTCAAACAATACTTTAGGAGGTAACAACATGGCAAAACTACATCACACAAAATACAAAAAGAATTATAAGAATTATATTCTTGAGTGCATAGAAAATGAAGATCAGCTAATTGGAAAGAATTTATCAGATGATGAAAAGATTAATTATCTATTTGAAAGGTTTTATTCAGAGTATGGTTTTTTAGTAGAGAGACAAGGCAAACATTCAGCAATGACTGATTGGCTAGGCGGTCTAGCAATTCATATCCCTTATACATACGCCGACATTATAGAACTAGCCATTGACATGGGTTCAATAGATGAGAACCCAAGCGAAGCCTTGGAAGATAGAGTTATAGAAAACTACTTTTCTTTTATGGCTAATATCATTTTATCCTTTGAACCAAAAGAGGTGGCGTAACATGAAAATAACTATTGATATAGAAACAGGAAATTCAGCTTTTTGGAATCACTGCGAAGACTCAGAGAACCCAACATTTGAACATGTAGAAGTTGAGAGAATATTACAAAACATATTACCAAAGATTAAGATCAGCGACTTCGGAAAGGCTAACGATATTAACGGCAACAAAGTTGCAACATTTACAGTTGAGAGAGACAACGAGGAGTATTAAAAATGAGAATAGGAAACCTAAAGACATCTATAGAACTTAAAAAAGAAGAGGGTAAAAGAACTGCTTTATACAATGGAAATGAAATACACCTAGACAATCAAACGATAGTCATCGTTGATTATGAGCAAGGCTACTACCCATTAAAAGCAAATAATGGTTTTGAGTATCACGAGATGACACAAGAAGAGATAAACCAATTTAACAAAGAGCAAGGCTTAAGCAATGAAGCCATAGAACTAATGCTCAACAACAGCATGAGAGGTGCATAGCATGACATTTAAACAACTAATAAAGAAACTAATAGAGAAGCCACGCAACAGAAAAGCGTGGCATGGCTCTTATTTAATTAATCATTTTCTAAAAAACTAGGGGTAATTATGGAAGCAATAAAACACGCTATAGAGCATTACAAGAAAAGAGTTAAAAGCCTGGATTGTAAAATTTGGGAAGAGGAAATCTTAAAACTATTAGAGAAACAATTACAGGAGCAAACACAATGAGCAACACAAACAAAACAATAAATATAAGTTATACAGACTTACACAAATATTTTGTAAATTATACAGAAACAATGTCAGATTTTGTTACAGAAAATCAAGAGCATTTTTTTAATAAAGAATATATAGATGGAATGACTCATAGCCTGCAAATGTTTGCAGAACATCTAGATAATGATTTTAAAGAAAATACAATTTTAGAATCATTAACTAGGGGGTAATTATGGAAGCAATAAAAGAATTTAAAATAACTAAGGTAGTAACTACATCATATGAATCTTATGTAATGGCTAAAGATTGGGAAGATGCAGAAGATAAAGCGCATTATGACAATTCTATTGATTGGGTTGTTGATAATGAAAGAGAAAGTATAGAAGCCGAGGAGGGTTAAACAATGAAAAAATTTGATTTACTTAATTACATGATTGACATTCATAAGAATTTTTTAAAAGAAAATCCCGATGTAGAGCCGATGTGTGTGCTTGATTCGTTAGCGGTAGGAAACTACAACAATAGAAAGCAATATTTATTTTTGAGCAGATTCTCCGATATATGGGAACGAGTAGAACAAAGAGAGGTTAAAAGATGAATGTTAATAAACTTAAAATTGGCGATAGGGTTAAATTTGCAAATGAAACTTTTGCATTAGTAACCCGTTATGAAACAGATATTTCTAATCAAAAAGGTACTGTGGTTAATTTTTCAATAGATAGAAAAGATAATAATACTCATGTTTGGATAAGGTTAGATATACCAAATAAGCATTTTAATTGTGATGAATGGGGTAATGCTGTTCAGTTTAACCTAACCAATGAAATGGATGGAGGTACTTCGATTGATTACCTTAAAAAAGCAAAACTAATCAAGGAGCAAACCAATGATTAACTGTATACAAGTTTTAATCGTGCTTTCATTTATGGTTTTTTGCCTACATGGCGCGTATCTAATAATTACCAAAGAGGATGAAGAATAATGAAAATAGAATTATTAGTGACTGTTGAACAGTCATACGAGGTAACAGCAGAAACTATAGACCAAGCAAAAGATCAGATAAGTAAACTTTGGGAAAGGGAATTTAATTTGCCTTTAATGGATGACCAAATACAAATTATTAACACTAACGAGGATCAAGACAATGAGTAAAAACGAAGCAATACAATGGCTAGGCAATAGAGGGCAAATGATGGATGTATCAGAGATTATCAAATGCAAAAAAGTCGGCAAATATCTATTTATACTTTTTAATGACAACCCAAATGAAGTTATCCAATATAACCTATATGACACTTTTGGAGAATGTGAAGAGGGTTATTGTCTAGAAGACTTTAAATGGACTAAAAACCATATCAGAACAAGATTAACAGGTGAATTTTATGAAAATAGATAGGCGAACAATACCAAAGCATTTGAGAGGTCTAAGAAATGACCAGATACAATTATTAATTTTACTATTTACGGAAAGACTATGAAGCAAGACATGAAATACTTAAAACGAAAGTACCCAGAACTTTCAAGAATCACCGCTAAATTCAGCAATGATAAAAAAGATAATATGCGAAGAGTTGAAATCATGATGACTAGAAAAGATCATGAGCTTTATGTAAAATTAATTAAACAAGAACTTTAACCGATCAGAAAGCCTTGGAGGGTGATATTATCAACTCCCCCTAAAGTAATCACCCTTCTTGGCTTTCCTCTAACATCACACCCAAACCAACAAACAAAAAATGCTTATGTTGCACTCCTGCTTTTAGGCTTCGCAATACTTTCTTCTCCCCATCAATAGCACACCAAATAATATTTAAATCCATCAAATTCTGAATACCTTTACTAACCGTGTGTCTGTGCATACCAATCATTAACGCCAAGTAGCTAACCGCATCATGGCTAGAATAGTCTTGTGCTGAATACCTTTCACAAAGAGCATACAATACCAACTTCTCCCGACTCTTAATATCAGTTCTCCCCAACTGCTTTTTATACCACTTCCAGACAACCTTTTTGAGTTTTGAATAGCTTTTATACTTCATTGCCACCCCAAACTTTATTAACCCACTCTTCTCGGGCTTCTCAATTGCTTCTATGACCAACCACCATTTTTGTTCTTTCAACTAACTAACCGCCTTAAGACTAAAATCCCTATTTGTATAATATTGATTAACCAACAACATTGGCTCTTTGCAAATCCTATATACTCGTTTCCTTTTATCCTTCCCCCTCTCCTTGCACATATATTCCCTTGCCACAAAGTCATCTAATACTGTTGCTATAGTTGACCTACTCCCCATGCTTCCAGGCAATAGCTTCACTATTGCTTCAAAGTTAATGCTTTTGCTACTCGCGTTAGCAATAGCAACCTCTAAAACTAAAACATAATGTAAAGGATCAGACCACCAGAACGACATAAATCCTCTTTTCCTTCTATTCCTATGAAATTCATCTCTTGCTTCTGTCATTCTTGCTTCTAACTGCTTCATGTATGTTTCTCCTAGCTTTTTCTGGCAAAGCTCTTAATGTATTAACTAACAATTACAACCCAACTTTATGAGTAAATATTACTGATACTTTTTCCCTGGAGAGATGAGCCTAAAGGCTCACTCTCTCTATTAGTTTAGTCTAGGATATATGTACACCCCTATATACGATTATTGGACACCCCTCTATACAACAATCGTATACCCGTATATACAATCACTTTTGCTTTGGTTTATCTTTTTTAGGTTCTTTTTTCTCTTTTCTTTTACCAAATATCCTATCCCAATTGTCCTCAAATACTTTTTTATCAACTTGCCTTTTTCGTTGATCCGATCCTTTCCCGTTCATTGTTTTTTCTCCATGTTATTTAAAATATGACAAATTACTTCAACCGTGAATCCATTACCCAACATTTTATAACGCTGAGTATTTGATACATGGTTTGTATAATTATCTGGAACTGTTTGTAATCTTTCGGACTCAATCGGGGTGAGCTTTCGCCAATAAACTTCATCTTTAACAACAACATTATCTTTTTGCACCGTTGTTAATGAGTTGGTTTTTCCTCCCCTTCTTACTTCTAGCTTTTGCTCGGTGCTGCCATCAGCTTTGTATCTTCCTCGCCACGCACCAGCTAATACTTTTGGTTCTCTATTTCCACCCGTACAAGTATTAAGAGTTGGTGATTTACCATCTTCTGAATAAACTCTTTTTAATATGTCGTGACCATTTATATCTATAGCTTCACCCACCTGGATTGGTTTATCAATCGCAATAACACCATAAGGAACGCCTTTGTGCATATTTGCTGTTAAACAATTAGACTTTTTGCTTTCATGTTTTATGTAATGTTCAGCTCTGCTTTTCCCACCCGACCATTTCTCACTACCTCTATTCATGTATGCAATTGCTTTTTCAGACAATCCATCTATCTCTTTGTTTTCTAATATATCTCTTAAAACCATGCCTCTTTGTTCAGGCTGTTCAACTCCAGGAATATTTGTCCAATAATATCTAACCCTGTTTTGTGCTGATACTAACGCTGAATTAATTAAATACTTATTTACATTTGGTAAAGCCTGTTCAGTATGAAAAGTAATATATTCTTCAAACTCTTTTTTCATCTTTACGTTCTCCATTAAGTAATAAGCATTAGAGTTATTTTCTATAACCTTTTTCATTACATCTAACATTACCCAGAACAATTTACCTCTTTCATCTTTATCGCCTAACTGCCTACCAGCTAGTGACCAAGATTGACACGGGAAACCACCAATAACTAAATCAATAGAACTCCAATCAATATCCCAGGACTGCCAATCAGTAACATCACCTATTTGTATAATATCTGGATAATTTTCTTCGCTAACTTTCATAGCGTATTTATCAATTTCACTTGCATAATAATGATTAACATCAATACCTAGCCTTTCAAGAGCTATACGCGTACAACTCATACCATCAAACAAACTTAAAACATTCAATTTCCTTTCTCCTTAGTCCCATTCAAAGGACTTTTTATTTTCATCTAAAATTTCTAAAACTGCACCCTTCCTGAAAAGAGTCTTAATACTTGTGTCACATTTAAAGTTGCTCTTAACAACTGCACCCTTTACAACTTTCATTGGATCAAAGTCTTCACCTTGCTCAAAACAAACCTTCTCAGCTTCATCTTTACCCGCATTAAAAAGGACGAGTCCCATCCTACTTCCATCTATTATGGAGCTTGCGCCTCTGATATTTTGCCTCATTTTTGTTAATGATTGGTCTTCACCTTCATTTAATGCTTGTTTGGACATGTGGTGCATGGAAATACAGGTAACACCAAGTTGAGCAGATATACCCGCAGTAAATGTTGACCACAATTGCCCTGCTTCATTAGAGCTACTGATTGGCATTGATGATCCAATAAATGCCTGGATAGGATCAAAGATAACTAACTTTAAATTCTTTAAGGATTTTAACTCTTCAACCAATTCGTTTGCACGTTGGGAAAGTTCATCATCTTTTAATAATATTAATGGTTTACCACTGTCGGCAACTGTATAAATGAATACATCATATAAAGAATCAAATCGCTTACCCGTTTTATCTATCTCAGATATCCTTCTCCAAACTTCGCTGTGACTATCTTCCGCAGAAATAATAAGTGCATCACCTCTACCAAGAACTGTTTTACCCAACCAACTGCCACCATTGGCTACCTTCATAGCTAGATCAATACCGAGAAATGATTTACCGATACCACCTACACCCGCCAATACTGAATTAATACCAAGAGGAATTAAATCATCAACTAACCATTCAATAGGTGGCGGACTTCCAACCAAGTTACGAATTGCATAATTTCTTAAACCGAAAGCATGTTCAGTTAATTCAGTTTTAACTTGATCTAAACCTTTAGCTAAATGCAGATCATTAAAATCACCTGTAACACTTGGTAATCTGGAAACACAATTACTAACTGCATTAACTACCTCGTTGGCATTTTTCTCACCAATACCAGACGTATCGTTATCAAGTGCAATAACAAACTTAGCACCCGTTACCTCACGCAACCTAACACTCGCTGTTAAACAGAAATTTGCAGAAAAGACCACCGCAACAGGTAATCCTGTAGCTTCAAATATAGAGCTTCCTGTAGCGTATCCCTCGCATAAAATTAAGGTATCAAGATAGGGCAATTCAGTTGCTTCACAACCAATTAAAAATACATTGCCTTTAATCTCGCCACCACCGACAAACTTTTTACTGCCATCTGGAAAGATATATTGGAGGGACTTTATATCGTTTACTAATATACCGTTATCACTTTTGGTGATAGAATGCACGGGAATC